>Ga0210023_1002867_pt1 | contig 11141 bp, 8 predicted proteins | sample CryGeymeta201524_FD_183987 | JGI IMG/M metagenome (GOLD analysis project Ga0210023, IMG submission 183987) | Groundwater microbial communities from Crystal Geyser aquifers in Utah, USA - Crystal Geyser metaG 2015-24 (SPAdes) (version 2) | ecosystem: Environmental > Aquatic > Deep subsurface >... | reverse complement strand
CTCAGCTTCAGCTTAAGAATCTCATTCAGCCGGGCACCTGTGCAAAGCGCAAAAATCACAATCGGGAAGAGCTGGGGGTTTGGGCTCTCCTTACACGCCTTAAGCAGCGCTTTGCGTTCCTCGTCATCAAGGAAGCGGACACGTTCCTTGTTAGCGTTGGTGATTCGAGTCACGCCGTCCATAGGGTTGCTGTTGCCCAGCCAGCCCCATCTCTGCGCATGCTTGAGCATGATCTCCAGATTGTCTCGATACAGCTTGATCGTTTTGCGGGACTTGGGCTTGCTCGGTGCTTCGCCTTCGGTGATTGTCAAGATAGTTGTCGCCTTTTTTGGCTTCACGTTGCCTGCTTCGCGGCGTCGTTTTCCGGATTCAGCCATACCTGCTCGGGCCGGCTCCAGTTGCGCGTCGATCCTGACCAGCGTGCCGGGTTTTGTCGACGCGCGGCCTGATAGACCTCATGACGGCGTGCGAGTACTTTGATGTCGTCGCCACGGTGTCGCTGATCAGGCGTGACATAGTTGATACCCCGATGCAGATGATGGCAGTTGTATCCATTCACGAAGTTTCTGACCCACTCGCGCGCCGCCGTCAACGAGGCAAAGCCGGCGCGCGGGAAGTTCGGCACATATTTGCAGGTGCGGAACAGCGACTCGACAAAGGCATTGTCGTCACTCACGCGCGGACGGCTGAACGATGGCGTTATGCCCAGTTTGCCCAGCATGGCCTGCACCGTCTGACCTTTCAGCGGGCTGCCGTTGTCGCCGTGCAATACCAGCGGCCGGTCGATACAACCCTCGGCCCACACGGTGCGCTGAACCAACGCGGTCGAGTGGACAGCGCTTTCGTTTTCATGGACCTCCCAGCCGACGATCTTGCGGCTGAACAGATCCAGGATCAGGTACAGAAAGAAGAACTGCCCGCGAACCGGACCCGGCAGCCAGGTGATGTCCCAGCACCACACGGCGTTGGGCTCGGCGGCGCAATGCGTGGTCGGCGGTCCGGCCGACGCCGGCTTCTTCGAGCGTCCACGGTGGTGCTGCTGGTCCTCGGCGCGCAGGATCCGGTAGAACGTCGACTCCGAGGCCAGATAGCGTCCTTGGTCGGCCAGCCGGGGCACGATCTGGCCCGGAGGCAAGGATGCGTATTCCGGTTGATTGCAGACCGCGAGCACTTCTTGCCGCTGCTCGGCATTCAAGGCATGAGCCGGGCGCGGTCGACAGGCCTGCGGACGCCGATCAGCCGCGACACCATCGTCCCGAGTCCAGCGCTGATAAGTCCGCGCGCTCAAACCCAGTACGCGACAGGCTGGCTCAAGTCGAGCACCGCCCGCGCGGGCCTCGTCGATCAGCTCGACTGCATGCTGGCGATCCGGGGCGCTGATCATTCGTCCTCGCCGTCCCCCCAGATCGCCCGGGCTTTTTTTGATAATGTCAGCAGTGCCGCGGTCTCGGCCAGGGCCTTTTCCTTGCGTTCGAGCTCGCGTTCCAGGGCGCGCATCTTGCGGCGCTGTTCGCGATCGGCCTTCGCGTGCTCCTGGCTGCGCTGTTCGGCCCAGTCGTTGGCCTGTTCGCAGGCCCGCCGCCAGGCGGCCAGCTGCTCGGGATACAGGCCTCGCTTGCGGCAATACTCGCCACGTTCCGATTCGTTCATTGCCGCGGTTTCGAGTACCGCGGCGAACTTGTCTCGGGCGGTCCAGCCCTCGGCGTCCGAGCCGGCGTCGGGATACAGCTCACCGCGCGCCCGCGCCTGTTTGCGCCAGTTGTACAGCGTGGCCTCCGAAATCCCTTCCTCGACGGCGACCTCGCGGATCGAGCGGTTGTGCGGTGGGCAAAGTTTGGCCAGTACCGCCTGCTTGCGTTCGTTCGAATACTTCACTGTCAGCTCCTGTCCGCCCCCTCTTAGAGACGATTCTAAAGGAGGCGACAACTATCCTGACAGAGGGGGCTCCCGAGATGTTTCAAGTCCGATCCCGAAGGGCTCATCCTGACGCAAAAGGCCCTTCTCCGCATCAAATTCATCGAATCCCGAACTTGCCGCCGTGCGCGGGGTCCATCGCTGCAGCTCCGCAGGACACGACTTTCGGCCCATGCGGCGTCGACGTGCAGTATGGATAATTCCGGGCGGGGGAACCAAAGCCAATCTGACAGGACAATCGATGAACAAGACGATGCGTTTTGCGTCCGCGTTGATGCTGGTGCTTGCCGCGTTTGCGGCAATCGCCCAGGATTCGACGCCGGCGTTCGTGACCGAAGTCGAGGGCATTCGCGAGTACCGGCTCGACAATGGCATGAAGGTGCTGTTGATGCCGGATGCCAGCCGGCCCACGACCACGGTCAATGTGACCTACTTCGTGGGTTCCAAGCACGAGAGTTATGGCGAGTCGGGCATGGCTCATCTGCTCGAACACCTGGTGTTCATGGGCACGCCGAGCCACGGCAACATCAAGAAGGAGATCTCCGAGCGCGGCGGCTTTGCCAACGGCAGCACCTGGTGGGAGCGCACCAACTACTTCCAGACCCTGCCGGCCGAGGACGAGAACCTCGAGTGGGCAATCCGGATGGAAGCCGACCGCATGGTCAACTCCTTCATCGCCGCCAAGGATCTCGAAAGCGAGATGACGGTGGTGCGCAATGAGTTCGAGATCGGGGAGAACAGCCCGTTCCGGGTGCTGCTGCAGCGGGTCATGGCCACCGCCTACGAATGGCATGGCTATGGTCGCTCGACGATCGGCGCCCGTGCCGACCTGGAAAATGTGCCGATCGAGCGCTTGCAGCGCTTCTATCGCACCTGGTATCAGCCCGACAACGCGATGGTGGTCATTTCCGGCAAGTTCGAGCAAGAGCGCGCGCTGGAGCTGGTGCAGCAGCACTTCGGTGCGATTCCGGCGCCCGAGCGCACCCTGGACAACAAGCTCTGGAACACCTACACCCGTGATCCGGCGCAGGATGGCGCGCGCGAGGTCACGGTGCGGCGCGCCGGCGGCACACCGACCCTGATGGCCGCGTTCCATGTGCCATCGGCCTTGCACCAGGACTTTGCCGCGGTCGAGGCACTGAGCTTCGTGCTCGGTGATTCGCCCTCGGGCCGGCTGTACAAGGCGCTGGTCGAGCCAGGCCTGGCCAGTTCGGTGGCCGCATTCGTGTTCCGGCTGCCGGAACCGTCGCTGCTGCTGCTGTTCGCCGATCTGCCCGAGGGTGGTGACATCGACCAGGTGCGCGAGGTGACGCTGCAGACCGTGGCTGCACTGGCGGAAAATCCGCCGACCGAGGAGGAAGTCAAGCGTGCCGTGGCCGCGCTGACCAGCCAGATGGAACGCGGCCTGAACGATTCCGGCCAGGTTGGCATCGGCCTGTCGGAATGGGCCGCGACCGGCGACTGGCGGATGCTGTTCATGCACCGCGACCGGCTCGAGGCCGTCACCGTGGCCGACGTAATCGAGGCCGCCTCGCGTTACATCGTGCGCGACAACCGCACGCTCGGCATCTACCTGCCCGAGTCCGAGCCGCAGCGCGCTGCAATCGCGCCGGTGCCCGATGCCGAAACTCTGCTCGCCGGCTATACCGGGCGCGAGGATCGTGCTGAGGGTGAGGAATTCGAGGCCACCCCTGCCAACATCGAGTCGCGAGTGCAACGCTTTACCCTGGCCAATGGCACCGAGGTAGCGCTACTGCCGAAAAAGACCCGTGGCGAGCGAGTTCGCGGTTCATTCGTCATGCGCATCGGCTCGCTCGACAGCCTGCAGGGCACCGCCGCGATCCCGGGTTCGACCGCGGCGATGCTCGATCGGGGTACGAGCCAGTACACCCGCCAGCAGCTGGCAGACCGGATTGACGAACTACAGGCGGGCCTGAACCTCAGCGGTTCGACTTCGGTTTCTGCCAGTCTCGACACCCGGCGCGAGAATCTCGCGGCCGTGATCGACCTGATCGCCGAGGTGGCGCGCAATCCGGTGTTTCCGGAAAGCGAGCTCGAGGAATACAAGCGCCAGCGTCTGACCGCGCTGGATCAGGCCGTGTCCGAACCGAATGCCGTCGCCGGCCGGATGCTGGCGCGCCACAGCCAGGGCGAACGGCCGTCGACGCATCCGGACTACATGCCGAGCTTCGAAGAGGAGCGGGCCCGGATCGAGGCCTTGACCGTCGAGAGCTTGCGCGATTTCCATCGCCGCTTCTACGGTTTCGGTCCGGCGTCGACGATTGCCATCGTCGGCGACTTCGATCCCGAGGCGGTCCGCGAACAGCTCGAGCAGCGCTTCGGTGACTGGCAGCCGGAGATCGCCTTCGAACGTTGGGCCAACGACTATCAGCCGGTCGAGACCCGGCGCCTGGTCGAACAGCTCGACGACAAGGCCAGCGCGCTGCTGGTCGGCTCACAGGGCATGGCGCTGACCGATACCCACCCGGATTACGTCGCGCTGGACCTGGCCGGCTACCTGCTCGGCGGCGGCTTCCTGAACTCGCGCCTGGGCAACCGCATCCGCAACGAGGAGGGCTTGAGCTACGCCGTCGGCGGTGCGATCAACGCCCACCCGATCGACAGCAACGGCAGCTTCTTCGCCTTTGCGATGTTCGCGCCGGAGAATCTCGAGCGGCTCGAGACCGTGCTGCGCGAGGAACTGGTCAAGGTCATCGAGCAGGGCTTCACCGCCGAGGAACTGGAGTCTGGCAAGACCGGTCTGCTGCAGGAAAAGCGGCTGATGCGTTCGGACGACGGCCGGCTGGCCTCGATGCTGACTGCCGGGCTGTACTTCGACCGCGACCTGTTCGATGCAGCGGCGCGCGAGCAGCGCCTGGCCGAGCTGACGCTGGAGCAGCTCAACGGCGCCGTCCGCCGCTGGATCGATCCCGATGCGATCAGCTATTCCATCGCCGGCGACTTCACCACGGACGATTCTGCCGAAACGGCCGAATGAGCGACGGGATTCAATCGGGTTCCTGAAACCTGAAACCTGAAAAGCAAAAAAGGCCGGCGTCGAAACCGACGCCGGCCGTCCCCTGAATCGATCGAACTTCCCCATTCGATCGACTCTTACGGCTCGAACCACCTGACGGGTCGTGCCCGTCTCCACTACACCGGGTCAGTTTACAGGGGCTTTGCCTGTGGCTCTTGTCCGAATGCGACAAGTCCGTGCAGGGAAACGACAACTCGCCTGCGGCGGACGGTTTGCGCTCCATTCCGTGCGGCAGATCCGGACCTCGAATCAGCGGCGTCGGGTTGCGCGCATGCCGAGGTAGATTCCGACCAGCGCCAGCACCGCACCGACCCATTGCCAGCCCGACAGCGCCAGCCCGAACAGCAGCACGTCCCAGATCATCGACAAGGTCGGCTGCAGCAGCAGCAGCAGACCGACCAGCGTGGCTGGCAGGCCGGGCATGCCGCGTGTGATTGCCAGCCAGCCCAGTACCTGGCAGAAAACGCCCAGCGCGATCAGGGCGATCAGCGAGCGGGTATCCGGAATTGAAAACCCCTGACCCTCGCCGAGATTGATCAAGCCCAGCATCAGGCAGCACAGCAGCGTTACCTGGGCCAAACGGGCTTCGCTGCGCATTCGTGCCTGCCCGGCCTGGGCGTGACGCAGGCTGAGCAGATAGGCCGAGTAGGCCAGCGCCGTGGCCAGGCCGAAGCCGATGCCAACGCGGTATCCGTCCGGCAGGGTTGACCACTCGCGGCCGAACAGTAGCCACAGTCCGACTGCCGCCAGCGCAATCGCCGCCGCCACGCGAATTCCGAAGTGCTCGCGATAAACCAGGACACCGATTGCAGCCAGCACGAATACCTGGAAATTGGCCAGCAGGGTCGCCAAGCCCGGGCCGATCGAGCCGATCGAACGATGCCAGAACCAGAGGTCGGCGGCAAAGAACATGGCAATCAGCAGCGAGCCTGCCCAGCCGGCGGCAAGGCCGCGGGCCAGGGCCGGGCGCAGCGCAAGCAGCGTGAACAGTGTCAGTCCGCCAAACAGCATGCGGTAGAACGCCGATACGGTCGGTTCGACATCGGCCAGGCGAACGAACACCGCGGCCAGGCTGATCAGGACCGCGCCAGCGGCAACCAGCAAGGCCGATCTTGGCGGTGCGTCGATCGGGTTCATGCAGTGCGGGCCGAAGGCGCCGGATCGAAAAGATTCATTCGATCGCGGCGCGCAGCATTTCGCGCGGATGTTCGAAGAAATCGCTCTGGATCAGGTCGACGCCGCGCTTGAAGAAATCCACCACCTGGGCCTCGCCTGCGAGCTCCGGCATGATGATCTGGATACCGCCCCGGTGGGCTTCATCGATGAGGTCGATCAGTTCACTGTCCAGGGCAGGGTTTCCCACCAGTTCGTCGGCCAGCTGGGCGGTCATGCGCAGGAACTCGACCTTTCCGAAGTGCTCGTGGCAGCGCGGCAGGTTGCCCGGACCGATACCGCAAAGGGATAGTCGAAAGCCCAGCGTCTTCAGGCGCGCCGCCAGCGGCTCGCTTTCCAGTTTCCGGCTGGTGAATTCGAACTCGTCGAACTCTGCGATCAGACTGTCACGACAGTGCGGGTGATCGTTCAGGCTCTGCTCCAGCCATAGCAAGCTGCGTTCGTCGAAAGTGTCGATCGACACGTTGAGAAACAACTGCATGCGCTGATGAAGGCACGGATCACTGGCGAGGAAATGTACTGCCCGGCGCAGCGTCCAGCGGTTCAGTCGCGGCAGGATGCCGGTGCGGCGTGCCACCTCGAGGAACTCCCGGGCGCGAAGCTCGCGACCGTTGCCGTCGATCAGGCGGGCCCAGACCTGATAGTAGCGCAGCTTGCCACTGTCCCATCCGACCAGAGGTTGAAACACCACGCGCAGCTGACTGGTATCCAGCGAGTTCCGGATCAGTGTCGACATCTGTTCATCATCGATGTTCGGTGCCGAACCGGTGTCGGCGGGCTGGAACTGACGAATCTGGTTCTGGCCCTGCAGCGATAGCAACTCGGCGATGTGAGTTGCATCGGCCAGCGCCTCCTCGGCGTTGTGCACGCGTCGATCGAACCAGCACAGTCCGATACTGAAGCTGGCGCTGATCGTGGTGTGCTCGACTTCGAACGACTGCCCAGCCAGCTGTTTCAGGACCTGCTCGGACCAGTCCTGTGGATCGCGAATGCCGTGTTCGCCACACAGGATCGTGACCAGTGCGTTGTCGTTGAAGCGTGCGCACAGGTCGCGCGGACCCAGCGTGGGCAGCACGATGGCTTCGATCTGGTGGTTCAGCTGCTCCAGGCCGGCATAGCCGAAGCGATCGCGGAAGCCCTGCCAGTTGTTGAGATGGATGCAGGTCACTGCATGCGGCTGCTGCTGTGGATCGTTGATGAACTGACGGTAACGGAACTGGGCGTAATTCAAAAATTTTTCTCGTGCCCGCCGCACGCGGGCATGGGCGTCAAAAAAGTTCGATGATTTCGTCGGCTCGTGCATCAAGCGATTATGAGTGATCTCGCTGTGATCCCGCTGTCTTCGGCCCCGCCGCTGCGATTCGTGATCAGCTTGCCGGTGCCCGGCTCAGTCCCACTGCGTGATGTCAAGCCCGCTCGGCGCGTCCTCGGTCCCGCGTGCCTGCGACATCCGGATGGCCAGGCCGAGGTCGTTGCGCGAATCGGCGTGGGCCAAGGCCTCGGTCTCGGTGATCTGTCCGTCCTGGTAAAGTTTCAGCAGCGCCTGGTCGAAGGTCTGCATGCCGGATTGGGCACCTTCCTTCATTGCCTGCTTCAAACCGTCGATGTCGCGCTTGAGGATCAGGTCGGCAACATAGGACGTGCGGATCATCACCTCGACTGCCGGTACGCGCTTGCCGTCGACGGTGGGTACCAGGCGCTGGCTGACGATCGCGCGCAGGTGCTCGGACAGGTCGACGAACAGCTGGTGGTGGGCCGTGTCGGGGAAAAAGTTGATGACCCGGTCGAGGGTCTGGTTGGCATTGTTGGAATGCAGGGTTGACAGGCACAGGTGGCCCGTATCGGCATAGGCGATTGCATGTTTCATGGTCTCGGCATCACGGATTTCGCCGATCAGGATCACGTCAGGCGCTTCGCGCATCGCGTTTTTCAGAGCGTTGGCGTAGCTCAGCGTGTCCAGTCCGAGTTCGCGCTGGTCGACGATCGATTTCTTGTGCTGGTGCAGAAACTCGATCGGATCCTCGATCGACAGGATGTGGCCGTTGGCATTCTGGTTGCGGTAGTCGATCATCGAGGCCAGCGTGGTCGATTTGCCCGAGCCGGTCGCGCCGACCACCAGGATCAGGCCCCTGGGCTCCATGATCAGTTTCTTGAGGATCTGCGGCAGCTTCAGATCCTCGATTGAAGGAATTTCGTTCTTGATGTAGCGGATGACCATCGAGACCGTGCCGCGCTGACGGTAGAGATTGACCCGGAACCGCCCCAGCGACTCCAACGCGATCGACAGGTTCATCTCCATTTCGTCTTCGAACGCCGCGATCTGCTTGTCGGTCAGGATCGAATAGCCGAGCTGGCGGGTCTCCTGAGGCGTCAGGCGGTGTTCACCGAGCTGCCGGGTCCGGCCCTCGATCTTGATTCCCACGGGCGCACCGGCGCTGAAGAACAGGTCCGAGGCGCCGTGCTTGATCATTGCGTGCAGGTAGGTCTCGATTTCCATCGTGAGATCCTTATTCCTGGAATCGGGTAGCTGTAGAAGGCCTGAGCCTAGTGTACTGTCTGGCATCAGTTGATGCTTTGAGAGCCCCGCAAATGACCCGCAACAAGGCGTAATCCGCAGGGCACAGTTGCGCTGTGTTCAAGATTTGGAACGCCGTTGCGCTCTCTTGAACGGGGAATCACCCTTTCGGCGAGCCCTGCCTTGCAGCCAAGCACGGTTCATTCATGACTCGACCTGCTGCGACGCCCCCCAGGCTGTGCATCCGCGAGGTTTTGCTCGGTCGCGCATCGCGACCTGCCGGTATTGACCAGCAGGGCGAGTCCGGCTGCGGTGTGCTCGGTTGCGAAACACTGCGGCGACAAGACCTGGAGCCGTCTCGCGATGGTCGGGTCATGAATAATCCGGGCCAAGTGCTTTTCGACTCGCTGAACGTTACAGGATTAACAACGGGGTACACTAACAGCTACGCCAGGGCCGGGGTTGAGCGGCATCAAGTTGGGCAGCGCCGGTGCCGGGCATGCGCCCGGCGCTGGCTTACAGCGACTCGGATGCAAAATCGGCCAGTCGCGAGCGCTCGCCGCGTCTGAGCGTGATGTGGCCGGAGTGAGCCCAGGGCTTGAAGCGGTCGACGGCAAAGGTCAGGCCCGAGGTGGTCTCGGTCAGATACGGCGTGTCGATCTGCTCGACGTTTCCGAGGCACACGATTTTGGTGCCGGGGCCGGCCCGGGTGACCAGGGTTTTCATCTGCTTCGGGGTCAGGTTCTGCGCCTCATCGATGATCAGGTAGCGGCTGAGAAAGGTGCGCCCGCGCATGAAATTCAGCGAGCGGATCTTGATCCGACTGGTCAGCAGATCGTTGGTCACCGCCCGACCCCAGTCACCGCCGTGGTCCTCGCCTTCGGTCAGCACCTCCAGGTTGTCAGTCAGGGCGCCCATCCACGGCGTCATCTTCTCTTCCTCGGTGCCGGGCAGGAAGCCGATCTCCTCGCCAACCGATACCGTCGCCCGGGTCATGATGATTTCGCGGTAGCTGCGCGCATCGAGTGTTTGTGCCAGGCCCGCAGCCAGCGCCAGCAGGGTCTTGCCGGTGCCCGCGGTGCCGAGCAGCGTGACGAAATCTACTTCCGGATCCATCAGCAGATTGAGCGCAAAGTTCTGCTCCGGGTTGCGAGCGTTGATGCCCCAGACCGATTTCGGTCCATGGCGATAGTCGTCGACCACTCGCAGCACGACCTGGCGGTCATCGACTTCATGCACCATCGCCTCCATGCCACCGTCGCCGCTCAGGCGCAGGCACTGGTTGGGGTACCAGTCGTCGCCATCGATCCGCTTGAGTCGATAATAGCTGCGCCCGGCATGCGACCAGGAATCCTCGATCTCGTGGCGCTCCCAGAAATCATTGTTCTGCTCGGTCAGGCCGTTGTAGAGCAGGCTCATGTCGTCGAGTGCGCGATCGTTGTGGTAATCCTCGGCCGGGATGTTGTGGATCGCGGCCTTGATGCGCAGGTTGATGTCCTTGGATACCAGCACGATCTCTCGATCGGGCTTGGATTCCTTCAGCTGCATTGCCGCGTGCAGAATCTCGTTGTCGGCCTTGGCGCGCAGCCGCGCCGTTGATCCGGAATCCGGTGGTGTGGTCTGGAAGAACAGTCGGCCGGAGCCAACCCGGATGTCGAGAGCATCGGGCATACGCAACTCGAGCCCGGCCTCGAGGTCGGTGTGGCCATTCATCAACTCGCCGAGAAAGCGACTGACCTGGCGCACGTTGCGCGCCACCTCGGTCATGCCCTTCTTGGCCGCGTCGAGTTCTTCCAACACCACCATCGGCAGGAAGATGTCGTGTTCCTCGAAGCGGAACAGCGAAGTCGGGTCGTGCATCAGCACGTTGGTGTCGAGCAGGTACAGACGGCGGACGTCGCTCATCGCGGCCACTCCAGAGTCGAAAGTGTTGACAGGGAAAGGAATCGCTTCAGCCCGGCGCACGAACTGTCTCGAGCACCTCGTCAACGTGACCAGGCACCTTGACCTTGCGCCATTGGCTCACGATCCGGCCGTGCGAGTCGAGCAGGAAGGTGCTGCGTTCAATGCCGAGGACCTTCTTGCCGTACATGTTTTTTTCCTTGATCACGTCGAACAGCCGGCACAGTTCTTCGTCGGCGTCCGAGATCAGCGGGAACGGCAACTCGTACTTCGCGGTGAAGTTCTCGTGGCTCTTCAGGCTGTCGCGCGATACGCCGACCACGGCGCAGTCGGCAGCGACGAACGCGTCGTGCCGGTCGCGGAAATCCTGGCTTTCGCGGGTGCAACCGGGCGTGTTGTCGCGCGGGTAGAAGTAGAGCACCAACGATTTGCCGCGGAAATGCTGAATTGAAAGCGTCTGATCGCCGGTGGCGGGAAGTTCGGAGCTGGACAGCGGTTCGTTGTTAGGACTCATGAAGTTCCTGGTGGTCGTGGATGGCTCGGTGCCGGATGCAATCGGCGTCTGACCGGGAACCGGATCTCGTGTCGCTTGTCTGCATA
>Ga0210023_1002863_pt1 | contig 11150 bp, 8 predicted proteins | sample CryGeymeta201524_FD_183987 | JGI IMG/M metagenome (GOLD analysis project Ga0210023, IMG submission 183987) | Groundwater microbial communities from Crystal Geyser aquifers in Utah, USA - Crystal Geyser metaG 2015-24 (SPAdes) (version 2) | ecosystem: Environmental > Aquatic > Deep subsurface >... | reverse complement strand
CGCACCCGCAATTTGCCGATCAATTTTTGGGTTTGTTTGAATCAGCAGCCAAGGGCGATCTGACCATTGCCCTGTCGACCATCACGCTGGCTGAAGTATTGACGGGCCCTTACAAGGCAGGGCAAACGGCGCTGGCCAAACGCTATGAAAAAAGTTTGTCTTGCTATAACGTCATTGCAGTCTCAGCGCCCATTGCTGCTTTGGCCGCGCAGTTGCGGACGCAGTATCGATTAAAGCTGCCTGATGCCATTCAATTGGCCACAGCACTGGACATTGGTGCGGCGGCCTTTGTGACCCACGATCGTGATTTTTCACAAGTCACCGGGGTGCAAATTTTGATGGGTGAGGCAGGTTCTGTTCCTTAAATGGAAAACCTGCTTTGAAGCAAGCAAGAGCTGCCAGACAGTGGCTTCCAGGGGCTGCGCTCCATTTCTGCTTCGATGGCAGAAATGCCCAGGCCATTCGGGTGGCGTGCATCGATGGATTCGATCAGCTTGAGCTCTTCGGCTGGTGTGGCGCGCGGCATTGGCTTTGACTTACTGAGATAAATTTGTCGCGCAATGTCGCATAGGAGTGACGTTGCGCGACGACTATTGTGCCGTGCAATGTGTCGCGCTTCACGGCTGCGGGGATCCAGCGTGACGTAGGCGGTGGCACCCTTGACGCTGTGGCCTTTGGCACTTGCGTCTTGCAGTGCCATGATTTCGGCGTGTGGGCCACCGGCGCGCTGGGTGAGGCCCTGGCCTAACAGCAGGCCGGCGCTGTTGGTGATGACGCAGCCGACGCGGGGGTTGGGGGAGGTGAGGTAGAGGCTTTGCTTGGCGAGTGCCAGGGCTTTTTCAAGGTGTTGGGTGGCTGGCGCAGAGGTCATGAAATCATTTTAGAGTCTGCGCATCATGGCGGGCCTTGGCCGAAGCCATGCGTCAATGGATACCGAGTCCTCGCGCGGAGGGCGGCTCCCTGCGGAAAAAGCATTCCGGGAGGATGGCGCCGCAAATGTATTCGATGGAGCGTTCCTCTACGTTGTGCCGTGCGAACAACTCGCGCCAGGTTGTCACTACCGTCAACATATTGTCGATCACCTGCTGAGCCCCTCCGAACTGGAGGCCAACGCTGCCGCAGTCTGACAACAGGTTGTAGATGCTCGCCACACGGCCATAGCGACCCACCTCAACACGCACACCAGGTATTGACTGACAGACGGGCGCGTTGTTCTGATCAGCGGTATCGAAAAAAGTCTTTAAAAAGTTCAAAATCAGAATCATGAGATCAGACACATTTCGCAATCATGGCTTTACCTTAATTGAGCTGATGGTAACCATTGCTATTTTGGCCATCATTGCTTCGTTAGCCGCGCCTGCTGTTGGGGTATTTGTCTCACGCAGTGTCATGCGGGGTATTAGTGCTGATTTCACATTGGCGATGCAGCGGGCGCGCTCTGAGGCAATTAACCGCAATATGTGTGTCACTATGTGTATGTCTGATGATGGCCTAACTTGCACAAGTACGGGTCAAAACTGGGGGATCGGCTGGATTGCTTATCACAACCCGACTTGTATAGCGGCAACAACCAGTTCGCCTTCCGATGTTTCAAATATTTTTTTGGTGCGAAATGGTGTCAACGAACGCTATCAGCTAAATAGTCCTACGAATATGCGTTACGTTACGTTTGGTTCACGCGGTAACACCAGTTCATCTTCCAACGATCGATTAAATCTCATCGACACTGCTGCTCCTTCAAGTGAAAGCAATATTGATCGGACATTTTGTTTGGATAAGGCGGGACGAATTAGAACTTTGGAATACGCATCATCATGCTCTTGACAAAAAAAAATATTCGCTATCGTGACGGTTGTCAAATTCGCACAGAAATACATGGCAACATACAAGGCTCCACGCTGATCGAGGTGTTGGTTGCCTTGCTGCTTCTGTCTTTCACTTTGCTTGGGATCGCTGGGTTGCTTGGTGCCACCACACGCTACCAATTAGGCGTGGATGGTCGCTCAAAAATCACTTTAATTTACAACGACTTGACGGGCCGTCTGCGCACCAATTGGACGCAATCAGCTGCCTATGTTTACAACACAGATTCATGGGCAGACCAGCAGTCGGCCATACCCACCCGTGTTAAGAATTGCAGCGGCACAACTGCTTGTACGGCGGCAGAGCGTGCTGCAGATGATGTTTGGGAGATGCGCTTTGCAGTGCACAACGCAATGCCACAAGGCAGTTTGTTAATTGACGGGGATGCAGCCAACGGCCTGACCACCACTTTTCTTTGGTTTGATAAGGACAACTCCAGTGACGGTAATGCTTTGCGTCAAAGTGCAACCTGTACGACCTCAATGACGCCCATTCAGCGTCATACATGTTGTCCAACAGTAGCCGCAATTGGCTCTACTCCAGGCGTGCGTTGCCTAAACTTCACATTTATCCGCTAAGCCATGGAAACCAGTTGTTCATCTTTGTTTGCGCGACCCTCTAGGGCCAAGGTAGGTGGCTTCAGCCTGGTCGAGTTGTTGGTGGCTCTGGCCATCAGCATGGTGATCGTCATCGGTACGACCTATGTTTACCTGGGCACCCGCGAAACGCAACGTGCTTTGTTTGAAAAAGCCTTTGCTACTGAAACCGCGCACTACGCGCTCGATGTGATCGGTCGTGACATTGAAAACGCTGGGTTTTATCCATCAATCCGTGCCGCAATCCCCGCTGGTGCAGCCTCAGCTGTCACATCCAATGTTTTGATTCAAAGCTATGCCAATCCCGTTACAGCGTCCCCGCCAGTTGCCTATGACACCCCCGTGTTTGGTTGCCAGGTCAATACATACAAGCCAACAACCCCTGGTTGTGCGGCTCATACGGGGTCGGTGGATGCGGACACACTGGTGCTCAATAGCTATTCCAACGACGCCTCTGGCTTGGACATTGGCAATCGCGCAGATTGTTTGCGGCAGGATTCTGCCAATGACGCAGCTGTCAATGGCTCGCGTCGCAATGCCGGACACGCTGCCGCTGCAGCGGCTGACCGTCCTTTCCTGATGCCCGTTCAACCCCTGTTTGTGTCAAACAGGTACACCCTGCAGCCAACCACCATGCAGGTGGAGGGGCAGACTATCAGCACGTTCAGCTTGGCTTGCAATGGCAACGGTGTTTCTACTGCTTCCAATAGTTATTACCCCATGGTCGCCGGAATTGATCAGTTGCGCTTTTACTATCTGGTGCGCGCAAGCGACGCAGCGTCATCCCAATTTCAACGTGCAGATGCACTAGCGGCGACCGACTGGCCAAATGTGGTGGCGGTGCGTGTTTGTTTGTTGGCCAGGTCACTGCAAGCCGCAAAACTGCAAGGCTCAACGTCCTACACCATCAAGGACTGCGACGATGCTGATCAAACGTTTACCGATGGTGTTGAACGTCGCATTTTCAGCCAGGTTTTTGCCTTGAAAAATCACAACCAGCTGCTTAACCCGTCCTGAACCATGCCTTACTCATTTCAACCCTTGGTTAGTCGGTGTAAACAGTCAGGCGTGGTGCTGGTAATTGTTTTAATTTTCATGTTGGCATTGACCACCATCGCTATTTTTGCTTCACGCAACGCGACCATGGGGGAGCGTCAAGCGCGCAATGAAACTGAATACCAAATTGCGCGCCAGGCGGCAGAGGCGGCGCTGCGCGATGCTGAGCGCGATATATTTCCTGATCCGGCTTTGCCACTGACTGCGGCTTGCCCGCGGACAGGCTCGCAGTTGCGTGGCAGCAATCGTGTGGTCAGCCCAGCAGAATTCACAGATGAATGCCTGGGTGGTCAGTGCTGGGTACCTGCAACACGCTACGCGGTGGCTTGGGCGAGTGCCACCACATCAAACCCTGGCGAACCCTGGTGGCCAATTTCCAAAGGGGGTATGTGGGAATCGTCCGGTAGCACATGTGCTACCTACAAAGGCCCTGTACCTCTTGGTCGTTACACAGATGTGGCCGCACTCGATGGTGTCTCGAAACAACCAGATTATTTGATCGAGTACCTCGGCGAGCCGAACCAGGATGCAGCTTTGGCTGGCAAGGGCTTTAAATGTGACACCCCATTGATCGGCGTTGAAGCAGCCTTGGCTTCAAAAGACCAGGCTACTGCCGCAGTGGTGCCTGTGCCGCAAATGGACTGTCATTTGTTTCGCATCACGGCACGCGGGTTCGGCCCTTCATCCAATACCGAGGTGGTAATGCAGTCTTATTTCAGTATTGTCAAGCCGTAGCCAACTGGCGCGGTCAGTGGTGCTTGCGCTTTTTTGATTTAACTTTGGAGTTCAGCATGAACACCTTCAAGTATTTTCCTGTGCTGTTCAAGTCAGCTGCGTTATTGGTATTTGCTTGGTGCACTGCCAATGCATTGGCTGCGCCACCCAATACTTCAACCACGGTGTACCCGGCGGTGCCACCTAATATTTCCTCGGCATCTGGCTCCAAGCCCATGATGATGCTTGCCACCTCCAAAGATCACACGCTTTTTGCGCCGATTTATACCGACTTTGAAGACATTGATGACGATGGCACGCTAGACACCGACTTCAAACCTACCTTCAAGTATTACGGTTACTTTGATGCTACCAAGTGTTACGACTACAGCATTTCTGACGGTCGGTTTAATCCGGCTGCCGTGGCGACCATTACGGGGGGGCGCTACACCTGTTCATCCAGCAACAACTACTGGAGTGGCAATTTTCTAAATTGGGCAAGCATGGCGCGGCTTGATGTGGTGCGCAAAATGCTTTACGGTGGCAAACGCAGCACTGACACAACCAGTTTGACTGTTTTGGAGCGCACCCGGCTCAATTGGGATGCCCACTCGTTTACCAAGTACTACAAAGGCACTGACATACGCGACTACACCCCGTTCACAATGGCAGCGCTAACCAAGACCACAGGCGCAAACGCCAATGAGTACGCCGGACTTACAGTTTGCAACACTGGGACTTCTGACGACAACGCGTCCACCAACCTGCCGATCATGCGCATGGTCAAAGGCAACTACCGTCTGTGGGGGACCGTGGAGCACCGGGTATGCAGATTCAAAGATGAGCCAACCGATAACGACAGCAAATTTACCGCCAAGTTGGCACGCTATTACAAAGACACTGACAAAGGTGGTGGTGGTGTTAACCACGAAATCACTCTGCCTGTGCGTGCTGATGATGGTGCCACCTATGGTTTTGGGGTTGGGCCAGAACTCACCATGCGGGTGAAGGTGTGCGATGCAGCTTGGATTGGCGCGGAACGTTGCCAGGCATTTCCACCCGACTCCACCACCCATTACAAGCCCTATGGTTTATTGCAAGAGTTTGGCTTGCCGGCAACGGCGGGTGCTGCAGCACGGGCTGAATTTGGAGTGATCACGGGTAGTTATGACAAGAACGTCACGGCTGGCGCACTGCGTAAGAACATGGGTGATTTTGCTGACGAGATCAACGTCTCCAATGGCATCTTTTGTCATAGTGGCACGACCACAGCGACCGGGTGTTCTGCAGTTGGCAATGGTGCCATCAAAGCCATTGACAATTTTTTACTCTACGGCCGATCTTCTTTAAACTATAGTGGCTCTGCATCTCAGCCGCCCTTGACCGATGGTGACTTGCCTGCCTGGGGCAATCCAATTGGTGAGATGGTGGTGCAGGCCTTGCAATATTACGCTTACGATGGCTCTACCCCAACGCCGACCAATCCCAGCACGACGACCAAGGACACTGCCACAGGTCTACCGGTTGTGTCATGGCAAGATCCTCTGTCAAATGCCAGTGCAACACGCAAATCTTTATATGGCAACTCGATTTGCCGACCGCTTTACACATTGGCGCTCTCAAGCAGCGCCCTTAGCTTTGATGGTCAAGCAAATACGCCGTTTGCCACCCTTCCCAATAGAGCCTTGGGAACTTTGACAAGCTACACCAATGCGGTTGGCGATGCAGAAAATCTGACTGGTGCACTCAAGTCGGTGGGTTCAGTCGCTGGTGGGTTTGGTGATTCATGCTCGGGCAAGACCATTGCGTCCCTCGATCAAGTTTCTGGTGTATGCCCGGAGGCGCCCGCCATGGGGGGCACTTACCAGGTGGCGGGTGCAGCGCTGTATGCCAATACGTCCAAAATTCGCACAGTGACCACACCGCCACCTGACTTGATTTATGTGAAGGATGCCTTAAAGGTCAAAACCATGGCAGCATCGCTCTCCGGTGGTTCCGCACGCATTGATGTATTGATCCCTGGAAGCAATCCCAAAAAATATGTTTACATCACACCAGAGAGTTTGTGGAATGGCAACATCGGTGCCATTTTGACATTTGCATCGATCAGCTCCAGCGCCACGCACGGGTCATTCATTCTGACTTGGAACGATCGCTTGCTGGGCGGTGACTACGACATGGACTTGACAGGGTTTTTGCGTTATGACCTGATTGCAAACTCCTCAAGTCCAAGCGGCTGGGACATCAAAATTACAACCGATGTGCCCGCCAATTGTTCCGGCGCAGCTGGTACACACGGGTTCAGTGTGATTGGCGCGACACACTTTGATGGAACCTCGGCTGATCAACGCTATTTGACACATCAGCACTGGAATCATGGCAGCACTTTGCTGACTGGTAAAGAGGGCTATTTGTGTGGTGACAGTAGCTATCGCAATAAAACAAATTCGAGCAGCACCACAGAAATGTCCTTCAACAACACGAATGCAGATGGCAGTGCCAACAACACGGTAGCCAACAAAGATGGTGCTTGTTATGTCAATCCGATTCCTGTTCAAACTGGCGCGGCTGGCTACTGTAATGTCCAAGACAAGAACTTTCCGGTGTCGTTGCGCTTTCATATGAAAGGTGCTGAAGATGCGGTAGTCAAAGACCCACTCTGGTACGCCGCCAAATATGGCAGTTTTGCGTCCAGCACCAAGATCACCACTGGCAGCAACGCAGGCACTTTTACTGAAGTGGCGCTGCCTGCGGATGTGGCGTCTTGGGATGCAGTAAAAGCCGATGGCACAGCGGGTACAGACGGCGTGCCAGATGCGTATTTCTTGGCACGGCGGCCAGACTTGCTAGAGGAGCAATTGCGTCGCACGCTGTCAAATATTGTTGGCAAGAGCAATTCTGCGCCTGCAACCTCAAGCACATCCATCGAGACTGGCAGCTATAAATACATTTCCAACTTCAATAAAAACGAGCTTTACGGCAGTGTTGAAGCCAAGCCCTTGCTCAGCACAGGTCAGTTTTCTGAAACCGCTGACTGGGATGCGGGCAAAAAACTGGCCTTAGTTTCTGCCACCGCTCGCGTTGTCATCACGAATGACGGTACAACCGGTGTTGCATTTCGTACCGCCACCAGTTTTTCAACTGCGTTCATGGATGCTCTGCTTGGTACTACCGGATCCACTGCATTGACAACTGAGGGTGAGGAACTGATCAATTATTTGCGTGGTGATAGAGCCAAAGAACAACCTTCAGGTGTTTGGCACAAGCGCAATGACTACAACGTCATGGGCACAGTGGTTAACTCATCACCGTGGCTGCAGTCGAGCCCGGCCGCGCTCAGAATTGGCACATTGCCCACGGACGTGCCCAGTTACGCCAGTTTCAGTGCGGCCCAAAATTCTCGCGACGCATTGCTTTGGGTAGGAAGCAACGACGGCATGTTGCACGGGTTTAAGGCGCTTGGTACTAATGGCGGTGATCCCGTTTTGTCTTATGTACCGTCTCCGATGGTCAGCCGATTGCGCAGCATGGCGCAAAGTTCGGAAATTGTCTCTGGTGTAGACGGCAGTCCTTTTACGGGTGACGTATTTGTTGGAAGTGGATCATCTGCGCTTTGGAAGACGTATTTGTTCAGTAGCCTCGGGCGCGGTGGCCGCGCAGTTTTCGCGTTGGATGTAACCAGCCCAGCCACTTTGACCGAAGCCAATGCCTCGTCGATTTTCAAATGGATGTTCAGCGCTGACGATGACTCGGACTTGGGTTATGTGGTGGGTGACTACCAAAAACACCCAGTGAGCAACCAAGCCAGTCCTATTGTTCGTATGAACAACGGCAAATACGCCATTTTGGTACCTAATGGACTGGGTTCCACTTCGGGGCAAGCGTCTTTGTTCATTTTGTTTGTGGATGGCTCCAGCAGTGGTACTTGGACAGCGGGAACCAACTACATCAAAATTGCGACCGACACACTTGGCAGCAACGGCTTAATGGGAGCCAACTGGGCCGACACCGACGGCAATGGTACCGCCGACATCATTTACGGCACAGACTACCAGGGTCGGTTATGGAAGTTTGACGTATCAAGCGCCACGCCGTCTTCCTGGGGTGTGGCGGACTTGCCGGGCACAGATCCCTTGCCACTATTTGAAGCAAAAAGTGGGAGCAGCCGACTCGCCATTACAACGTCGCCTGTGTTAACCACATCAGATCGTCTGAGCGGCATCATGATTCACTTTGGAACAGGCGCAGCAATCTTGTCTGGTGACTTCCCGGATTCGAGTAAAACGCAGCGCGTGATCAGTGTTTATGATCGACTGAATTGGACAAGCCCTTCGCGCGCATTGCCCAACAGTGACTTGTCAACCATGCACCGTTTCGACTTGGTTAGAACCAGCGATGGCGCAAATCTCTACATTGCAGCGGGCGGCAATACACTGTTCAACCCAGTGACTGATGATGGCTACTACCATAACTTTCCGCCACTTTCGAGCGGCAGCACAAACAATAACGACATGGTTCTGAGTAGTCTGGTATTCGCTGGTGGCGAGGTGAAGGGGAAAACTGTCAGGCCAAATGCTGCAGCTGCGAACTATTGCGACCCAGCGCCTTTACCGTCAAATTTCAGTTTCAATCCTCTGACAGGACTGCCCTCTGGTCAGCTGGGAACGGTAGATGTGATGATCGATGGCACATTGAAGAAAGTTTATGCCTTTGGTCATGCGAGTTCTGATCAAAAAAGTACCAGTGTTTTGAAGTTGTCGGGTAAGTTGGGCAGCATTGCGACGTTGGGCGCAACTGAATTGTCAGAAACCCCACAATTTAGAGTGCCCTCGCGCCGCCAATGGCGTGAAATTCCGGGCATGCGGACTGATCAATGATGTCAACTAACCAGATAAAGCATTCCGTTATGAAATCAAAAACAATCAAAGGTTTTACCCTCATCGAGGTCATGATCGTGGTGGCGATCATCGGGATCCTTGCTGCGGTGGCGTTGCCAAGCTACCAAGAATATGTACGACGCGGGCAAAGAGCGGATGCGCAGACCCAGATGCTGGCGGCACAGCAGTGGATGGAGCGGTTTTATAGCGAGCATTACAAGTACAACGAAACGTCGGCAGCTACACCGGTTGCAGTGACCGACTCAACGCTTTGGGGTAGCCAGCCATTCAGAACTTCTCCGAGGGCTGGGGAAGGTACGGCTAGATATAACCTTGCGGTTGCTGCCGCAGCCAACACCTACACCATTACAGCTACACCTGTAAGCACGGATGACTGCGGTAATTTCACACTGACGAATACCGGTGTCAAAAATCGGAGTGGCTCGAAGCCTTTGACGGAGTGCTGGAAGTAGCCCTGGCTCAATCTGTTATCTGCCTCCGCCTCAGGCCAAACATCCGTTAAATAGATGAACAGCGCTGCGCGCGGAATGGCGAATCAAAGGCTCCATATGCTGAATCGGTTGCCAGGTAGCCATCTTCTAATAGTGATGAAATCAAGTCTGTTGCAACGCGCTCCCCAAGCCCGGTCATTTGTTAGAAGGCCGCGCGCCCCATCTCGGAATTGGCGCTGAAAAGGTCATACAAGGCAAGCGCAGCCTCTTTGCGCTTTCACATGACACACATATTGAGCAACTTGCGCATGAAACACATCTGGTCAATGCGGGTGTCAAGGAGGCCGGGAGAGGCAAATTATCGTGAGCAACTCTGGTCGGGCCAGAATCTGTGATCCGCAGCAGGCGACTTGCGCTGCCGATTGATCCCCCTCGATGCAGACGTTGCGCCTGCCCCTCTGTTACATTGCGGCGCATGAAAGACCTAGCTGGAAAACATGTGGTGCTGACGCTCACCGGCGGCGTGGCTTGTTACAAGGCCGCAGAGCTGTGCCGGCTGCTGGTCAAGGCTGGTGCCACGGTGCAGGTGGTGATGAGCGCGGCGGCAGAACAGTTCATCACGCCGGTGACGATGCAGGCGCTCAGCCAGCGCCCGGTGCGGCTGTCGCAGTGGGACGCGCAAGAGCCCAACGCCATGGCGCACATCAACCTCACGCGCGCGGCCCACGCGGTGCTGGTGGCGCCGTGCAGTGCAGATTTCATCGCCAAACTGGCGCGTGGCCAGGCCGACGACCTGCCCAGCCTGATGTGCCTGGCGCGCCCCACAGACACCGTGCCCCTGCTGCTGGCCCCCGCCATGAACCGAGAGATGTGGGCCCACCCCGCCACACAACGCAACTTGGCGCAGGTGGTGGCCGACGGCGCCACGCTGCTGGGCGTGGGCACCGGCGAGCAAGCCTGTGGTGAGGTGGGTGACGGCCGCATGCTGGAGCCACAGCAGATTCTGGATGCGGTCGTTGCCCACTTTCAGCCCAAACTGCTGCTCGGCCAGCACGTGCTGGTCACCGCCGGGCCCACCTATGAGGCGATCGACCCGGTGCGGGGCATTACCAATTTGTCCAGCGGCAAGATGGGTTTTGCCATCGCCCGCGCGGCGCGCGAGGCCGGTGCTGATGTAACGCTGGTGGCCGGGCCAGTGCAGCTGGCCACGCCGCCGGGCGTGCGCCGGGTGGATGTGAAATCAGCATCAAATATGCTTGCAGCCGTTATGGATCAAGCGCAGTCAGCTACTGTTTTTATATCAACGGCAGCGGTGGCAGACTGGCGGCCAGAGCAAGCGGCGGAGCAAAAGATCAAAAAAGACGGCTCGGGCCAACCGCCTGCGCTGCGCTTTGTAGAGAACCCTGACATTCTGGCCACGCTGGCGCAGTCGCCGCGTGCGCAACGTGGCGCGTTGTTTTGCGTGGGCTTTGCCGCCGAAAGCCACGACCTGCTGGCCAACGCGCAGGCCAAGCGCCAGCGCAAAGGTGTGCCCTTGCTGGTGGGCAACATCGGCCCGGCCACTTTTGGGCAAGACGACAACGCCTTGCTGC
>Ga0210023_1002859_pt1 | contig 11161 bp, 16 predicted proteins | sample CryGeymeta201524_FD_183987 | JGI IMG/M metagenome (GOLD analysis project Ga0210023, IMG submission 183987) | Groundwater microbial communities from Crystal Geyser aquifers in Utah, USA - Crystal Geyser metaG 2015-24 (SPAdes) (version 2) | ecosystem: Environmental > Aquatic > Deep subsurface >... | reverse complement strand
ATGCTCCCTGCGTGATCGATGGGATTGATATGGATTCAATTTCACCAAGCAGTTAAAAGCTTGAGGAGATTCAACTGCTATGAATAATGAAAAAACAAAAAGCAGCCCAGACTGGGAGCTGATTGAACGGCACTATAGGGCAGGCGTTAAGACAGTTCGGCAACTTGCTATTGAGTATGGCGTGTCACACACAGCCATTCAGAAGCGAGCGACTAAGTTTGGGTGGGAGAGAGACCTTACACAAAAGATACAACAAACAACGCAAAGCATAGTTGCCACAAAAGTGGTTGCCAAACTGGTTGCCACGGAAACCAAACTGTCGGATGCGGCAACCGTAAAGGCTTATGCCGAGGCTTCGGCAGCTGTTGAGTTGCTTCAAAGAGATGATGTCACACTGGCAATGAAGGTGTCTCGGTCGCAGCTTGAGGAGGTTGCCATACTATGCGATCCGGAGTTTCGAGAGCGTCTTGTCGCGCTTGGCGAGGCTAATGATAAGAGCACTGAGAATCGCTCTGATAAAGCTAATGAGTTGTACCAGTACATCATCAGCCTAGCTGGGCGGGTAAAGCTGAGTAAAGAGATTGCGGCAGCGCACGGTGTTTATATCCCGATGCAGCGCAAGATTCTCAAGCTTGACGCCGAGGGTGACAAAAGCCAGTCGAGCGTGGATGCTTTGCTGGCTAAGATCAACGCGGCGTCCGAATGACTGATGAAGAACGCGAGATTGCGCTGTGTAAGTTGCGCGACAACCTGGAGTTGTTTGCTTGCCAGTGCCTGAAAATCAAGGACAAGTCTGGTGACCTGAAGCCGCTTGTGCTGAACCGGGCGCAAAGACACATTCATGAGAAGCTCGAGGAGCAGCTCAAAAATACCGGCAAAGTCAGAGCTATCATTTTGAAGGGGCGTAAGCAGGGCGCATCGACATATATCGCGGCCAGGTTCTATCACAAAGCTGTGTTTAAGGGGCGGTCAGCCTTTATTGTGGCGCATGAGGATTTGGCCACGACGGGGTTGTTTGAGATCGTTCAACGATATCAGATCAATAACCCGGTAGCACCAAGCACCAAGGCATCGAACGCGAAAGAGTTGATTTTTAAGCAGATGGATTGTGGCTATAAGTTGGCTACTGCTGGTACTGATGATGTTGGGAGAGGCAATACAGCCCAGTTGATCCACGGCTCAGAATACGCCTACTGGCGCAACCCGCAAAAACACATGGCAGGCCTGGGGAATGTGGTTGGCAATGTGGATGGCACTGAGTTTGTGCTTGAGTCCACTGCGAACGGAATTGGCAACGGGTTTCATAACCTGTGGCAAGAGGCTGAAGCTGGCAACGGCGAGTTCATTGCGATTTTTACACCATGGTTTTGGGATGATAGCTACCGCTCTACGGTGGCGGCGGACTTCATTAAAACTGCTGAAGAGATTTTGTTGGCCGAGACTTACGGGCTAGACAACGAGCAACTGCAGTTCCGGCGCAACAAGATTAGCTCGTATGGCGACGGTTTTGCGTGGCTGTTCCAGCAGGAGTTCCCGAACTGTGCAGCCGAAGCGTTTGTGATTGCAGTTGGGAACCCGCTGATCAACCCAAGCAATGTGATGGCTGCGGTCAACAGCACGTCAGCAGACATGAATGCGCCGCTGATCATTGGCTGTGATCCAGCGGGCGATGGGATTGAGGACGCTGACAGGACTGCGATTTGTTTCAGGCGTGGGCGCACGGTGTTTCGCATGGAATATCACCAGGGGTTGGACACGATGCAGATTGCTGGCCTACTGAGCCAGTACAACACCGAGCACAAACCAGACGGTTTGATCATTGACAAGGGCGGTTTGGGCGCTGGTGTCTATGACAGGCTAAATGAGCTTAATGTGCCTGTTATTGGCATCAACAGCGCCCAACGTGCTACAGATTCAGAGCGTTACGAGAACATCCGTGCCGAGATGTGGTGGCTGATGAGTGAGTGGTTTGCTGATAAACCGTGCCGGATACCGAATAACGCGGCACTGATCAGTGATCTGACAGCACCTCAGCCCAAGGTGAGCTCAAACGGCAGGAAGTTGCTGGAAAAGAAAGAGCACATGAAGGCCAGGCAAGTCAGGTCGCCCGACGGCGCAGACGCTATGGCGCTGACATTTGCTATCCCGGTGAGCTACCGCGATTCGAGTCGTGGCGCCAGACCGACAAGAGTGAGACCAGCGGCCACATCGGCCGGTTATTGAGGCAGGGTACCCGGTACCCTCCCTAAATTGAAAGCAGATCATGATTGATGAAGAAACCCGCCAACGTGCTAAAGAGTATGCCGACAGCTTTGCTGAGGCTACGGCCGATGACCCAAAGCCGCCTGCGCCTGATCTGGAGCCAATGGAGCCCGTCAAAGAGGCTGCAAGCGCACCAGTTGAGGATGAAGACGCAAAGCTGTTCAGCGAGGCTTTTAACGCGACTGATGCGCCTGTTAAACCTGCTGCGCCTGCGAACTTTAAAGATGCCTTCGCCCATGCACGAAAGAGCGGATTAAAGGTGTTTGAGTTCAACGGCAAGAAGTTCACAACGGCACTCAAGAGCGAGATGAAGGCTAAGCCCGATGTGGTCAAGGTGACTAAAGTGGTTAGTGCTGAGTCGCAGTTGCCAGTGGCCAACAAGGATGCTGAAAAAGCCAAGCCAACAATCTATGGCAACACTTTTGTCAAGGATGCGGTGGATTCAATCAAGGCCAAACTCAATGACGACACCCAAGTGGGTAAAGCCAAGTTCCACGCTAATGGTCGGCCGAACCTGACTGCGCGTTAATGAGCGACGATATCCAATACGAGATGGCCTCTCGGGAGGCGTTTAGGGACAACGGCACGACCACGTCTGTGATGAGCGCTTTGGGCGTGAAGCTGTTGCGTGAGTTCTCGACGGCCGAAGAGGATCGTTACGCCACCGAGTTGCGCTGGCTGCAGGACTTGCGGCAGTTCAAGGGCCAGTATGACCCTGAGGTGCTGGCAGCGATTGGCCCCAAGCGGTCGCGTGCGTTTGTGCGCAAGACCCGGGTGAAGGTTAAGACTGCGAACAGTCGCGTGGAGGACTTGCTGTTTCCTGCGGGCTCGGAAAAGAATTGGGAAGTGGATACGACGCCTGTGCCTACGGTGTCCGATGATGTGCGCAAGGGTGTGATCAAGCAGCTGCAGCAGATGGCGCAGCAGGCCGCGCAGCAAGGGCAGAAAATGCCAGCGCCTTACATCAGCAAGAAGATGGTGGATGATGCCGTTTTGAAGCTGTGCAAAGAGGCAGCCAAAGGCATGGCCAAGGTTATTGATGACCAATTGAGCGAAGTGCGCTACAAGCAGATTTGCAAAAAGGTGGTGAATTCTGGGCACTTGTTTGGCACGGGCATTTTGAAGGGGCCGCTGGTTGAGCGCCGCATTCGATCTAAATTTGTGCAAGAGAAGGGCAAATGGGTCGAGAAGAGCGAGAGCTATGTCGTGCCGTTTGTAGATTTTGTGCCGCTGTGGCGCTTCTATCCGGACATGGGTGCGGATTCGCTGGACAACTGCCGCTATATCTATGAGCGCCACCAGATGACGCACACCGACCTGGCTGAGCTGGCGCAACGCAAGAGCTTTCGAAAGGACATCATTGTCGAGTACTTGAGATCACACCCAAATGGTGAGTGCACGGTAAAGTTCATTGACGGCGAGCTTAAGAGCATCGGCGATAGACAGTCAAAACAAGGTGACAACGACGGCCGCTATGAGGTGCTGGAGCGCTGGGGTTATGTATCTGGCGAGGACTTGAGGTCGGCCGGGCTAGAGGTGGCGGATGACCGCAGCCATGAGAGCTTTTTTAGCAACATCTGGATGCTGCCCAATGGTGAGGTGGTCAAAGCTGTGCTGCAGCCGATTAACGGTGTGACCTGGCCTTACCATGTGTACTACTTTGATAAGGACGAAACATCGTTCTTTGGTGAGGGTTTGGCCAGCGTGATGCGTGATGACCAGACGATGATGAATGCGGCCACCAGGCTGATGCTGGACAACGGCGCGATCACTTCTGGCGCAATGATTGAAGTGGCAACGGGCTTGCTGTCAAGCATGGAAGAGGGGACAGAGATTGAGCCGTGGAAAGTATTTTTGCGCAACTCAACCAGCCCGGGAACACCTGCGGTGCGCGCGATTGAGTTGCCGTCTCGCTTGGGCGATCTGAGCGGTCTGGCAGACAGGTTTGAGAACAATGCCGATGAGGTGAGCGCAATACCCAGGTATATGACCGGGGAAAACGTGGCCTCTGGCGCAGGCGGCACAGCCAGCGGCATGAGCATGCTGATGGGTGCTGCCAATATCATGATCAAGGACTTGGTGAGCAATTGGGATGAGGGCATCACGCGCTCATTCATCACCGGTATGTACCGTTGGAATATGCAGTTTCACCCGGATGCAGCGATTAAGGGTGATTTTGACGTCAAGGCGCGCGGGTCATCAAGCCTGGTGGCGCGTGAAGTTCGAGCCCAGCAGCTTGATGCCTTTAGTCTGGCTGTGGCGAATCCGATGGATGCGCCTTTTATCAAGCGTGACCACTTGCTTCGCCAACGCGCCGAGGCGCATGAGCTCTCGGACGTGATCAAGACTGAGGAAGAGGTGATGGCTGAGCAAAACAATGAGCAGGCCGCACAACAACAACAGATTCAGCAGGCGCAGATGCAATTGACAATGGCTGAATTGCAGCAGAAGGTGGCCTTATTGACTGCACAAGCAGCCAAGGCGATGGCTGAAGTCGAATTGGTCAAAGCCAGGGCAACCGAGACCAAGGTAGGCTCTGTTTTTGCAGCATTACAAGCGGGTGGTGCAGCTACCCAGAATCCGCATGTCGCACCCGCGGGCGATGAGATTTTGCGTAGCGCCGGTTGGGCTGATGCAACGCCGAACCCGAGCATCGCCCAGATAAGTGGCCAGCCAGTGCAAGAGCGGCCTGTGTTTGACCCGACCAAAGAGCTAGACAAGCCAGATTCTGGCCGTGTTGGCCTGAATGCGGGTATGGAAACAGCGGTGATGAATGACAACTAAAAAAACCGAAGAGCAACTGATGCATGAACGCTTGATCGAGGCGTCGCGCACAGTGCGCCAATACGCTGGTAGCGAGTGTTCGCGCCATTTGATTGAGCTGCTTGACGTGTTGGGACGCAGCTATGTGACCGATTTGGTCAATGTGCGACCGGATGGCTTGGTCGCATTGCAAGCGGCCATCAAGCAGACCTATGCGATTCGCGCGATTGTGGCCGATGAAGGCCAGGACGTGCCAAAGATTTGATTCTCAACCCCGTGACTGATTGAGCCGCTTCATTGCGGCTTTGTTTCGTCCGGACAGTCCGAGTCCCGCAAGGGCTCTTTTTTTGCCCCGAAAGGAAACGCTATGAAACCCAATGACCAAACCGAGCAAGATGAATTTGCCGCCTCTTTTGACGAGGATATGCAAAAAAAGGAGATGACCGAGGATGAGGCTTTTGGCCTGACGCCTGACCCTGAAACCCCGGATGAAACCGAGGCTGAGGTGGCCGAGGAGCCAGCAGAACAAGAGCCTGCCGAAGCGCCAACGGATACCGCTGGTGCAGAAGCTGGCGATGCTGGTCCGACTGACGAGACTTCGGTGGTCGTGGCAGTAGAGCCGGGCGCCCAAGATCAAGGCGTGGAGGTGATGAGCCCAGAGGATGTTCAACGCGAGAAGTCGTGGATGGGGCGGCTCAAAGCCAAGGAGGCTGAACTCAAGGCACGCGAGGAGGCTTTGAAGGCGCATGAACCCGCTGAGACGCCAGCCGAAGAGTCTGCTGAGGCCACTACGACTGAGGCAATGGAAGATGCGATGGACAAGGTTGACAGCGGAGAGTTGACCTTTGAGCAGGCCATGAAGACGCTGGAGTCTGACTTTGGCCCGGACTTTGCACGCATGCTTAGCGTGATTGCCAAGCGCATTGGCGGTGAAGTGGCTGATGAGCGTGCCAACGCGGTGCGCGGTGAGCTTGACGGACTGGTTGGCGAACTGCGCAACGAGAAAGAGAAAGCGCACTACGAGATGATTTCAGATGCCCACCCAGACTTTATGGATGTGGCCGCCAGCGCAGAGTTCAAGGGCTATGTGGATAGCCTGCCTGGCTCTGAACAAGAGCAGGCGATGCAGGTGATTCACGGCGGCAGCGCCAAGCAGATCAATGCTTTGCTGAGTGCCTACAAAGAAAGCATCAAGACCGAACCGCAAGCCGATCAAAGCCCTGTGGATGAGTCGGCCATGGACGCTGCTGAAGGCGTGCGCTCGGCTGGTTTGAAGATCCCGGAGAAGCCTGCCAAGGCAGATGATTACGAAGCTGCATGGGCCGAATTCGCATAAAGATTTCAGGCGAAAGCCGAGACCATTACCAAGTTGGTTACCTGGTCGCTTCGCACAGTGAGCGTTATCACTGAGCATTTTCGGAGCACGACACCGGTCGCGCTGTCGGGTGCATGCGGGATAAGTCAAAAGACTCCCCAAAGGCATGGCCTGGGCTGCATACGGCATTAAAGCGTCAGTTCGCTCCTTTTGATATGGCTCCGCAAGGGGCTTTTTGTTTTTTTATCTTAAGGAAAAATCATGGCTACTACTGCTTATGGTGATATTTCACCGCGTACCTCTGCCTATGCATGCAAGGAATTGCTCAAGCGTGGCATCCCCTACCTTGTTTTTGAGAAGTTCGGCCAGGCTAAAAACCTGCCTAGCAACTCCAGCAAGCTCGAAATGTTTCGGCGCTTTACAGCATTGCCGACCACCCCGAAGGAGCTGACCGAGGGCGTGACTCCCACTGCGCAAACACTGCAAAAGGTTGACGTTACTGCCACTTTGGTGCAGTACGGCGACTTGATTACCGTGTCTGATGTGGTCACCGATACGATTGAAGACCCCGTTTTGAACGAGTCTCTTGAGTTGTTGGGCGAGCAAGCTGCACAGATGATCGAGAAGATGCGCTATGGCGTTTTGAAAGCTGCTACCAACAAGACGTTTGCCAACGGCACAGTCCGTTCTGCCGTGAATACACCATTCACTGTGGCGCTGCAACGTAAAGCTGTTCGCGCCTTGAAGCGCCAGAACGCACGCCCGATCACCTCGATCGTGCGCTCGACGCCAAGCTACGGCACCGAGAACGTTGCCCCTGGTTATGTTGGCATCATTCACCCTGACATGGAGGGTGCCTTGCGTGCTGCACCAGGCTTCACACCGGCTGAAAAGTATGGCTCAATCAGCCCATGGGAAAACGAAATTGGCAAGATTGATGACGTGCGCTATTTGTGCACCACCATCGTCGAGCCCTACCCGGATGCCGGTGGCATCAAGGGCGCCATGTTGTCGACGTCTGGAACTTCGGCCGACGTGTACCCGGTGATCTTTTTGGGTCGTGATGCCTACGGCATTGTGGCTCTTAAGGGTCAGTACTCCGTGACACCAATGGTGGTCAACGCCAAGCCTTCGGATTCTGACCCGTTGGCACAGCGCAGCCACATTGGCTGGAAGAGCATGCAAACCTGCGTGATCTTGCAAGACGCATGGATCGCAATTGTTGAAGCTGCTGTCGAAGCTTAAACCTGGTTGACCCGCAAAGGGTTGATTCAAGCCCCTGAGGAGGAATCCCCAGGGGCTTTTTCTTTGGGCCTTTGATGGCCTTTTCTGTTTTCAAGAGGTAACCACATGGCAACGAAATCCCAAATCAGCACACTGGAAGACAGTGCGCAACCAAATTCTGCTGCGGAAGATACGGCAAACGTGCAGCGCGCCCGCGCCCTCGAGGGTGGCACCGGAAAGTATGAGCTGCTGACCATTTATTCGGGTTCTGAGGCAGATGGCCAAGAAGCTGTCTTCATTGGGCTGAACGGCTACGCCTATCAGATTCCGCGCAATAAACCCTACCTGGTGCCAGAGGAAGTGGTTGATATTTTGCGCAATTCGGTGACAACGGCCTACGCCAATGTTGGCGGGAAGCAAGTCGCTACCGACCGCCCTCGCTACGCCTTCTCTGCAGTGCCTGAGTAAGCAGGTAGCCAATCATGTTGCTCTCCAACTTCCACCCCTTTGTTGCGACCGAGGTGATTGGCTGCCCCTACCCAACACTTGATCAGGCCTTGTTGCTGACGGCGATTGAATTCTGCCGTGAGACCAAGGCCTGGACTGAGAGCCAAGACCCAATCATCCTGATTGAGGGGGTCAATGAATATGAAATTGACGTCCCGACTGGCGCCTATGTGCAAACGGTGCGCGATGTCTGGATCGGCAGTCACCGACTGCAGCCCGTGACGATGTCTGGACTGCAAAACGCGATGCCTGACTGGCTAAGCGCCAAAGGCAGTGAGCCCAGCTACTACAACATGGCAGGCGAATTGCCACTGTTGCGGGTCTACCCGACCCCCACCGCAGTGACAGGCCAGGCCATGGTAGTTCGCGCGAGCTATGTGCCGACGATGAGCGCCACCAGCCTGCCCGACTTTCTTGGGCAAAGACACCTAGATGCCATTGCAAGCGGCGCCAAAGCCCGTTTGATGGCCATGCCTGGCGTGCCATGGACCAACACAGAGTTGTCCATCTACTACCGCGCCAATTTTGACAAAGCCATTTTGAACACCCGGATTGAAGAGGCGCATGACCGCGTGCCAGGAACGATTCGGGTGCAGCCACGTGCCTTCGGGTTTTAGTCTTCAGGAGTCATCATGACCATTTCCGCCGCCTCCATCATCCACCGCGCCACAGATTTACTGCAAGACCAAACCAGTGTGCGCTGGCCTGCTAACGAGTTGGTGCGCTGGCTCAACGACGCACAGCGCGCCATCGTCAAGGTTCGCCCTGACTCCATGAACACCACGGCCACCATGACATTGGTTGCAGGATCACGCCAAGACCTGGACAACGCCAGCCTCACGCCACCTCCAGCCAAGCTGATTGAGATCACGCGCAACATGGCGGCCACCTCCACCAAAGGTGCGGTACGGCTTGTTCCTCGCCAGATTCTGGACGCGCAAACCCCAGGCTGGCACAACTTGTCTGGCTCGGTGAACATTTTGCATTACATGTTTGATCCACGCGACCCCAAGACGTTCTATGTGTACCCACCGGCTACCACTTCGGCGCAGCTGGAGGTGATGTATTCGGCTTACCCCACAGACATTGTTGAACCCGCAGATGGCGCGCTGCATACCGCTGTGGTGGGTAACATTAGTCTGCCTGATATTTACGCCGATGATGTGCTGAACTACGTTATGGCAAGAAGTTACCTTAAAGACAGCGAGTATGCAGGCAACTCAGAACGAGCTGCTGGATACCTGGCCATGATCACGGCCTCCCTTGGAGCGGAGATTGCTGCGACTCTTGCTGTTCAACCTAAGATGAAACCAGGCTTGGGGGCTTAAACGATGGCCTTCTACCGCACAGCCACGATCACATCATTCGCCAGTTATCGCGTGGGCGGCAGCGGGGTGATTTTGTGACTTTGATCGACGCCCTGATCTGGCTCGATGTGCAAGTGCTGCGCATCGCCACCTTTGGCCGATCCAAACCCGGCGAAACCATCAGCGCGGCAGCGTGGGACTTGTACCTTGCGGGCAAGTGGCAGGGTAAGGTTTTTGTGCCCGTGATCAACTGGATTTTCAAAGTCAGGCAAGCAGACCATTGCCGCCGGGCCTGGGAGTGGCAACGACATCTTTATGAAAGAAAAAAATGACTGATACAGACATGCCCCAAATGATTTTTAACGGCCTTTTTATCCTTGTTGGGGTATTCGGTGGGTACTACCTTAACTCTGTCAAAGATGCAATCAAAAATCTACAGTCCACCGACCAGTTGCTGATCACCAAGTTACAGGCTATAGAGGTGCTTGTTGCAGGGACGTACATCAAGCGCGAAGAATTCGAGACGATGGCGCGTGCGTTGTTTGCCAAACTTGACTCAATTGACGCAAAGATTGACACCAAGACAGACCGCGCCATGTGCATGGCTGTGCATAGCAGGGAGCACCAATGAGACTCACCCCGCATTTTTCTGTCGAAGAATTTACCGCCAGCCAAACGGCTGACCGGCGAGACATCGACAACTCACTCACAAGCAACCTTCTGGCCAGCGCCAGAAACACTTGCAATGGGCTTGAGCAAGTGCGCAGCTTGCTGGGTAACTTGCCAATTTTGATCAGCAGCGGGTACCGCTCACCCGAGCTTAACCGCGCTGTTGGCGGCAGCAAGAGCAGCCAGCACATGCTTGCCCAAGCGGTTGACTTTACATGCCCAGGCTTTGGCTCTGTCGCCGACATCGTTGACAAGATCATGCAGAGCGACATTCCCTACGACCAACTGATCAGAGAGTTTGCAACTGTGCCGGGGCGTGGCTGGGTGCATATCAGTTTTACGATGCTCCCACCGCGCAAGCAGGTGCTGATTATTGATGCCACAGGTGTCAGGACTTACGCATGAACTGCCTGGACTACGCACTCACCCGCTGGGCCGATGACGGCGGCGGCCTGGTGCTGGTTGCTTCGCGCCACTGGTGCATCCCGCATGTGCAGCACAAGGCCAATGACGGGACTTTGACTGAGTACCGCCCACCAAACGATCTGCCTGCACCGTGGCACTCTTTATTCGGGTTTGCTGGGTCTGTTGTTGAGGTTCAAGGGCACGACTATCGTGCACCTCAGAATGAGGTCTGCATGTTTATCGGAACGCTGATATTGTTGCTGCAAGGTAGTGTCTGGGCAATCAAAAGGGTGTTTAGATGAGCGAGTACGCACAAAAAATGGTAACAGACGCCGCAGCCGAGCGGTGCATTGCACACAGCCTGCAAGAGCAGCTCGAAGCACATCGGGCAGAGCTTGCCCTGATGTGCAAGGTAGAGACAGCAATTGCAGCCAAGCGCATCAGAAAGTATTACGAAGATTTAGCCGAAGGAGTTGAGCATGGACAAGATCAAGGCGAGATTTAAGAGCAAGACCTATTGGCTTGCTATGACTGGCGCCGTGTTGACTGTGCTGGAGGTCAACAGCCAATTTATCACGCAGTTTGTGGGGGCTGATATGCGCCCGTACCTGATCGCATTTTGGCCTGTGGTGATGCTGTTTGCGCGTGAAATTACTACTACCGCACTGAGCGAAAAATGAACCTAACTCTGATCGCCTCTTTGATCAGC
>Ga0210023_1002839_pt1 | contig 11200 bp, 3 predicted proteins | sample CryGeymeta201524_FD_183987 | JGI IMG/M metagenome (GOLD analysis project Ga0210023, IMG submission 183987) | Groundwater microbial communities from Crystal Geyser aquifers in Utah, USA - Crystal Geyser metaG 2015-24 (SPAdes) (version 2) | ecosystem: Environmental > Aquatic > Deep subsurface >... | reverse complement strand
AAGGTAGGCGTTGGCCGCCACGTAGGAGCCCTGGCCCAGGTTGCCAAAGAGTGTGGTGGCCGATGAGTAGAGTACAAAAAAGTCGAGTGGGAGCAGGCGGGTTAAATCATGCAAATGTCGTGCACCCAGAATTTTGGGAGCATAAATGGCGGCCAGCTGTTCATGGGTGGTGTTGCGTGCCAGTGCGTCGTCAATGACAACTGCGGCATGAACTACGCCGCGCAAAGGTGGCATGGTGGCGGCCATATGGTCAAACAGTGCGGCCAGTGCCGGTAGGTTTGTGACATCACAGGCTTGCGCCAGGACCTTGACACCCTGGGCTTCAAGGGCAGATATGCCGCTGAGGGCTTCGTCAGACACCGGGCCGCTGCGGCTGATGAGCACCAGATGGCGCGCGCCTTTGCCAGCCAGCCATTGGGCCGTTTTGAGACCAAAGCCGCCCAGGCCACCAGTGACTAAATAAGTTGCGTCGGCAGAGAGGCTTAGAGGCCGTTGCACGCTGATTGGCGTGTGAACGTGGTTGATGCCGTTGCGGTAAGTGACCACAATCTTGCCAATGTGGCGAGATTGCTGCATGTGGCGGAACGCATCGACCACGTCATCAGCTTCAAAAACCTGATAGGGCAAGGGGTGCAGCACGCCTTGCGCAAACAGAGCCAGCACCTCTTTGAACAGCGACTCGGTAAGCGCGGGCTGGGCTTGCATGAGCTGGTCTGCGTCGATACCAAAGTAAGAGATGTTGTTGCGAAAAGGGCGTAAACCTACTTTGGTGTTTTCGTAAAAGTCGCGCTTGCCCAGTTCCAGGAAGCGGCCGAAGGGCTTGAGGATGCTCAGGTTACGGTTGATGGCTTCGCCAGACAGTGAGTTGAGCACGACATCGACACCCTGGCCTTGCGTTACCGCCATGATTTGATCGGCAAAGGCCAGCGAGCGGGAATCAAAGATATGGTCTGCACCCAGCAGGCGCAAAAAGTCGCGTTTTTCATCAGACCCTGCGGTGGCAAAAACCACGGCTCCAAGGTGCTTGGCAAGCTGGATGGCGGCAATGCCGACACCACCCGCGGCACCATGAATCAACACCCTCTCACCAGGCTGCAGGCGGGCCAGATGGTGCATGGCGTAATACGCGGTGAAAAAGGTGGTGGGGATGGTGGCGGCTGCCTCAAAAGAGATTGCACAAGGTAGCACTGCAACAGCAGAGTCTCGGGTAATGACCTGGTTGCCGAAGCAGGACGAGCCAAAGGCCAGCACGCGGTCCCCGACGGCAAGGCCAGTGACTGACGCGCCCAACGCAGTAACGACACCCGCGCACTCCAGGCCCAGGGTGGGCCCGGCAAAGCCGGATTCAACGGCTTCATCCGAGAGCATGCCCAGGGCGTACATGACATCGCGAAAATTCAGGCCAGTGGCTTTGACTTGAATGGCCACGTCGTCGGCTTGCAAGTCAGGGCTGACGGTGGATTCCCAACGCAAGTGGCGCAACTGCCCAGGGGTGGCAAATGACAGGTGCACATGGGTGTGCTCGCCTTCGAGAGATGGCGCTTGTAAATGCCGTGGTACCACACGCAAGCGGGGGGCAAAACGCTCGCCAGACGCGGTCAGGATGACTTCGCGCTCGTCGGATGGCAAAGTCATCTCTTGCCGCATGGCCTGAACAATGGCAGGAACAAAAGGGGCACCTTCAGGTTGGGGCTCCAGGTCTAACAAGCGCACGCTGAGGTAGCCAGGCTCATTGAGCAGGGTGCGACCCAGACCATACAAAGGCGCATCGATGGTTTGATCGAATGATGCACTGCGCTTTGGCAGCAGCCGGGTGGCCGCGCCAGAGGTGACCAGCCAAGCTGTGGTGGTGGTTTGTGTCGCCTCGCAGGCTTGCACCAGGGTGGTGGCGATGGCTGAGCGCTGCAGTTGATGCGTCAGCATCCGGTCGGGACTGAGTGCCGAAGCGTCTGCAGCCAAACCATGGAGGTGAATCACACCATTGACCTTGCCGTGCAGAGCTTTGAGCGTGTTGAGCAGTTGGCTCATCACGGCGACATCACATAAATCAAGCTCGGGCGCTGCGACCATGGAGTTTTGCGGCGGCAAAGCTTGAACCAGTTCGGTGACCAGTTGCCGGGTTGGCTCAGATTCGTCAGCCAGTAGGAGCCAGGCGCCGTTGTCTGCAACTTGAGGGGTCAATGCTGCAACGTGCGCTGGGCCTTGACCCACGAAGGCGTAGGGCGAACTCGGGCTGTCGGGCGACAACAACATGCTGTTGCTTGCGACCATGCCGCGATGTTCAAGTTGTTGTTGCCATTGCTGCGGCGCGAGATGCAGCGCGCTTTGGTTGCCAAACAACAGGTCGAGCCAGCGTGCCGAGGGTGCGCTTAGCCAAAGCACAACGCCTTGGCTGGCCAGCATTCGGGATGCAACATCAAGCGCTTTTTGGGCATCTTGTTGGGTCAGGAAGTCGTTGCGAATGATGGCCAGCTGGGTTTGTGGGGCGGTGCCTGAGTCGCTGGCGTCCAAGCTCAAATCTATGAGGGCCAGCGCAGGCCAGCGCTCCGGGTGGCGCTGGCAGTCATCCAGGGTTTCGGGGTTGCTTGTGCCAAAGGTGAATTGGCACCGATCAGCGGGAAGCGCTCGCATCAGGTGAGCTGACAGCTCCGGTGGACCGCTGCTGATTTCAAGGACACTGAGGCGCTGACCTTCGGTCAGCTGTTCCAGGCAAGCTTGCGCAGTAGCAATCAAGGCCTGGGCGATTTGGCCGCTTTGAGACAAGCCAAAACTCTCGGCCACCATGGATGCAAAGGTACAGTCTGGGCGCAGTAACTGGGCCAAGGTGGTTTGGCCTTTAACCAGTGCCACCAGATTCATGCCGACTCGGCTGACTGCATGGAGGGCCGCGAAATGCTCTGGGTGATCAGCGAGCAATGCGCTCCAGATGTCACTCGACTTGTGCAGGTTTGATGCGTCGGACAACTGCCAGCCAGATTGCAGGCGTTCCAGCAGGTGGTCTTCTTCAAGGATGGCAATCATCCGGCCAAACATCGTGGGTGCATCAGAGGATTTACCAAGAACAAGCTCAAGCTGTTGCTCGGACAGCGCATGGTTTTGATCAGCCAACAGCAGAAACGCTTCAGCCGCATAACTGGCGCACAAGGCGGCCAAAAGGGGCTCAACCTCACGCGCGTAGACTAGGCTGGGTTCATCGTTGCCCAGCGCACAGGCGGCGGCAAGCACGTCGCGCTGGAGATTGCTGGCCAGTGCTTGGGGCACAACGACATCGGTTTGCGGGTGCGCTTTGGGCACGGCAGTGTAGGACAGCAAACTCAGTGGTGTAGCCGCCTTTTGGCCCATGGGCACACTGCGAAAACGCACGTTTCGCAGGCAGGCAACCACAGCCCCTTGATCGTCGAACAGCGTGAAGTTTGCTGTCAGGCTGTGCGGCGAGCGGTGCAACAACTGGGCTTTGGCGATGACGGGCACACCCTTGCCGGTGCGCAGGCTCAAACGACCAATTTTGGTCGGCAAGTAGGCCACGCCTGACGGCTGTGCAATTTGGTCATGAAGCAAATGGAAAACAAGCTGAAAGCCACAATCAAGTAACGCAGGGTGCAGCAGCGACTGCATCAGCGAAGCCGCTATACCGGTAGGCAGGCTGAGCCGTGCCCAGGCGGTATCTTGTTCTGCCCAGCCGACGTCAATGGCTTGAAAAGCTGGGCCGTAGTTGATATCCACCTGTTTGGTCAACAAGGCATGGGATTGGGCATCAAAATCAGGCCGGCGATTGGGCACCTGCGCTGTTTCTTGCGCAAACAAGATGTCAAGTGGCTCGGTGATGACCCGGCCATTAGCATGCAGTGTCCATGCGTCGGTGCTGAATTGGTCGCGACTTGAAATGGCAAAGCTGCCGTCGCTGGGCTCCAAAGAAACCCGAAGCAGCTTAGTGGTGTCCGCACTGAGCACCATGAACATTTTGATGTCGAGTTCTTCGATCTCAAGCTGCGCCGCAGGTAGTCCGTTTTTTTCAGTCCATTGCGCTGCGGCAGCCAGGCCCAGCTCGGCATAGCCCGCACCCGGAAAAACGATTGCGCCGCTGACCACGTGATCAGCCAGCTCGGGATACTGCAAGGGGTCAATCTGGTTTTCCCAGGCGAGCGCTTGTTGGCCCAAGGGATACCCCAACAGCGGATGAACTTTGCGCCGCTGCAACAGGTGGTAAGACTCGGAGGTGACGGTTTGCCAGTGCCGATCACGTTGCCAAGGGTAGTTAGGCAGCTCTGTGAAGCGCGCTGGATGCGGAAAAAAGTGCGTGAGATCGGTTTTGACACCAGCGAGCATGACCTGCGATGCTGCGGTCCACACCCGCTCTGACGAGTCGTCTCCACGCATCAGGGTGGGCAGGATGCGACCTGGCTTGGGGTCGGCTTTCAAGCATTCATTGATGTAGCCACGCAATACGGCATGTGGCCCCACTTCAACGAAAACATCGATGCCCAGCTGCCGAATCGTACCAATGGCTTTTTCGAACAGCACTGGTTGGCGGATATTGTTCCACCAGTAACTGCCGTCAAGCTGATCTCCAGGAGCGATATCACCCGTCACGGTTGATACGAAATCAATCTTTGTTTTTTGCGGTGTGATCGCATGTAGCGCTGCCTCAAGTCCAGCCTGGATCGGGTTCATCGCTGCGCTGTGAAAAGCGTAGTCAAGGTCGAGACGCTTGAAGACGATTTGACGGTCGGCGAGGATATTTTCTAGCTGGGTTAACGCTGCGGATGGTCCGGCCAGGGTCATGCCACGCGCGCTGTTGATGCCTGCGATGGCAACGCTGTCGGCGAGCTTTTGCTCTTCAAGCAGGGTCCGCATTTGCGCTTCGCTCAGGGCGACAGCCGTCATTTGCCCCTGGCCTTTGGTCATGCCCTGAAAATGACTGCGGTAATAAATGACTTCGACGGCCTGTTCGAGCGTCAAGGCACCAGAAGCCCAGGCCGCAGCCACTTCGCCCACGCTGTGACCCGCTACCGCGGCGGGCATCACGCCTTGGAAGCGAAGCATTTCGGTCACGCCCACCTGGATGGCAAACAAGGCGGGTTGGGCAATTTCTGTACGCTCGTAGCGGCCCGGGCCGTTTGCGCCCTTGAGTTCTTCTTCAAGGGAGAAATTTTCATATTTCTCAAAATAACGCTCGACAGCTTGAACAGCCGCCCTGAAGGTGGAGTTTTCTGCCAAAAGTTGGCGCCCCATACCCTCCCACTGCGAGCCGTTGCCAGAATATATAAAGGCAACTTTGGGCGCCGGACTCATGCCTGTAGCTGCAACTACCGGGAGGTTAGTGAGTTTGCCTTCTGCAAAACATGTCAGCGCAGAAGCCATGGTGCGTGGTGTGCCGCCAAAAACGACGGCACGATGCTCATGCCACTCACGGTTGAAGGCGGCGCTGTAAGCGATGTCGTACAGATCAGCAACATCCTCTTGACGCAATAAGGCTGCGTACTGCTGGGCGGCATCTTTCAAGGCAGCTTCTGATTTTGCTGTAATGAACAACGGCGTTCTGACCGGTCTGAGGTCTTTGGGTCGCTTTGGCCGAAGGGTGCTGACTTTGGCAACAGGACTTTCCAGGATGATGTGCGCATTGGTACCACCGAAGCCAAAGCCATTGACGCCCACCACAAGGCGACCCGTCGTTGGTAACGGGGTGGTTTGCGCGACCACTTTCAGATTCCAGTCGTCAAAGGGTATGTTCGGGTTGGGATTCTTAAAGTGAATCGAGGCGGGTACGGTGCGATGCTTGATGCAATGCAGAGCCTTGACCAAACCTGCAACCCCGCTGGCAGCTTCCAAGTGGCCCAGGTTGCTTTTGATCGAGCCAATCAACAGCGGCTTGTCTTTGGGGCGAAACTTGCCTAAGGCAGTGGCCAGCGCATTGGCTTCAATGGGGTCACCTACTGGCGTGCCCGTGCCGTGTGCTTCCAGGTAAGAAATGTCATTCGGGGAAATATCGGCTTTAGCATAGGCTTCGGTAAGCAAACTAGCCTGCGCCAAATTGCTTGGCACGGTAAGGCCCGTTTTTTTTCCGTCGCTGTTCACATTGGTGCCTGCCACTACCGCCAGAATCGGGTCACCATCAGCAAGTGCCTGTTCGTAGTCTTTCAGTACAAAGATGCCCCCGCCTTCAGAGCGCACGTAGCCATCAGCAGCAGCATCAAAAACGCTGCAAACACCCTTGCGGGACAACATAGAGGCTTTTGAGAAAGCAATGAAACCATAGGGATGAAGCAGCAGACTGACGCCCCCGGCAATCGCCATCGTCGTTTCGCCCACCGCGATGGATTGGCATGCCTGATGAAAAGCCACCAACGACGAAGAACAAGCCGTGTCAATAGACATGCTTGGCCCTTTGAAGTCAAACAGGTACGAGATTCGGTTGGCGGCTATGCAGGATGTGTTGCCCGTGGCGACGGTTGAGTCCACTGCACCCAGATCATCTGCAAAGCGCATGGCATAGTCAACAGACGATATGCCAATGAACACACCGCATTTGCTGCCTTTGATGGCACTCGGCTTGAGGCCCGCATTTTCGAAGGCTTCCCAGGTCATTTCAAGCAGCATGCGCTGCTGAGGGTCCATTTGGGCAGCTTCACGAGGCGATATTCCGAAAAATGCCGCATCAAAACCAGATATGTCACCCAAGGTGCCTGAGGCAAAGGTGTAGCTTGTGCCAGCATGCTTTTTGTTGGGATGCTGGAAGGAATCCATGGCCCAACGACTTGGATCGACTTGTGTGACCAAGTTCTTGCCGTTGATCAGATCAGGCCAATACTTGTCAGTCGTGGTTCCGGGAAATTTGAATGAACAACTTACTACTGCGACTTTTCTCATTGAACCCAAAAAAACTCCCTTCCTTTCGATCAAAAAAAATGCGTATTTTTGTTGTCGATGGACTTTCTTTTATTAGCCAAAACAGCATATTTCTTGTGGGATGCTGACCTTTAAGAGTCGAACCAGGCTCGGTTTGACTTTAGCTGCCCTAATAATTATAGGCCTTTGCTTTTGAACTGGGCACCACCCATTTGGGGGGGGCGACAACCGAAAAAGTAGGCGTTTTTGAGCCTTTATGCCAAATTCATGCTCGATGGCCTGAATTAATTAGTCAAGTCAAGTCAAGTCAAGTCAAGTCAAATCAAGCAAAGCGCGACACGGCTGCTTGTCCGGGGTCTCGGGGCAACGCCCTGAGCAGGGGGCCGCTGCCAAGTTTTTTGCGAAGCAGAAAACGTGGGCACAAGGCCCTTACCCTGCACAGTGAGTCTCTGCTACTTCCAAGCTGCTGGTGAATTGATTCGCCTGTCAGCTCGCCTGTCATGGCATTTTGGTTTGGCTGCCGGGTTGCGTGTGGCCAGTGGGCGTTGACGTAATTGGTTCGACTGTCAGAACGCCTGTCAGGACGGTGTGTTGCTGTCGGGCGGGATGTGTTGGCCACTGACCGCATGGTCTTGAGCACGTTGTCGGCGAGCACTCAATAGCAGAGTAATTTCTAAAACAATAACAAAGTAAATTCCAGGTCGATGGTAAAGTAACATTTTTAGCAATGTCAAAGTAAATTTATGGACTCACCACGTGGCAAGTCAAGGGGCAATCCGACGCTCGCATCTGCACTGAAGGCACTCAAGCGACTTCAGGAAAAGCACCACGGCGTTGTTGAGTCCGCAGACCTCAAGGACGATGATCAGCGCCCCATGCTGGTAGAGACAGGGTTTCTTAGGCCAGTGATGAAGGGGTGGTACATCTGTAGCAGCCCGAGCGACAACAATGCAGACACCACGGCGTGGTATGCGTCTTTTTGGGCCTTCGTTTCAGGCTACCTGGGCAAGCGCTTTGGCAAGTGGTATTGCTTGAACCCTGAGGCTTCGCTGTTGCTCCAAACGGGTAACACCACAGTGCCCAGGCAGGTCACGTGCGTCACCATCGACAGCGGCACAACCAAGGTGGATTTGCCCTTCGACACCTCACTGCTTGTGTATCCGGACAAAAATCGTGTTCCCAATGCGCGCGTGGAAGTCCGTGGTCTGCAGGTCTGGCCAGTTGCAGAAGCCTTGTGCCTGGTCGGCCCTTCATTCTTCTTGAATAACCCGCGTGAGTCCGAGATCGCACTGGCCACTATTCGCCATGCGTCCGAATTGCTACCGACGCTGCTGGCTGGTGACAAGATGGTGACTGCTGCGGGCCGGTTGGCAGCCGCATTCGAGTTTGTCAAGCGCCCCGACGAGGCCGAGCACATACGCAAGGCCTTCGCCAAGTTCAAAATCTCGCTCAAGCTGGTCAACCCTTTTGAGCTGGCCGAGCCCACGATTGCGCCCGGCAAGGAGCGATCTCCCCATGTGCTGCGCCTGCGCTCGATGTGGGCCGGATGGCGTCAGGATGTCATCAATGTCTTCCCTCCCGCACCAGGCATCGAGAACCAGGGCATCGGCTATCTGGCACAGGTCGACGAGCGCTACGTTTCTGACGCCTACAACTCACTGTCCATCGAGGGTTATCGCGTCACCGACGAGCTCATCGAACGCGTGGCCCGCGGTGACTGGAATCCTCAGGGCGAACCAGAACACAACAAAACCAGGGACGCGCTGGCTGCGAGGGGCTATTACCAAGCCTTCCAAGCGGTCAAGGAGAGCATTGGCAAAGTACTGGTGCATAACAACGCGGGGCTCGTGGCCAAGCGTGATCACCACGACTGGTATGCCGAGTTGTTCGGTCCGTCCGTGACCGCTGGCATCGTCGAAGTCAGCCAGCTCACCGGCTATCGGCGTGGCCCGATCTTTATTCGCAACTCGATGCACACACCACTACCCAGTGAGGCTATTCTGGATTCGCTGGAAACGCTGTGGGACTTGCTCGAAGCAGAACCTGAGGCCTGCGTTAGAGCTGTGCTTGGTCACCATCTCTTCGTCTTTATTCATCCCTACTATGACGGCAATGGCCGTATGGGTCGCTTCCTGATGAACACGCTGCTCGCTTCCGGCGGTTACCCATGGACGGTGATTCGGATGAGCCGGCGAGATACCTACATGAAGGCACTGGAGGCCGCGAGCGTCAAGGGCCAAATCACACCATTGGCCGAGTTCATCGCGCAGGAAATGCATGAATGGTCGCCGGAACGCGACACCAAGAACGGCTCCAGTTAATTAGTTCACCTGTCGGTTTGGGTGTCAGCATGCCTGTCGATGTTGCCATGACACCTGTCACGTCTCCTGTCGCGCCATCTCTTGCGCCCTGTCGGTATGGGGATCATGCCAAGCATCAGCTCCGAAATTGACGCCATTCTCCGCGCAGAAATTGAACTCGCCCAAAAGGATGACCCTGCGCTGATCGTGCGGTCAGCCTTTGAGGTCATTGAAAATTTTCTGAGCCAGGGCATGTCGCTGGAGCGAATTGCTGCCGCACTTCAAAAAAATGACATCAAGGTCACCAAAGGGCATCTTGTGCGGCACCTCGGCATCGTTCGAGAAGAGCGCGGACTCAAGCCAATGAAAAGAGGCAGAAAGCTCAAAACCATTCCCACCCAAACCGCCACCGAGATCGGTTTAACTCGCTCGCCAACTGAATTGAATCAACCGGCATGTCCAGATGCCCGCCATGTTGGCAAAGAGAAAACTCACAACAAAGCCAAACGGACCAGTGCGAGTCAATCCCAATTCCCTGATGAAATAATAAAACTCAAGTTTATTGAAATAAATGGCGAGCTGGTTGATATTACAAAAATGAATATTGACGACTATTTAACCGTATCAAAAACACTTCCAGAAAACGGAAAAATACCCGCCGGGATGTTCGAGGTTGTCGCAGCTGAAAACAGAATACGGGGAATGTATGAACGTGCATTATCTCAATATGACGAGGCAATCGCAAAATGGAAGTCTAGTCAATAGTTTCCAGTGTGAATTTTTAAACAACCAAAAGGATAATCATGATCAAATCATATTTTATTGACGGTGATAAAGGTGGCGTGGGCAAAAGCTTTATGTCCCGCTGCCTGGTGGATAGTTTTATCAATCATGAAGTTTCTGGTATGCCAAAAATTGATAAATTGATTGTCATTGATGCAGACCCTATGAACCCTGATGTGGTGTGTGACAACGGGTACAAAACTGAAACCGTTAACGACATTCAGATCATTGGACTGCAACGCCCCATCAAATCAGAAGACGACTGGCTGAATCTGATCAATGAATTGGCGGAAACCCAGATCAATGAAACGGACGAAATTCGTCTTGTCTTTTCCTTGCCGTCTGCGGCTGGCCTCTACATCACGGAGTCCGTTTTAAGCCTGATGGCGCTAATGAATCCGACACCCATTTGGGTGATGGGTATTGATGCGTCGAGCACCAATCAACTGGAAACCCGCGTGGGCAGGAGTCCCGTGTTTTACCAAGATGGCGTGGTGTTGATCAATCTGAAGCACGGCGCCGGAAAGTCTTTTGAGTTTTGGGACAAGTCAAAGATCAGGAAGAGCCTGTTGTCTGGCGAAGACTATTCATGGACCGAACTGGAGCTGCCAGCCATGATGCCGCGCGCGGCTGAGTTGATCGGCTCCATGCCCTTGCACACGGTCATTGAAAAGGGCAACGTGGTTGGATCGGGTGTGGCCATCGGCACGCGCACGGTCGCCCAAACCTACCGTGGCATCGTTGGCCGCAAGCTGGCCGCCCTGGAGTCGTCAAGATGAGTAACGTTGATGAGGAAGAGCGGCGTGTCAGCAACCAAATCACCGGGGTCGTCGCCGCTGTTCCGAGAGCAGCGCCGCCCCCGGCGCTTGCTCGGCGCCCTGGCACCTTGATTGATGAATTGACGGCTCGGCTTGCGCCTGCTGGCCTGCCATCTGACGTGCAAAACATCGTTGATGTGGCAGTCCGGGCCGGAATGGGTGAAAGTGATCCCAACTGGATCTGGCTCTTGCCCGTGTTATTGCGCCAGGTGCCTGCTGCAGCCATGCGCATTGAGTTTGAAGCGCTGTCGGGCGCGCTGGTCAAAGGCTCGCCAGGGCAGGGAAGGGGGCCCAGTCGCGATGATGAAAATCTTGAGTCGATTGTGTCGATGATGACGGCCATGCGGGGGGAACTGCAAAAGTTTCCGCGCCGTGTTGGTGAGACTTTGAAACCTGCGGTGACTGAGGCCGTGGTGGATGCTTTGGAGGCTGCGCCTGGCCGTGTCACAGTTG
>Ga0210023_1002829_pt1 | contig 11218 bp, 8 predicted proteins | sample CryGeymeta201524_FD_183987 | JGI IMG/M metagenome (GOLD analysis project Ga0210023, IMG submission 183987) | Groundwater microbial communities from Crystal Geyser aquifers in Utah, USA - Crystal Geyser metaG 2015-24 (SPAdes) (version 2) | ecosystem: Environmental > Aquatic > Deep subsurface >... | reverse complement strand
CTATGGAAAGAAACCCGGTCAGAATGACGAACGGGTCACGCGCGTGGGACGCTTTCTGCGTCGCACGAGCTTTGATGAACTACCACAGTTCTTCAATATCCTGCGCGGCGAGATGAGCCTGGTAGGCCCTCGACCTGAGCAATTGCCGTTTCTGGCTCACTATACGGTTTGGCAGCGGCAGCGGTTTGCCGTCAAACCTGGTTTGACGGGCTGGTGGCAGGTCAACGGACGCAAACAACCTATGCACGAGCATATTGACGAAGACATTTATTACGTGGAACATCGCTCGCTGTGGCTGGATTTGATTATCCTCTGGCGGACCTGCGGAGCGGTGGTGGGCGGGAAGGGAGCAGTATAGAATAAAAAGTCTCCTGGCATTCCTTTTAAGTTTTAGGCGGTAGCTTATGACAGTACACTCCAAGAACGACCACATGTTGATGAAACGCGGCAACCGTCGGCAAGTAATAAAGGGGATAACAATCACTCTGCTCGTATTGTTTGGTTTATGGATCGGCAGTGTGGGAATTCTGACACGATCATTACTGAACCGCGCGGCGCGTTTACAACAAATGGCTGCAGATCCAGCACATTTGAATTTGACTACTGCGGCTGATGAGGTACATGGAGGGCGTCAAGAGCTTTTCGTCTTGCGTGGCGAACTTGCGCCGTTGCTTTGGCTTGGTGCACGTTTGAATGGCGATCTAGGTGCAGCAGAGCCGCTGATGGACGCAGGGGTTGAATCACTCAGTGCCGCCGACGAGTTGTTGAGTGCGCTAACTCCATCGTTGGGCGAACTTGAATTATCTACACTTTCAATGGATCAAGTGCCGCGGATTCTGGATACGCTTGCAACTGCCCGCCCTGCCCTGGAGCGCGCGGAGGTACACATCGACGCGGCTGCTGCAGCGCTTGCGCGCATCAAAGGCCCCCTATCACCGCGCGTGGAGCGGTGGGTATCCAAGGCAAGTCAGCTTGTGCAGTTGGCTCAATATGGCATAAGGGGGGCACAAATCGCTCCAGGACTGTTGGGACAAGACCGCTCGCGCACATATCTAGTGTTGGTACAGAACTCGGATGAGCTACGCCCTACAGGCGGATTCATCAGCGCTGTTGGGCGCGTCGAGATAAGCCATGGACAACTGATCTCCATGACCGTTCAGGACAGTTATGCGATAGATGACTTTACGAAGGAATATCCCAACCCTCCCCAACCGCTGCTGGATTATATGGGCTCTGAACAATGGGTTTTTCGCGACGCAAACTGGTCGCCGGATTTTCCTGCAACCGCTCTCGACACGATCCACCTTTACCAGATTTCGCGACCCGAGCAAGTGGACGGCGTCATTGGCCTGACCTCGAAGGGGGTTGAAATGCTCATCGCCAGCTTGGGACCTATTAACGTGCCAGAGTTGCCCGAGCCTGTTACGGCTGCCAATTTCAGCAAGATTCTTCAAGAAACGTGGAATCCGTCGCAGGATATCAGTCATTCGTCGGATTGGTGGTCATGGTATTCCACGCGTAAACAATTCATTGGCATAATCATGCGCGCAGCAATAGATAAACTCCTTACTGGCGATGTACATTGGACACAGTTAGGTCAGGGAGTGATTGAAGCGTTCAGCCAGCGCCAACTCATGATCTACACGATCCCAGAAGCAGTTGAGCTGAAGCAAATGCAATGGGATGGCGCACTACGTTCGAGCACGGGTGACTATTTGATGATAGTGAATGCCAACGTGGGCTTTAACAAAGTGAACGTCCTCGTTAGCGAGAGCTTGAATTACCAGGTCACGCTTCTACCTGATGGGACGGGACGTGCGGTCGTGGGGCTGAACTACGCGCATCAGGGCACGAGAACGGATATTCTTTGCACGCAGGTTATTCCTTTTGACCAGAATATCACCTATGATAAATTGATTCATACGTGTTACTACGATTACCTGCGCCTGATCGTGCCGCGCGGCAGTCGGCTGAATAACGCAACCGCCCATCCGGTGCCAGGTAATTACCTGCTAAGTGGTGTAGCTGCTGATGGTAAAGCGAAGACTTTGCAGGATGATCTTGATGACCGGACAATGTTTGGTCAGTTCTTCCTCGTCGAGTATGGAAAGCAATTACAAACCCGTTTCGAATACAATTTGCCTGTGGTTGTGACTGACGCTGCTGGGCAAAAACGGTATGCGCTGCTATTGCAAAAACAGTCAGGCACCGATGCGATGCCAGTTAAGGTGAAGTTGACCTTACCGGCTCGGGCGCGGCTGGTTTCAGCCAGTCCCAGCCCCACCGTCCAGTCCGGCGCTGTACTCGAATTTGACCTGCGGTTGGATGTGGATCAGCAGATTGAAGTAGTCTATGCGCTCGCCCCGTGACCTGAGAACCTGGCTTCCGATCGCGACGTTCGTGAGTGGGCTTTCTCTTCCCCTGCTCGTCTACTATCTAACCCTGGCGCCCAACCTGACCTGGGCACATGGCGGCGACGGCGGCGATCTCATCGTTGCAGCCTATACTTTGGGTATAAGCCATCCGCCGGGCTATCCGGCGTACACCTTACTCGCGCATCTCTTCACGCTCCTCCCCTGGGGGAGCGTTGCATTTCGAGTCAATCTACTCTCGGCAATGGGTGCGGCGGTGGCGGCTGGCAGCGTTGCGCTCGCCGTCTCAGCGCTGTCCGCGCGGGAACGCAAGTGGGATGTTTTGCTCGGCGCAGTGGTGGCTGCCTGGGGACTTGCGTTCATGCCCTTGTTGTGGAGGCAGGCCGTCATCGCTGAAGTCTATGCTGTTCACGCAGCGTTTGCCGCATTGACGATTTGGTTAGCGTTGCGCCTGAACAACCGTCCGACAACCTGGGCCGCGTTGATCCTGGGCCTGGTGTGGGGAATCGCGTTTGGGTTTCACCTGACCTCCATATTCCTGCTCCCGATCATCATTTGGGGATTGTCGAGACACATCGAGAAAACGCAAATCTTTCGTCTTTGGGGTGGTCTATCGTTGGGATTCGGTGTCGCGTTTCTGCAGTGGCTATACATTGCATTGAGAGCCGGGCGCGGGGCAGTGACGTGGGGAAACCCGACGACGCTGGATGGATGGTGGTGGCTGATAAGCGGCTCACTCTACAGAGGCTATGTTTTTTCTTTTCCGCTTGAGGGATGGCTCCCGCGCGTGCCTTACCTTGCCGGATCGTTGCTAACGGGACTCGGTCCCATCGCCGTGTTGCTCGGCTTGGTTGGATGGGCTTTTCTTGCGCGGCGCCGTTCAGGGTTGGCGCTGGCTCTGGGGACAACAGCAATCGCTTATGTCGTTTTTGCGATCGGTTATAATACAACTGACTCGGACAATTACACGATTCCGGCATTGATCATTTTCTGTGTCGCAATCGGATGCGGAGTCGTGCGTGCGGTTGATGATCTACGCGCACGTTGGGGACACCGTGCGCTGGTAGCCGGGTGGACAATGATCTTTGTGATGATGGCGCTGAGTGTACTGTTGCACTGGTCGAGTATTTCCTTGACAGCGGATCATGAGGCGATGCTGTTCGGAGAGGAGGTAATGCAAACAGCGCCAGCCAATGCAGTGCTGCTCACCGATGATGACCGGGCGACGTTTACGCTGTGGTATTTTCGGTACGTATTGGGACAACGTGCCGACACGGTAATTATGGACAAAGGGTTATTGGCTTTTGATTGGTATCAGGCGCAATTGGGAGTTACGCCTGCAGAAGCGGCGTTGATCGTCAATCGGAATGAGGTTTCTTCCTTGCGCCCGGTGTGCCAAGTCATTGTAGGAGATCAATCGCCAGTAATTGATTGTCCACAGGATCATAGTTATTTCCAACAATTTCGGGATGATGAAAAAAAGTGAAAAATAAATTATTCTCTTTTATGATCGGTTTAGCATCCGTTTTGTTATTCCTTTCCGGGTGTAATGCGCAAAACGTCAAGAGGACTACCCCCATCCCCCCCACAGTGCTGCCCGCCAATATTTCCTCTACCATCCAGTTCATTCCAACTTCTGCGCAAACCGAAACTGTTTCGCCTACTCTCCAACTCACTCCAAGTGCTACACCATATCTTGCGTCAACGCCTCTGTGGAGGTTTGGAGTCGCGCTTGTAAGAAAGGCGCTTACCGCGTACGATTCCTACGGCATAGCTTCTATGCGCTTCGGCTGGTATGTGGATTTCAAGGTTAACGCGAATGCCCCAACGCCTTATGGAATGGAATACGTTCCAACAGTGCGAGTCAAGCAACTAAAACTGGCCCAGGACGGTACCGAGACAGAATGCTGTGTTTCGTGTGGTTACGTGGAGCCTTACGAATTTACTGTCTCGCCGAGCCTAAGCCAGATTCAAACTACAGCAGCGCAACACCCTGGAATGACATGGTTGATTGGGAATGAGATGGATAACAGGGATACAGCATCCTCCTCCGGCGCTTGCTCCAGGCAAGATGAGATGGTGCCAGAACTCTATGCCCAAGCATACCATGATTTATATTATGTGATTATAGGTGCGGATCCTACGGCCCAGGTGGCCATCGGCGGAATGGTGGAGTTCACGGACCTGCGGCGCCAATATCTCGATCGGGTTTGGGCTGAATACTCGCGCTTATATGGCCAAACGATGCCTGTGGATATCTGGAATACCCATCTTTATGTACTGCCGGAAGCGACAGGCAGTTTTGGGGCAGGTATTCCGGCGGGATTTAGTGAGGCAAGCGGCGCGCAATACTCGATTTCGGACGATAAGGATTTTACGAAAGCTTGGGCACAAATCGTCTCGCTTCGAACGTGGATGAAAGATCATGGATTACAAAACAAGCCGCTCATCATTTCTGAATACGGCGTTCTTTTCCCGGCGTGGGTTGATTGCCCGGCATACCCAGACACAACCGGTTGTCCGTTCACTCCAGAACAGGTACGTGATAGCTTTATGTACCCTTCATTCGACTCTTTCTTGAACCAGACCGATGCAAACATCGGCTACCCCGCCGATGGCAATCGCCTGGTCCAACGTTGGAATTGGTTCAGTGTTGATTACGATGATGGTAGCTGTGACAACGGGGAGTTCCTCGAGGCTTTCGGTGGATCTCTATTTCAGTCAGGGCTGGGGCCTTCAACTCCACCGAAAAACTGTTCGTTTCCGGCTCAGGGCATATCTTCTTTAGGTACATACTGGAAGCAATATGTACAGAACCTTCCATAAGTTCTGCAAAACCGTATGGGTTATAGTTCCCTTAAGATATACTGAAAGCGGGAACAAATTGTGGTTTTAATATTTGCATGAAAAAGTCTCTGGTAAAATCGGTGGTATGATTGCCCAACTTGAATTCACGCCAGAAATTTTGAGCGAGCTAAAGTATTAACGGTTTCATCATCTTGTGCCACTGGTGAGTCTACTGCAAAAACTCACCACACGTGTGCCTGCGGCTCAGTGCAGGCAGAGATCACGGAGAGCACAAAGTCCTTCTTATTTTACTCTCTGTGTACTCTGTGGTAAATTGGCCTTTTTGCAGTGCAGTCAGAAATGTATTTGATAAACAACATTGATTTTCCAGTCGTGACGGTATTTGTCTCATCGGAGGTGGTGTTATGCAACGTCCTTGGCTAAAATTTGGTGTCATTGCGTTCCTTCTCGTTTCGACCGGGATTTTTTGGGATACCAGCATGGTATGGGCAAGCCCTGATCAGTCACCTGCGCGTCAGACAGTCCCGACTCGTGTCAAAACTGATACTCCCACTCCTGAGATAGTTCCACCCACATCTGTGCCACCAACTGACACACCTGTGGTACCCACATCTGTACCCCCGACCATCACTGAGGCACCTGACCGTCCTCCGACTGCCCTTCCAACGGCGACTCGAATGCAGATCCCGACCCAGACCCAAACGGCGACGCCTACGCAACCTGAGCCTACATTAGCTTCAACGCCGCCAACTGCTACGCGATCAACTACAGCTACTAAATCGGTGGTGCCAACCATTACGCCAGCGTCACCAACAGCAACACCTTCACCGCAACTATCGCCGACTGCTAGTAAAAACTTATTGCTCATAGCAATCGGTGGCATCATAGTAGTCATCCTCGGCGCGCTTGTTTTTGCCTTACGGCGAAGCGGCTCACGCTAATGTTGACCAAAAGCATCTGTATATCGCCACTCGCGAAATGAATAGAAAGCCACAAGGAGAAAGAAAATGACACAGAGACATATCGCTATTGTGACAGGAGTATCCGCACTGCTCTTGACTTTATTGGCATGGCAATACTTTCCTGCTCACGCGAATTACAGCGTGACGACCGAAGATCCAAGCCCGAATACTAGTCAGCAAGCCGTATCCACAAATCAGAATTTCCTGCTGACCGTGTTCAAAAATTATGCCGCGCCAACGCCCTTTCAGATTTTTCTGCCGCTTGTGTTCAAAAACTATACCGCGCCAGCGCCCCTGTGGCGGTTTGGAGTTGCGAAGCTGCGGCGTGGGTTGACCGATTACGATTCCTATGGCATGGCATCCATGCGCTTCGGGTGGTACGTTGACTTTAACGTTAATGCGAGTTTTGCCACGCCCTATGGGATGGAGTACGTTCCGACAGTGCGGGTCAAGCAGCTGAAACTAGCCGCCGACGGTTCCACAACAGATTGCCGTGTAGGTCCTTATTATGCAACACCTTACGCCTATACCGTGTCGCCGAGCGTAAGCCAGATTCAATCCATAGCATCCAGTCACCCTGGAATGACATGGTTGATTGGGAATGAGATGGATGCCGTGGATAAGGCCACCTCCTCCGGCTCTTGCTCCAGGCAAGATGAGATGCTGCCTGAACTCTATGCGCAGGCATACTACGAGTTGTATACCGCGATCAAGAGCGTGGATCCCACAGCCCAGGTGGCCATCGGCGGTATGGTTGAGTTCACGGACCTGCGGCGCCAATATCTTGAACGGATTTGGGCCGAATACTCGGACTTGTATGGTCAGACGATGCCGGTGGATATCTGGAATATCCATCTTTATGTGCTGCAGGAAGTGAAAGGCAGTTGGGGAGCAGACATTCCGGCGGGTTTTAGTGATACGCAAGGCGCGTTATACGACATTTTAGATCACAAGGATTTTGCAAAGGCGTGGGCACAAATTCTCTCGTTTCGGACGTGGATGAAAGATCATGGGCAACGAAACAAGCCGCTCATCATTACCGAGTACGGCGTTCTTTTCCCAGCCTGGGTCGAGTGCCCGGCCTACCCAGACACATCAGGTTGTCCGTTCACGCCAGAACAAGTGCGTGATAGCATCATGTACCCTTCATTCAATGCTTTCCTGAACCAAACCGATGCGAACATCGGCTATCCTGCCGATGGGTATCGTCTTGTTCAACGTTGGAATTGGTTCAGCGTTGATTATGATAGCGGTTATTGTGACACTGACGGAGAATACATTGAATATGCCGGTGGATCTCTTTTCCATTCTGGTCTAGGACCGTCAAATCCACCGATCAATTGCGATTTTCCGGCTCAGGGTATATCTTCTTTAGGCACTTACTGGATGCAATATGTGCAGAGCCTCCCGGCAGGTTCTACAAAGCCGTATGGTCCATAAGTTCTTCGTGATGCTATCCCAAAATCTGAGACAAGATTGGGAAAAAGTCCGAATACTGCCGTCAGTGCTATCTTTACCTGCTATTACTCACTGAACCTCATAGGTTCAGTTTTAACCATATCTGCCATTATAATCTGAGGGGTGCAGTAGGTTCGTTTTCGACTCTTCCATAACCATGATGCTTATGCCGGCTCTACGTCCTATAGTTCAGAAGGTATGGCAGCTCATCCGAGCCTATTACAGGTTTCTATTCGTTTCCGTTTACATCCTGGTCATAGCAACATCAGGCGCTTACGCCAACCTTTACCTGATGGGCAGTCTACTTAACCCGTATGTTATTACACAACCCTACTTAATCGCCCACGGATTTATCCCCTATAAGAATATCGAGGATCCCAGGACGCCTCTCCTGCCGCAGCTTCTTGCCTGGCTGCAGCCGTTGTTAGCAGGGAATGCGCCTCGCACAGCCAAGATGGTCCATCTAATAGCCGTTATAGTTACCATTACACTCGTATTGGGCTGGCTCTATCGGGTCAAAGGTTGGTGGGCGACTATTGCCGGAGGGGCTTTTTTCCTGGCTTGGATGAATACATTTGGTTATTGGGCGATTTCTTATTACGAAATCGTCCTGGCTCCACTTTTTTTTGTGGTCTTTTTGCTGCTGATAGGTGTAAATGAGAAACGTTCCGCCTGGTATTTAATCTTGATGGGCTTCTTGATTGCAGTGGGTATACTGATCAAACAGCAAACAGGGATTCTGGCCTTGGTGGTACTGTTTGGATTGATGCTTCCTGGGTCAATGCCCAGGGAAACATTGCCTTCCAGATTGCGCCGGATAGCCTTTTTTGTCATCGGGTTAATTCTCCCTCTGGCCGCCTATGGATTGTATTATTGGTGCCAGGGAGGCGATTTCGGCGAGTGGTTCTATTGGAACGTCACCTACATTCTCAGCGGACCCTATAGAACTCAGGGGAGATTACTGCCAAGTCCGTCCGCGGTGCGGCAATTTCTTCCTGGCTTGGTGCTCGTCGTCCCGTATCTTGTTGGAATGGTATTTGCCCCGAAAGATGTAGGTCCCTCTCGATCGAGACGTTTGTGGCTGTTGATCTTTATGCTGGCCGCAAGCATTTTCCTTTACCCGCGCTATTCTGGGCGTCATTGGGCAACAGCCTTTCCATTCCTCATAGCCATTGCGGGGATCGTCTGCGCTGATATCGTTGACGCCATTCGACAAAGCTCAACAAAAGTTTTCCAATGGGGGCTATCCTCCACCTTTGTGCTGTGGTGGTTTCTTCAAGCTGCCTTTATTTACGGGCCGCAGATCCTCCAGCCACAACCGCTGGTATCCTCTGAATACAGCACTTTGATCCCTTTGGCGGATACGCTGAAGTCCCGCTTACCATCTAATGGAAGCTTGGTATTGCTGCCGGTGGATGAGGGCAATGCCAACCTTTATTACCTGTTGGATCGGCTGCCGCCGCGTTATCAACTGGATTTTTACCCTTACTTCGTTAACAATAGAACTTCCCAAAAATGGCTGGATGCCGTGGAGAAAGGAAAACCTCAGACCCTGATCTATTTCGAGGGCCGTTTCGATCTGGCTACATACAGCCCGCAGATTCTGGAGTATGTAGAGTTGCACTATGAGGTTGTGGATACCATCCCCTGGGAGGGAAGCGAAGTCCAGATCATGATCCGTCGAGATGGTGAATGACGCTCTTGCGCCAGGATTCCAAAAATTACTGGCTGTTAGCCTGACCGTCGCTATTCTGGTTCTGTGTGTGGTGATTACGCTAACGGTCCCTCAACCAACACTCGCCAATCAATGAAACCAATATATAGAGAATCAATACTGCTTGGCATCATTCTCCTTATAGCGCTATTAGTAAGAATATGGAAAGTAAATTATGACTTGCCTTACATATACAATCCTGATGAACCCCTTTATGTGATCATCAGTCAAAACATATTCAAGACGGGTGATCTAAATCCTCACTTCTTTAATTACCCTTCACTGTTCTTCTATATCAACGCTCTGGCTTATGTACCGTATTATCTTGTTGGAAAACTATTAGGCGTCTTTCATACGCCCAGTAACATACTGCCCCCAATTTCGTTGGCAATGGGAGTCACGCTTGCCCAGATGCCAACAACTGTTTTTCTTGGGCGTATTGTCACAATTTGCTTCGGCGTAGGAACTGTAGGATTGACTTACTTCGTTGGCAAGCGAATTACAGGTAGAACGTCAGTGGGAGTATTAGCCTCGCTGATGGCAGCTATTTCGCCCACCAACGTTTGGCACAGCCGCCTAATAACGCCAGACACTTTCGTCACGTTTTTTTTGTTGGCCTCGTTTTTGGCATCAATTCTGGTATACCAGCAAGGTAAGACCTGGCAGTATGCCGTGGCCGGTATATGTGTGGGCCTTACAGCTTCGAGCAAATACAATGGGGGCCTAATTGTATTGCCCTTGCTTTTGGCACATTTCCTTAACTACGGCAAAGCAGGGTTCAAACAGCCCAAACTGTATCTGGCTTTATTGCTCTGTGGAATAGGATTTCTCGCAACCACTCCGTATGCTATATTTGACTCGGCCAAATTTCTGAATGATTTGAAATTTGAAGCTCAACATTACTCTACAGGCCATGCCGGTATGGAAGGGAATGCCTTAGGATGGTACCTGCATTATATGTGGCAAACTGCTGGCGTTATCTACATTCTTGCCGCCTTGGAGATTTTGCGCGGCATATATTCGCGCTCCAAAGGAATAATCTTGCTGTCCACATTCCCCATTGTGTATTTTGCATTTATTAGCAGCTTTGAAGTAAGAAATGACCGTACATTCCTCCCGTTGACACCATTTTTGTTTTTGTTGGCCGCTTCGTTCTTAGTATACCTATGGAGTAAGGCTAAGGCGTTACAATCGAAAGCGTTGCGCCAATTGTCTATCTTCGCCATCGCTTCTTTATTAGGTACCGGCCTAATCTTGCCAACCTCGAAGACCATCACAGATACTATTCATCTAATCACGGTGAATAGCCGTGAAACTGCCAGAGTATGGATAAATAATAACTTGCCATCGGGTGCTAAAATTGCGATCGAATCCTATTCGCCATTTGTAGACCCCACGCGCTTCTCTGTGTATGGGTTCGGGAGAATGATAGACCACGGGCCGGAGTGGTATGTTGAGCAAGGATTCGATTACTTGGTTTTTAGTCAAGGTATGTATAAGCGATTTTATCTAGAACCCGAAAGATATAGATTTGAAGTATCACAGTACGACAACCTATTTAGACGGTTCCCCCTTTTATTGTTGTTCACTGATGGCGGTTATGAAGTGCGTGTTTACAAGGTCAAGTGATTCGCGGTAATATGTCGAGAGTTGTGTAGAAGTTGAAAGCTCCTGTGGCGTCAACGGCAATTACCCTAGCCCCACGCGGTTATTCCTACAAAATCACAAGGTTGCTCGTGTAACATTGGTATTATGCTCCCCTGGTGCCTGGCTTGATTGTGCTGATTGGTTTGGGAATTTCCGGCAAAAGCAATTCTCCTCCCCCAAATTCCCCGCTTTTGGGAATTTGGGGGAGGCCGGGAGGGGGCCGCATTGTCATGCTGGCCTTATTCCTTTACCTTGTT
>Ga0210023_1002805_pt1 | contig 11283 bp, 9 predicted proteins | sample CryGeymeta201524_FD_183987 | JGI IMG/M metagenome (GOLD analysis project Ga0210023, IMG submission 183987) | Groundwater microbial communities from Crystal Geyser aquifers in Utah, USA - Crystal Geyser metaG 2015-24 (SPAdes) (version 2) | ecosystem: Environmental > Aquatic > Deep subsurface >... | reverse complement strand
CTGCCGATACCGAGTTGTTCAAGCGCCATTGTCACAGTGAGTAAAAAAATAGCCAGCTTAACAAATCTTCCTATCAATCCGGACAATTTGATTCCAGCATTTACAGAGGCGATCAAAGCAGCGCGTCCGAAAAAATTCGGTAACGTTCAAAAGTTACGGCATCATGATGTAACCGATGCGATATGAATATTGAAATAGCCTTTGATACCAAGTTTTTCTTTCCAATATTGCTCCCATTTTTCCCGGGAGTATTGCTTGATCATAATCATCTTGGATAAATTGGTAACCGCCTTATCGGACCACCCCCAGGCAATTCTTTTAAGACGACGACCGATTTCTCTGAATACCCGTTCCAATAAAGATGTTGTTTTAGGTGCAATGACACCTGTTTTCAGCCATATTTCAATATGGGTAAATAATCGTTGAGAGAGATTCTCAAGATAAGCGGCGCCATGGCGATAGCCTTTTTCTCTGAAAGTCTCTATCAATTCGGTGATCTCTTTTTTGCTGGCTTCGTATCTGTCTTTTACTGGTTGTTTATCTTCATCTTTGAGAATTTCAAAATCTCCTTCGGGAAGTTCGATGCCTATGAGTTGTTTTAATTTATCCGTTTCAGGTTGACTGTCTTTTTTCTTTAGCCCATCTTCCCAAAGGGCATGATAAAGTCCTCGAGGACCATGCCAGGTACAGCGTTGCGATTGGGCAACACCAGATAGAAAATCGTCAAGTCCTGGCTCGCCATCATAAACAAAAGGAATATTTAAAGCCTTGGCCTGGTTTATTCGTTCTTTGATAGTTTGCTCTATTTCAGACCAATCCGTATTGGTAAAACAGCCCAGAGGTTCCACTTGACCCGCCTCGGTAATGCCGATAGCGACTCGAAGTTCTCCTTTACGTCCCTTTTGCTGTTTAACCCCAGTGCCGTCGGCCATCACGGCAGACATCTTCTCAACCTCTACTGAATCTTGATACAGCGTATCAATATCGCTGCCCACAACCATGTTATGAATGCCGCCCAAGGATATATCGATGGATCGACCATCAATTAGTCTGCGATAATTGGTATCAATGACCGCTTCAATGACTTCGTGCTCAAAATTCATTTCCTTGTGCGCATAGGCACCGATTTTCAAAGCCCTTAACAGCGGACAATACCGAGTTCCGCATTTACAACATTCAACTTCGCGGATGGGTAAAACAAGATCTCCAAATACAGTGGATATTTTCCGGGGGTGTTTGCGATATCCTCTTTTTCGCACCTTGCGGCCTCGACAAAATCGCCTGTTAGCATCATCCTTTCGCAGGTGTTGACCCAAACCCTTTCTTTTCTTGCTTGGATAGATATCTGTCCGGCTTAAACATTCAGCGATGAGATCGTCATAGCTTTTTAAAATTTGCTCTAAAATTCTGAGCATTAAATCATCCCTGAGCTCTTTTAACCGATATACAATTTCGTTAAGATTAACATCACCTGTTGCCAAATCGTAGCCAAGTGTTATATAAATTTGATGTTCCATCACGATCTCTTTCCTTTCGGTTTTTGTTTGCAAACTTTAACCATAGAAAGAGATCGTGATTTAATCAAATAAAACTAAGCAAATGCAAAAATCCAGGCTGTATGCTTGAAAATTCCAAACCCTGGCTTGTGCTAAACCCACCGCAGAAAAGTTCCCTGTGCTCCGACGGGCTTTCTGGGGAGCCCATTCTCGCACAGAAAACTTTTCTGCTGGCCCGTCTCTTCGAACAAAATTTGAGATGGAATTTTTTAATTTTACCCGTATAAAGCTACATGCCGTAACTTTTGAACGTTACTAACTTTTTAGTAAGTCCTTTTAAATCGCCTACTCCATCACCGCTGCTATCGTAAAATGCCTTTATATGAAGCTCATAAATTACTGCATCCTTGTACCAGAGTGGAATATCATCAAGGTATAATTCCTTTTTAGGCATCAACCTATCTCCTTACATGAAGTAGTCAAAATCCCCCTCTTTTTTCAATCTTCGCCTGATCCTGAAAATATAAGCGGGACAAATATGGGAGTTTATCTCAACATAGTTCCTTTCCCCCTGCCATATATATTTATCATCACCGAGCAAATCATGAACAAGATAGGGCTGGTTAGGCTCAATTCCAAATTTATGAATAGGTACTTTTACCCATCCGGAATGTGTATGGAACGGGTCAAGATTGACTATCACAAGTATTATATTTGATAGGTCTTCGGTAGCCTTTCCGTAAAAGATAAGATTATCGTTATCTGATTCCTGAATCCGTGGCACTAAATATGCTTATGCTGTAAATGGTTAAAAATCGGTACATGATTCCGTTGCTATCTGCTAAAGATAGCGCGTCGTGGCCGTTATCCGGGGGTCAGTGAGGGTTATGACGATTCAAACCATTAAAAACACTAATAAAAGGCATTTTTCGCACGCACCTCTCCCTTTTTCTGTGAAATCTTCAATAAGAAGCTCGGAAAATAAGCCTTTGACTATCCTCCTACGTAACGGGGATCATGAACCCCCGGTAAAGATTTTGCCAAACAACGGTCCAGGGATTGTAACGACCGAAGGACAGATACAGTCGCCGAGCATGGAACGAAATCCGGGAGGCCATGTAAATCAGATCCTGCATCACCGTGCGGAGGCGTCGCCGCTGCACCTTTTTCCGATGGGACGCCCGGTTCTCCATATTGCCGTTGTCTTCCCGAAGACTCTCCTGTCCGCAAAGCCGCAACAGATTGTAGGCCATCAGGGCCAGAGTCATAATGTCGGAATTGGTGGAAAAATGTTCGCTCGGCAGTCTCTCCAAATCCATATCCGACTTGATCTCCGAATGAAACTGTTCGCAGGTTCCGTGGTCATGGTACAACAAGACCACCTGGTAGGGAGCGTCCTCAAGAGAAGTCCAATAGGTATCCACTTCCACCTCCGGAACCAGCAGGTATTGGCCGTCCTTCATCGTGCGCTCGGTTACCTCGAAAACAATTCGCAAGGGATCGGCAAAACCTTCCACGGTTCGGTGCGTCTCCCCGCGCCAGACGGTCTTGCCTTCGCGGGGCACCTCTTTTTTGCCTTTCTCCTGTGCAATCTTCAGCCAATCCTGAACATTCTCCCGACGGAGGTTGCGCTTGATCAGCCAGTTGGCCCCTTCCTCGATGCAGATCGCGATGTTGTCCAAACTGTCGTTCCCCGCATCCAGGCGGACCAGGATGCCTTTGTCCGTGATCATCTTCGCATACCGAATCGATTCCTTCAGAAACGCCGGCGCGTCCTTCTGAGAATGCTGACTCCCCTCCCGAAACTCGACATTGACCTGGTATCCTTCCCGCCCAAGATAAGCAAAAATCGGGGCATATCCGTCAACTCCCTTGTATGTCCTCGATACGCCCTCCTTTTTCGTCTTGGAATTGTCAAAAGGACTGACGTCGATATCCAAGGCCGCCAACTCGCCCTTGCTGGTGGATACCGTGCCAACCTCGGCGGCCGTATTGCTAATCAATCGCGCCGACTCTTCCTTGATGATCCGATCAAATGCCCCGTTCACCACATCCAACCGCTGCCTGAGGGTCGGACTGGCGGGACATTGACCAAGACCCAAGCTGTAACGGAAAAACGGAACCTCCCGAAACGCCTCGATCGCATCGTAGTCAGGCTTCCCCATACACAACAACCCAACCATCGATTTCATAATATCTCTGTGGGGAATCTTGGGATCCCGGCATCCGGGCAGCATCACGGCATCGAGTCTCGCCCCAAGTTCCGTCCGGTTCAGCAGCGCCCCGATCAAGGCCAGTCCCGAATGGCTCGTCAAATGCTCGTCACCCTCTTTGATGATAAATTCCACAGGCTTCATCTTCACCTCCCAGGTGTCATTTCCTGGGTAAGAACTATCATAAATATCAAATAATGTCAAGTAATTATATTAATTCCAGCGGATTCCGTGCCACTAATTCAGGTGATTCATAATACTGAATATTGTATGTAGTCTGGAGTGCAGGATTTTCCTTTCTTATTGCATTGACCCTTGCTATGAAATCTCTCAGGTTCCCTTCCTTGTCCCAGTCCCATTTTTTTATCTCATATTTTTCAGAATCGAGATATTCTTCCTTTCCGGGTATAGCCTCTTGAATACACAGTTCAAAGGCTGGTCCATAAATGCCATAGTTCGATGAAAGTGTAGCTGCGAGGACAAGCCTCATCATAAAAGCCGGCCGGCCTCCATACTGTAAATGCTCTGGGAGTATGTCCGGAGTATTGGGCCAGAAGTTAGGTCTGAAGTATTGTCTAACATCAGTCTGCGCAAGTTCATTGATATATTGCATGAATTCCCACTTCGTATTCCTCCACGTAAAGTATGTATAAGATTGTGTAAAGCCGATCTTTGCAAGACGATACATCACCTTCGGCCTTGTAAACGCCTCCGAGAGGAATATGACATCCGGACAGTCTCTTTTGATCCCTGTTATAAGCCACTCCCAGAAAGCAAACGGCTTTGTATGTGGATTATCTACCCGGAATATCCTCACACCTTTTTCAATCCAGAAGACAACTATGCTCTTAAGCTCATTCCACAGCTCCTGCCAGTTTTCTGTTTCGAAATTCAAAGGCAGAATATCTTCATATTTCTTGGGAGGATTCTCTGCATACTGGACAGACCCGTCAGGACGCCATCTGAACCATTCAGGGTGTTTTTTGACGTAAGGATGGTCAGGAGAACACTGAAAGGCGAGATCCATAGCTATTTCCATTCCGTATTCCTTTGCCTTATCTATGAATCCTGTAAAATCTTCTATAGTTCCAAGCTCGGGATGGACCGCCTTATGCCCTCCTTCTTCTGAGCCTATTGCCCATGGGCTGCCAACGTCATTCGGCTCAACCTGAAGTGAATTCTTTTTCCCCTTACGATTGGTTGTTCCAATCGGATGGATAGGGGGAAAATATAAAACATCAAAGCCCATCCTCTGTATCTCTGGGAGAAACGCTTCACAATCTTTAAATTTCCCGTGCCTGTTGGGCTGTGATGTACAGGATCTTAAAAAAATCTCATACCATGAACTAAAAAGGGCCTTTTTTCTGTCTACAACAACGGAAAGTTCCTTCTCGTAGAATGTACCAGACTTTCTATCTATACATCTATCCATTGCCTCATTGACTTTTTTACTCATCGCAAGGGTGAAAACTTTATCTTTGTCTTTTTCGTTCCGTAAAAGATCAGCAACCTCTTTTAGTTTCCCTTTTTCTGGCTCTGAAGACCTCTTGGATGCCTCTTCAATATGCTGAACCCCTATGAGGATATCCTCAGAGATGTCTTGGCCTGCAACAAACTTCTTCTTTAAATCTTTTTGCCATGTCTTAAAATGATCAACCCAACATTGAAAGGTATAGTAATAGATTCCGATTTCCTCAACGATAAACTCACCTCTCCATCTATCATTCTCAATAAATTTCATAGGACATTCTTCCCATTCTCGATTCCCATGCTTCTTAAACAAAAGCATCGCTGAAAGTGAATCATGTCCATCAGCAAATATATCGGCTTCAACAATAACTTTTTCACCAATCACCCGCTTTATCGGGAAGGCGCCGCCGTTAATTTCTGGCTCTACATTTTCTATAACAACCCTTTTCCTACCTTCAACCATTTTGATTCCCTTTTGTCAGTGGTCATTTAAAAGTGCACCACCCATATAAACATTGGTTATGCTTTATTTTCCTTTTTTGTTTCTTTTCATTCCCTTCTTCGCGATATTATATCCTTTAAAGATGCCGCTTGTAATACTTTTTGGTCTGAGTTGAACATCAACTTCCCGTATATCTTTCATCTCACCACCAGTAACCACTGCAATAGACGGCGATTTTGTAATTGCTAAAATCTGACTTGGATAAACACTCCTGTGGCCCGTCATTAAAAAACTTATAATAGATGCCACAACAGCATAAGGAGCAACTGAAGGACCGAAAAGTTCGACTGCCATTATACCTGCAGAAATTGGGGTATTAGCAGCCCCGGCAAGAAGGCTGACCATACCGATAGCAGAGAAAAGCGACGGATCGAATCCGAACATTCTACTATAAAAATTGCCTGCCGTTGCCCCGATAAAAAATATTGGTGTTACTATGCCACCGCTTCCGCCAAAACTGAGGGTGATTGAAGTAAAAATCATCTTTAGAATAAATGCACTTGCGGGCATACTTCCGCTTTCCAGCGAACTCTTTATGCTATCTAATCCAAGTCCAAGGTAGCGTGTGGAGAAAATCAAGGAAAGAATTATGAGAATCAACCCTCCTAATGCTCCCTTATAGGGAGGCCACAAATTTATACGCCTGCTTATTCCTTCAAAAAGGCGTAGTATCTCTACGAACATTAAAGAACATATTCCGAAAAATAGGCCGCCGATACAAACCTTAATAAATAAAGAACTGCTAAAAACAGGAACAAAATTCAAAGGCTGATGAAAATAAGTGATCCCCAGTGCAGAAGATACATGATACCCGACGATGCCTGCAACAAAGGAAGGAAGCAGAATATCATAAAGCAGATTACCGACAAATAAAACCTCAACTCCAAAGATTGCACCTGCAATAGGTGTTCCGAATACAGCAGCAAATCCGGCGCTAATACCGCATATAACCAGCTTTTTGCGGTCTCTATCATCAAACTTGAGCAAATTGGCAAAAAATGAAGACAGACCACCTCCTATCTGTGCACAGGGGCCTTCCTTACCGGCTGAGCCTCCGGCAGCAATTGTTATAATGCTAGCAACAAGTTTTACCGGAACTACCAGAAGATTTATCCTGCCCGAATATTTATGAACCGCTTCGATTACCTTCTCCGTGCCGTGACCTTCTGCTTCAGGGGCAAGGTATCTGACTATCAGGGCACTGAGAAACAATGCGGCCGGGAGAAACAAATAATAATATTTAAAACTCTGAGCAAGTGATATTCCTATTCCAAGTAGTTTAAGAAATAGCGACGTTGACAGGCCCACAATAACACCTGCACAGGATGCAAGGAATATCCATTTAAGGATGCTTATAAACAGGACAGACTCTTCGATAAATTCCTTTTTCATCTAATCAAACTCTTCGAGTTTTAAAAGTTCCTGTAGAAATTCTTTTATTTCTTTCTGATTTTTCAAATAATAATCAGATTCAGAGCAAACACCTATAGAAATAGATATACCAATGCCTTTCAATACACGGAAGGCATCCTCATCCGTTGTATCATCACCTATGTAAATCGGAATTCTCCCGTTACCCATGTTTTCGATTATCCATAATACTGCATCACCCTTATCCCAGGCATTTAGCGGTCTCATTTCAAAAACCTTTTTGCCGGAAGTAATTCTGAGGGTGTTTTCGAAATCCTTTGCAATTCTCCAGAATTTGTCAAAAAGCTCTCCTAAATACTTAACCTTTACCATTCTAAAATGTATGCTTATAGTAGAACCTTTATCCTCAATTATCACCCCCTGTATGTGTAACAATGCCTCTTTTAACCTATCTAAGAGTTCTTTTAATATGCGAGTCTCGACTTTTGACTCTTGACTTATGATTGCCTTTTTGCCATCCCATATCTCTGCCCCATGGTTTCCAACATAAACTATGTCTTCAATCCCCACTTTTGTTTTTATGTCCTGAAGGCTCCTGCCACTTACTACAGCAATAGGAATATACTCCTTTAATCTAACTATAACCTGAATCCGTGGCACTAAATATGCTTATGCTGTAAATGGTTAAAAATCGGTACATGATTCCGTTGCTATCTGCTAAAGATAGCGCGTCGTGGCCGTTATCCGGGGGTCAGTGAGGGTTATGACGATTCAAACCATTAAAAACACTAATAAAAGGCATTTTTCGCACGCACCTCTCCCTTTTTCTGTGAAATCTTCAATAAGAAGCTCGGAAAATAAGCCTTTGACTATCCTCCTACGTAACGGGGATCATGAACCCCCGGTAAAGATTTTGCCAAACAACGGTCCAGGGATTGTAACGACCGAAGGACAGATACAGTCGCCGAGCATGGAACGAAATCCGGGAGGCCATGTAAATCAGATCCTGCATCACCGTGCGGAGGCGTCGCCGCTGCACCTTTTTCCGATGGGACGCCCGGTTCTCCATATTGCCGTTGTCTTCCCGAAGACTCTCCTGTCCGCAAAGCCGCAACAGATTGTAGGCCATCAGGGCCAGAGTCATAATGTCGGAATTGGTGGAAAAATGTTCGCTCGGCAGTCTCTCCAAATCCATATCCGACTTGATCTCCGAATGAAACTGTTCGCAGGTTCCGTGGTCATGGTACAACAAGACCACCTGGTAGGGAGCGTCCTCAAGAGAAGTCCAATAGGTATCCACTTCCACCTCCGGAACCAGCAGGTATTGGCCGTCCTTCATCGTGCGCTCGGTTACCTCGAAAACAATTCGCAAGGGATCGGCAAAACCTTCCACGGTTCGGTGCGTCTCCCCGCGCCAGACGGTCTTGCCTTCGCGGGGCACCTCTTTTTTGCCTTTCTCCTGTGCAATCTTCAGCCAATCCTGAACATTCTCCCGACGGAGGTTGCGCTTGATCAGCCAGTTGGCCCCTTCCTCGATGCAGATCGCGATGTTGTCCAAACTGTCGTTCCCCGCATCCAGGCGGACCAGGATGCCTTTGTCCGTGATCATCTTCGCATACCGAATCGATTCCTTCAGAAACGCCGGCGCGTCCTTCTGAGAATGCTGACTCCCCTCCCGAAACTCGACATTGACCTGGTATCCTTCCCGCCCAAGATAAGCAAAAATCGGGGCATATCCGTCAACTCCCTTGTATGTCCTCGATACGCCCTCCTTTTTCGTCTTGGAATTGTCAAAAGGACTGACGTCGATATCCAAGGCCGCCAACTCGCCCTTGCTGGTGGATACCGTGCCAACCTCGGCGGCCGTATTGCTAATCAATCGCGCCGACTCTTCCTTGATGATCCGATCAAATGCCCCGTTCACCACATCCAACCGCTGCCTGAGGGTCGGACTGGCGGGACATTGACCAAGACCCAAGCTGTAACGGAAAAACGGAACCTCCCGAAACGCCTCGATCGCATCGTAGTCAGGCTTCCCCATACACAACAACCCAACCATCGATTTCATAATATCTCTGTGGGGAATCTTGGGATCCCGGCATCCGGGCAGCATCACGGCATCGAGTCTCGCCCCAAGTTCCGTCCGGTTCAGCAGCGCCCCGATCAAGGCCAGTCCCGAATGGCTCGTCAAATGCTCGTCACCCTCTTTGATGATAAATTCCACAGGCTTCATCTTCACCTCCCAGGTGTCATTTCCTGGGTAAGAACTATCATAAATATCAAATAATGTCAAGTAATTATATTAATTCCAGCGGATTCCGTGCCACTAATTCAGGTTAAAGTTAAATCTATCGTAAGAAAAGAAATAATCTCAGAGTTTGTAAAAGCGAATGGTATAGAATTGAAAGAGACTTCTTTAAATGGTCAATTTTATGAGTTATACGCTTTGCTCGTTAAAAATCCAGCAAACTCACATAGAATATTGAATGAGTACATTGAGGCAAAGAACAAGAGTGTTTTGAGTGCGTTGGACACCAAGAAACTTGTCTCCGAGTTGTACAAACTCAAATCATTTGATTGGGGAGGAGATTACCAAAACTCTCTAGATAAATATCTTGTCAGCCGCTATGTCAAGGTGCTCCAGTCCTATGACGTTCTCGTATCAAAATTCGAAACAGAGATAAGCACCGCAGTACAGGGATACGTTCTTAACAGTTGGTACAATCACTGGTCAAGTATTCTCATTGAACATATTTTTAAATCGAATAAGGCAGTGTTGCCAACGGTTGGCCAAATAAAGCATGTTGATTTCTTCATTGGAAATGTCCCGTTCGATTTAAAGGTAACATATTTTCCAGCAGAATATATAAAAGCTAAAAGAAAAGAAAACGGGTTCCCTGTTGAACTTACGTATTTAAAAGCACAAGCGAATAAACTCGGAATTGATTTCGATAAAAAGGCAAGACAAACCGATATCTACTATGAAATTGTTGAGAAGCTAAAAGACAAGGGTACCAAGGAATGTTTAGAGGTAATCGAGACTCTGAAGAAAGAAAAGGTGAAGATTCTTAAAGCAGCAATAGATGATCCAAAAGGGTTGGGGAAATGGCTATATGAAAATCAAGGCGAGATGCGTTTTGGATCAGAAAACAGGCTTTTTCTTGTGCTTGTCGATACAGATGATTTCACTGGGTCATGGAAATTAAAACGTAACATGGATTTGTTGACCCCAGTCATAGAGAACTACCTTATTAATTTTTCAAAGAAAAAAGTGTCCGACTTGAAGATTGATTTTAAATACAAAGGAAAACCGCAAACATTTACGGCTTTAACTGATGTCATATTTGTCGTCAAATAAAGAATTGTATGAATTCTGTTGTAATCTAACAACCGCATCAACTCGGACTGGCAATTCCGCTGCGCTCCATTGCCAGCCGGTTATGCGGAACGTTAGGTGCCCCAATATGAAGCAAAAGTATCTTGGCGATTCCTATGATCTCGTAAAGCGCTTCTTCTGCATTGCCCTGGCAACGTTGGGCTACGAAGTCGTCATTGACCCAATGTTTACAGGGGAATGGAATGGCAAGGAAGAGACCTTCTATAGACTTATTGGAGCAAGACCACTGGGGGATTCCCCAAACTCCCGCCGCACAGCTCTATTCATAGATCCGGACACTGGTGTACGGGAGGTGGCAGGAAAGCGACATGTTTCGTTCGACCGCATTGTTGCTGAACTTCAAAACCATGCACTGGTTTTTGTCTTTGATCAGTCGTTCTCCTATCAAGCTAAACCGGAGGTCGTTATGTGCGAGAAGCTGGCTGCGATACGCAACCGCGGCTGCCACGGCTTCTACTACGATTCGCATGCCAGATTTTTATTCGTATCCCGAGGGACCGAGAACTTAAACATGCTTGTCAGAAGACTCTCTGAACTTGGGATACCCCATTCAAGGCTACTGCAAGGCAACACCTAACAAGCAAATCCAGCGGACGCGGAATAGCCGCTTTTGATTTTGCCACAGGTGTTTGCCCGTGCTGCTGATTTAGATCGTTAGGTATATCAAACCAAGGGAGGTTAACAATGCAAACTATTGATGTCAAACAGAAAGCATACCATCTTTTGGAAAAGTTGCCAGAGAATGCAACATGGGACGATTTGATGTATAAAATCTATGTTCGGCAGGCCATTGAAGCTGGACTTGAAGATAGCGAAGCTGGTCGAACTATAGAT
>Ga0210023_1002789_pt1 | contig 11325 bp, 10 predicted proteins | sample CryGeymeta201524_FD_183987 | JGI IMG/M metagenome (GOLD analysis project Ga0210023, IMG submission 183987) | Groundwater microbial communities from Crystal Geyser aquifers in Utah, USA - Crystal Geyser metaG 2015-24 (SPAdes) (version 2) | ecosystem: Environmental > Aquatic > Deep subsurface >... | reverse complement strand
TCGCGAAGGCTTGATTGCCGTGCTCTCGGTCAAGGTTCCCGACCCTAAATTCTCGTCCCAGACCAAGGACAAGCTGGTATCGAGCGAGGTCAAGGCAGCGGTCGAAGCCACGCTGGGCGACAAGCTGCGCGATTTCCTGCTGGAGAAGCCGCAGGACGCCAAGGCCATCGCTGGCAAGGCCGTCGAAGCTGCGCGGGCGCGCGAAGCGGCGCGCAAGGCGCGCGACATGACCCGGCGCAAGGGCGTGCTTGATATCGCCGGCCTGCCCGGAAAACTTGCCGACTGCCAGGAGAAGGACCCGGCGCTGTCGGAGCTGTTCATCGTCGAGGGTGATTCCGCCGGCGGCTCGGCCAAGCAGGGCCGCAACCGCAAGACCCAGGCCATCCTGCCGCTCAAGGGAAAGATTCTCAACGTTGAGAAGGCCCGTTTCGACAAAATGCTCGGCTCGGCCGAGGTCGGCACTTTGATTACCGCTCTGGGTACTGGCATCGGCAAGGAAGAATTCAACGTCGAGAAGCTGCGCTATCACCGCATCATCATCATGACCGACGCCGACGTCGATGGCTCCCACATTCGTACCTTGTTGCTGACGTTTTTTTACCGCCAGATGCCGGAGTTGATCGACCGGGGTTACATCTACATCGCTCAGCCCCCGTTGTTCAAGATCAAGCAGGGCAAGCAGGAGTGGTATCTGAAAGACGAAGCCGAGCTGGTTCGCTACCTGATCGACCGCGCCCTGGACGGCGCGCGCCTGATGCCGGGTAACGAGCAGCCCGCTGTTCACGGCGACGCGCTCAACACGCTGCTGACCGAATTCCACGCTGCCAGCCTTGCCGCCGAACGACTGGAACGCCGTCACGACACCACGGTTATCAATCAACTTGTTGATTTTGAACCTTTTTCTACAGACCCTTCGTTTGAAACCTTGGCCTGGATGGAGCGCTTTCATGAGCGTCTTGTCGCGGCCTCTTCTGCCGGCGTAAAGTGGCGGTTGAACGCACTGGATAGCGGTGGCCTGGTCGTCAGCCGAGTCAGCCAGGGGATCAGCCAGGATACGGTGCTGGATGCCGCATTCTTCCATGGGCCAGACTATCGGGCGATTTCGCGTGTCGCGGCGTCCGTGCACGATCTGATCGGTGAAGACGGCCGTATCGAGCGCGGCAACCAGAGTCAGCCGGTGCGCCGCTTCAGCGAAGTCTATCGATGGTTGATGGATGAAAGTCGCAAGGGTCGAACGATTCAGCGCTTCAAGGGCCTGGGTGAAATGAATCCTGAACAGCTCTGGGACACCACGGTCAACCCCGAAACTCGTCGCCTGCTCAAGGTGACGGTCGAGGATGCCGTTGCTGCCGATGCGATCTTCGCGACCCTGATGGGGAACGAGGTCGAACCTCGTCGTGAGTTCATCGAAACCAATGCCCTGAATGTTTCAAATCTGGATATTTAGGCGAAGTTCGACGAAGAACGCCGATTTTTGCTGACTTTTGAAGGCTCGGAAGCGATTTTTCATTTCCTGATCACTTCGTGGACGCTGCCATCGGGAGATCGCGGCCTTTAACCGCGGATGGCCGCAAGAAGAGCGCGGTTCAAAGATATTACTGTCGATAGGCGTCGGAGCCGAGCGCGCAGCGCAGCAGGCGGCGTTCAGTTCGGGTGTGAAGGGTCCGGAGCATGAATCACGCGCTCCGCAAAAGCTTCGACACAAGGCGCAAGCCGGCATCAGGGCAAAGCTGTGCTGTGTTCAAGGCCTGGAACGCCGCGTCGCGGATCCTTTACAAGGTTCGAATAGGCTCAGTCGATACCAGACATCAGACTAAGAAGGATCGGCATTCTGCTGGCCCGCCTCTTGCTTCGGTCGCACCAGGCGTGAAAACAAGATACCCAGCTCGTACAGCGCCCACACCGGCAGCGCCAGCAAGGTTTGCGAGATCATGTCTGGCGGGGTGATCAGCATGGCGACGAAGAACACGCCGACCACAACATAACCGCGCGCACGCGCGAGTGCTTCCGGGGTGACCACGCCGATCGCGACCAGCACCACGGTGATCACCGGCACCTCGAACGAGAAGCCGAAGGCAAGGAACATTACCAGGATGAAATCGAGGTAGCGGCTGATATCGGTCATCACTGCCACGCCATCTGGCGCAATTCGAGTGATGAAAGTGAAGATCACCGGCATGACGACAAAGTAGGCAAACAGGCAACCGAGGTAGAACAGCACCGTGGCAGCTGCGAGCAGCGGTTTGGCAATCCGTTTTTCGTGCTGGTACAGGCCCGGCGCAACGAACGACCAGGCCTGGTAGATCAGGTAGGGCATTGCAATCAGCAGCGCCAGGATCATGGTCAGCTTGAACGGCGCGAATACCGGTGAGACCACGTCGATCGCAATCATGCTTGCGCCCTCGGGCAGGCGCGAAACCAGGGGTTCGGATACCAGCGAGTAGAGCCTGCGGGCGAACGGCAACAACACGACCGTGCACAGCGTTACCGCGACCACCGAGCGGATCAGTCGCGATCGCAGCTCGAGCAGGTGGTCGATCAGCGACAGTTCCTTGTCAGTCGTGTCGCCGGGGTTCATCGCTACCTGGATTCGGGCTTTCGGCCGGCGTGCTGGCTTCCTCGTCCGCTGGATGGGCCTGCATGATCTTGCGATTGTGCTCGACGTCGAGCTCGGCCTGCAGTTCGCTCTGCAGATTCTGCCAGGCGTTGCGCGCCTGGCGGGTCAGCCGTCCGGCAGTGCGCGCGATCTTTGGCAGCCGGTGCGGACCGACGACAATCAGGGCGATGATCGCCAGCAGCAGCATTTCGGTGAAACCGACCCCGTTCATAAAAAATCAAGTTGCCGCAACGGTTGAATGCGTCGGCCCGGCCATCAGGGCTTGCCGTTCTCGCCGTCCTGTTCGGCACTGGTCTTCTCGGCCGGCTTGTCCGCCGCATCGTCGCTGTTGTTGCCGTCATTCACGCCCTTGCGGAAATCACGAATGGCCGAACCCAGGTCGCCGCCGACATTACGCAGTTTTTTGGTGCCGAAGATCAGCAGGACGATCAGCAGCACGATCAAAAGTTGCCAGGGACTGATTCCGGCCATAGGGATTCTCCGTCGAATCGCAATTGAGTGGGCGCAGATTCTACCGCCGCGCGGGATGGAGCGTCCACCATGCCAGCGCCAGCAGCGCAAGAATCATGGCAGCAAGGCCGCCCGGTGACTGCGCCGGGACGATAAAAGGCTCGGGCTCGCCTTGCAGATTGCAACCGCCCGGAGGCGCGATGGCGAGGGATTCAAAACCGACCACATCGGCATTGGCGACATGTGAGGCGATGCCGGTATCGAGATCAATGCGCAAAATCTGGGAAGGCAGGTCCACCGCCCCACCATCGCGGCGGTCAGTCACGGCCCATAGCGTGCCTTCGGCGTCGAAGGCGAGGCCAGCGTTGGCGTACGGTGCGACGGCCGATCCCAGCGGACCGATCAAGGTCGCGGTGGCTGTTGCCGGATCGATGCGGTAAAGATTCGGCGCGCCCGCGCTGCCGCTTGCACCGACATGGCCTTCACCGATCCCGTACAGAACGTCGCCCCATGCGGCGATGTCTGTGATCGGCGCGCCGAGACTGCCGGATACGCCAATCTGGCTCAGGACACCGGTCTCGGTATTGGCGGAAAACAGGCTGCGTTGATAATCGGACGAGACCAGCAGCGTACCGTCGCAGGTGAAGCTCATGCCGAAATCCATCGGACCAAACGGTAACGCCATGTTGGTGCGCTGATTTGCCACCGCGGTCGCAAACCCGCTGTTGGTGTTGACCTGAATCAGGCTCATGCTTTCGTCGTCGGCCCCGAACAGCTGGCCGGCCGCGTCAAAGGCCAGGCCTTCGATGTCGAGGAAGCCGGTCTGACCCAATTGCTGCGTGGCACCCGTGGCCAGATCCAGCCGCCACAGGCGGTGCATCTGATCATCCGGCACAAACCCTCGGGAATTGACGCTGTAGGCGTACGGCTCGGCCACGGCCATGCTGCTCGCGACAACAATCGCGAGGCCAATCATCAGGCTCGGCATTGACAGGCGTTTCGCGGACACGGAACTCTCGAGCGGTAGTTACACGCTCTGATGGTAGCAGATTTGTCGTTAAAGCAAAATCGCCGCCCGCGGGCTACACTCGAACCTTCGAACCTTCGAAATTTACAGCCGAGAATCCGATGAACGATTCCGTGACCACGGGCGCCGAGGTACGCAAGCTGCCGGCACACAGCAGTCAGCCTCGAGCCGCCGTACTGCTTGCCAACCTGGGAACGCCTGACGCGCCGGAAACCGGCGCGGTGCGCCGCTATCTGCGGGAGTTTCTGTGGGATCCGCGCGTGGTCGAAGTGCCCCGCCCGATCTGGTGGCTGATCCTGAACCTGTTGATCGTCCCGTTTCGTTCGCCGAAGTCGGCCGAGGCCTATCGCCGGGTCTGGACCGAGCGTGGATCGCCACTGCTTTACCACACCGTCGACCTGGCCCGGGCAATGGAGCGCGAGTTCGAGCGCTCGATGCCGCGGGTCAAGGTCTATCCCGCGATGCGTTACGGACGGCCTGGCATTGCCGCGGCCCTGGCGCAGGCTCGGGCCGACAACGTCCAGCGCCTGATCGTGCTGCCGCTGTATCCGCAGTATTCGGCCACGACCACCGCCAGCGTATTCGACGGTCTGGCCGCGTGTTTGTCGAAGGTTCGCTGGATTCCGGAACTGCGCCTGATTACCCACTACCATCACGACGAAGCCTGGATCGAGGCGATCGCCGATCGGATTGCCAGCCACCAGGCCGAGCATGGCGTGCCCGAGAAACTGTTGTTCTCGTTCCACGGTATCCCCAAGCGCTACCTGCTCGACGGCGATCCCTACTACTGCCAGTGCCAGTCCTCGGCGCGGCGCATTGCCGAGCGCCTGAAGCTCGAGCCGGAACAATGGATGGTTACCTTTCAGTCGCGTCTCGGTAAGGCCGAATGGCTCAAACCCTACACTGATGAAACCTTGAAGAAGCTCGCCAGGGCCGGAACCAGACACGTACAGGTGGTTTGCCCGGGGTTTGCCGTCGACTGCCTCGAGACCATCGACGAGATCGGGGTCGAGAATCAGGAAGTGTTCGAACATGCCGGCGGCGAAACATTCAGCTATATCCAGGCGCTGAACGCCGAGCCCGATCACGCCCGCGTGCTGACCGAATTGTGCTGGCGTCATGGACAGGGCTGGCCTGAATTCGGCAAGCAGGCCGACCCTGAGCCACAGTTGCTGCGTGAACGGTCAGAGCGCGCCGAGCGTGCCGCCGTCGCACTCGGCCTGGACGCGTGAGTCGAGACGAGCCGAACCCATCTGTGCCCTCCGATCCACGCGCGGCTCGAGTGCTGCGCGAGGTATTCGGCTTTGAGGCGTTTCGTGGTCGTCAGGGGGAAATCGTCAATGCGGTGATCGAAGGTGCAAACGCCCTGGTGTTGATGCCGACCGGCGGCGGCAAGTCGCTGTGCTACCAGGTTCCGGCACTGGTTCGCGACGGAACGGCCATCGTGGTCTCGCCGCTGATCGCGCTGATGCGCGACCAGGTCGAAAGTCTGAAGGCCTGTGGTGTGCGAGCCGAGGTGCTGAACTCGTCGCTGAGCGTTGCACAGCAACGCAGCGTCGAGCAGGCACTGTTGACCGGCGAGCTCGATCTGCTCTACATCGCACCCGAACGGCTGATGCAGACTCGAACCCTGAATCTGCTGCAGCGTGCCCGGATTGCGTTGCTTGCGATCGACGAGGCCCATTGCGTATCGCAGTGGGGCCATGACTTCCGCCCCGAATACCTGCAGCTGGGCAGTCTGGCCGAACGCTTTCCGGGGCTGCCGCGGATCGCATTGACCGCGACTGCCGATTCGCGTACTCGAGAAGAGATCGCTCAAAACCTGTTTCCTGACGGTTGCCGTCGCTTCATCGCGAGTTTCGACCGTCCCAATCTGCACTACCGGGTGCAGCCACGCGCCAACGCGCGGCGCCAGCTGATCGACTTCATTCGCGACAATCATGCCGGCCGCTCGGGGATCGTCTACTGCCTGTCGCGCAAACGCGCGGAGCAAGTTACCGAATGGCTGGTCGCAGCCGGTTTCGATGCACTGCCCTACCATGCCGGACTCGATGCCCGGATCCGACAGACCCACCAGGACCGATTTCAAGCCGACGAAGCCGTCATCGTGGTCGCGACCATCGCTTTCGGTATGGGCATCGACAAGCCCGATGTCCGGTTCGTTGCCCATCTTGATCTGCCGCGCTCAATCGAGGCGTACTACCAGGAAACTGGCCGGGCCGGCCGCGATGGCTTGCCGGCCGATGCCTGGATGGTCTATGGCATCGAAGATGTGTACCGGCTGCGTCAGTTGCTGCAACAATCGGGCTTGAGCGACGAGCGTCAGCGCCAGGAGCGGCAGCGACTCGAGGTCCTGCTTGGCTTTTGCGAGCAGGTCGGCTGCCGCCGCCCGACCCTGCTGGGCTACTTCGGCGAGGCCCACTCTGGCCAGTGCGGGCGCTGCGACAACTGTCTCGAACCCCCCGAACTGGTCGATGCCACGGAATCTTCGCGAATGGCATTGTCCTGCGTCTACCGCACCGGCCAGCGCTTCGGTGCCGGTCACCTGGTTGATGTGCTGACCGGAAAGCGCACCGCTCGGGTCGAAGCGCTCGGTCATGACGAGCTTTCGACCTGGGCTATCGGCGAGGCGCATTCGCCGGCGTTCTGGCATTCGCTGCTGCGTCAGTTACTGGCTGCCGGCTTCCTTGCGGCAGATCCCGAAGGGCACGGTGGTTTGCGCCTGGATCCCTCGGCGCGCCCCCTGCTGCGCGGCGAAGACAGGTTTCGGATGCGGCAGGACAAGCGCCATCGGCGCAGCGCACGCAAGACGGTTCGTGGCGGTGCGCCGCGCCCCGAGGATCCGCGATTCGAGGCCCTCAGACAACTGCGCCAGAAGATTGCCCGTGAACAGGGCGTGCCGCCCTATGTAATCTTTCACGACGCTACGCTGCAGGCCATGCTGGATGCGCGACCGGAGAATCTGGAGGCGTTGGCGGAGGTTCATGGCGTCGGCGAGCGCAAGCTGGAGCGATACGGTGATGCGTTCCTGGAGTGCCTGTCCGGGCTTTGAGCCCGGCTGTTGAGGACATGAGGCGTCCAGGAAGCGCCGTTTGATTCCCCGCGTCGACTCAGTCTGCCCGGATTATTCATGACCCGAGCGTCGCGAGACGGCTCCAGGTCTTGTCGCCGCGGTGTTTTGCAACCGAGCGCACCGCAGCCGGACTCGCCCGGTTTGTCGATACCGGCAGGTGAGGATGCGCGACCGAGCAAACCGTTGCGGATGCACAGCCTGGGGCGTCGTAGCAGGTCGAGTCATGAATAAACCGGGTTCAGAGATTCCTTGGACCGTGCGCGCCGGTGGCGCTCAAATCAGGGATTCATTGACCGACCAGATGCAGCACCGGCCAGGCAAGCAGCCACAGCATGAACAGCACTGCCGCCCCGATCCCGATCAGCTCCAGCGGTCGCTGCCGCAGTTGTTCGAAAAAGCCCGCTGGCGCCGGCGCGCGTCGGGCTTGTTCGAGATGCTGACGCTGAAATTCATCGAGCGCGGTTCGTGCCCGGGATCGATCTTTCGGGTTCTTCAGCCAGATCGCACCGGCGCTGATCAGCCAGTTGCCCGCGGGTGTTTCATAGAACTCGATGCCTGCCTCGCGCAAGGTGTCTCGGATGCCTTCGGCTTCTTGCTCAGGGACGCCGCGCAGATTGACCAGGGGACGGTTCATGTCGCGAGATTACATCAGAGCGAGGCGGAAGACGCAGCGGGGGATCGCGTGAAACGCTTAGAATCTTGCAACTGCCCCAGGCTGCGACGGGGCTTCCCGGGAGTTATTCTGAAATGAATGTCGAAATTCTGTTGCCTTATGCCGGGCTGCTGGGCCTGGTATTGATCGCCTTGTCGATCCAGGTCGTGATCCTGCGTCGGCGTCACCAGGTGGGAATCGGCTTCGGCCAGGTCCAGGCCTTGGAGCGGGCGATCCGCACCCAGGCCAATTTCACCGAATATGTTCCGTTGGCGCTGGTGTTGCTGGTGTTGCTCGGCATCAGTGGTGCCCTTCCCGATGCAGCATTGCATCTGCTGGCCGGTGCGCTGGTGGTGGGCCGAATTCTGCACGCGGTCGGACTCAGTCGCTCGGCTGGCACCAGTTTTGGTCGGCTGGCGGGAACGGCATTGACCTGGCTGGTATTGCTGGCAGCCGCAGGTATGGCGCTGGTGCTGCGCGTCTTCTGATCGAGGCCTGGTGTACCGCGTCGTTAATCCTGTGACATTCAGAGTGTGACTGAGTCGACAGCGCAAGGCGCGACCCACAGTGAATGGCAAGCCCGTTACCCCGGATGATTCATGACCCGATCGTCGCGAGACGGCTCCAGATCTTGCGGCCGCGGTGTTTCGCGACCGAGCGCACCGCAGCCGGACTCGCCCTGCTTGTCAATACCGGCAGCTGAGGATGCGCGAGCGGGCAAAACGTCGCCGATGCACAGCCTGGGGGCGTCGCAGCGGGTCGAGTCATGAATCAACCGGGTCCAGCAAGGGTCGGAACGTTGCAATGTCGACTCAGACCCATTCCCGAAGGGCGAGCCGGAACGAAAAAACAATCGCGCTCATCCGCGGCATCAGGGCTCCTCGAAAGGCAATGCGTATTCCCGGCGAGCCCTGCCTTGCAGCCAAGCGCATTCCGACTCGCTGAACCTTACAGGATTAACGATGGGCTGCACTGGCAGCCTATCGGACTTGACGCTGATCAACTGCCGAAGAGACGAATCTGGACAGACTTGCCGTTCTTTTTTGATTAGCCGTGCGATTCGCCTAAAAAGACCGAAGAATCTGCCCCAAATCGGCTTTCCCTCGCACCGATCGGCCATGGCCGACAGGCTGCTGATTTCATCCAAACCGAGTGGATCTCAGCCGGAATCAGCTGCCCGGCATTGTCGTTCGGCTACGCCAGTGCAGCACGCTGTAGATCTTGGAGTCAACCGCCTTGCCGGCGAGGTAGCACTGCTCCAGCCAGGCATCGATGCGGTCGCGGGCGATGATGTGGACGGTGATGGCCTCGCTGGCGTCGCCGCCGCCGGGGCCGACGCGCTCGATACCTTCAGCGGCGAGGAACACCGCCGTTTCATCGCTCATGCCGGCCGAGGTGGGACAGCGCATGATCTCGCGCATCGATCGGGCACGGAATCCGGTTTCCTCCAGCAGTTCCCGTTCGCCGGCGCGCACGACCGATTCGTTTTGCTGCCCGCTGATGTCACCGACCAGGCCGGCCGGAAGCTCGATCATCGCGCCACTGATCGGCTCACGATACTGTTCGACCAGCACCAGTTCGTCATCGTCGGTCCACGCCACCAGGACCACAACCACGGGATTATGGCGTGTGGCAAACTCCCAGCCGTTGCGTTCCACCAGTTTCAGGTAGCGGCCGCTGTAATGCAGCGTGGTTGGTCGATTCATGTTCGTATGGGCTCCGCCCTGGGCAGATCGATGAGCGAATCGGTGGAACCCTGAGCGACTGTTCGTTGTCGCATCGCGGGTGGCCGTGAAGTTTCGACCGGCACCTGATCCGGGAATTCCGACGATCATACCGAGCCCGCGCCGATTCCGGGTCGAGAACCGACCCCGACGGTGTGTGCACAAATCCGACCAGGATGGAGAATTGCATGTTCTATCGTTTTCTGAATTCCGCGCTGCTGGCGCTGCTGCTGACCGTCGGGCTCTGGTCCGGGCGTGGCTGGGCCCAGCTCGACGCGGAACCGAGCCTCGCGGTACTGATGCAACGCGCCGCTCAGGCCTATGCCACCGAAGATCATGCCGGCTGGGCGCAGGCGCTGGAGGCGTTGCACCGACAGCGGCCCTATAACCACGACTTCATGCGCCAGCTGGTGATCGCTTATGCGCTGACCGAGCAGACCTCGAAGGCCTTCAACATGATGCTGACCATGCAGCAGCAGGGTCTGGCGGAGAACTGGGACGAGATCGAGTCGCTCGAGTCGCTACGCAACTACCCGCTGTACGAGTACCTGCGCGACCTGATGCGCGAGGCCGGCAACCCGTTCGGCGAAGTGCGCACTGCCGCGATCGTCGAGCACAAGTGGTCGATTCCCGAAGCGATCGCCCAGGATCCGGCAAGCGGTCGGCTGTTCGTCGGCACGGTGCGCGATGGCGTGGTGCTGGTGCGCGCGCCGGGCGCGGATGGCTTCGAGGTGTTTGCCGATCCCGATCAGGTCGCCGGGCTGCAAGCAGTATTTGCATTGCATGTCGATGCCGAACGCGGCCATCTGTGGGTCGCGACTGGCGGTGCCAGCCAGTACCGCAACTATCGTGCCAGCGACTACGGCCGCACTGCGCTGATCCAGCTTGACCTGGAAAGCGGCAGAAAGCTGGGCCAGTACAAGGTGCTGCCGGATGGTGTGCCGCACCTGCTCGGCGCGATCACCCAGGCCGCCGACGGGACGCTGTATGCGGCCGACAGTCTGTCGCCGATCGTGTTCCGCCTTGTGCCGGGTGCCGAGCGCCCCGAGCCCTGGGTGACCCAGCCGACCTTTACCGGCCTGCGCGGCATCGCGCTGTCACAGGACGAACGGCGTCTGTACGTCTCCGATTACGAGCTGGGTTTGTACTTTTTCGAACTCGGCGACCCGGTCAAGACCTTCCGCCTCGGTGCACCTGAAACGCTCAATCTTGGCGGCATCGACGGCCTCTACCGTTGGCGCAACAGCCTGGTGGTGATCCAGAACGGCATGGCTCCGGAGCGGGTGCTGCGGCTCGACCTGAGTGAAGACGGCAGCGTGGTCGAGCAGGTCGCCGCAATCGCGGTCGCCCAGCCGGAATTCGACATCCCGACCTGGGGCACACTGGCCGGCGACGACCTGTTGTACTTCGGTTCAAGTCACTGGCAGCAGGTCGACTCGCGCGGTCGCCCGGTCGCCCCGCCGCTGGTGGATGTGCCGATTCTGCGAAGCCCGATCGATCGAGCGGAAAATGTCGTGGTTGGATCGGAAATGATCGAGCGGATCAAGCATGGAGATGGTGCGAAAGACGATGAACAGGACTGAACCCGGTCACCGCCAGTACCAATTCAGAGGCTCAGCGCCTGCAGCCGCCGGCGCAGCGTGACGCCGAAACCCAGCGCGTCGAGAAGCGCGTCAAGGCTGTCGGCCTGCACCGGGCCGCGCGGCTGGTGATCGATCGAATCGATTTCCTCGATCGGTGTATCGAGGCCGGTCAGCAGGCGCGCCAGGCGCACCGTCGGCT
>Ga0210023_1002785_pt1 | contig 11331 bp, 14 predicted proteins | sample CryGeymeta201524_FD_183987 | JGI IMG/M metagenome (GOLD analysis project Ga0210023, IMG submission 183987) | Groundwater microbial communities from Crystal Geyser aquifers in Utah, USA - Crystal Geyser metaG 2015-24 (SPAdes) (version 2) | ecosystem: Environmental > Aquatic > Deep subsurface >... | reverse complement strand
TCTGCCACAGTTACTGACTCCTTTCCTCACCTGCAGGCCGCACTGCTGCGCGTCGTTTCGTCTCACGGACGCCGGTTGGCCTGCCTCAGACTGGTTGCGGCCAGGCCCGGAGACACCCGGGCCCGGCCCGCACGGGGCCGAGGCTGCCTCGGGTCCGGCCGGGCCTGCCTCCCTCGGGGTCGGGCCCGCCTCATAATACCCCAAGACCGGCCCGAAGTCATCCGGGCCGGGCCCGGACGCACCCGAGGTCGCCTCGGACGGCACCGGGCCTGTCTTGGCTGGCAGCGGGCCCGTTGGGGGCAGGCACTGGCGGACTCTGCAAGGGCCGCCGCGGTTCTCCGCACCGGGTGCGCACCGCAGGACTATGCGCAGTCATCGGGGAGATGCATGCAGCGAGATGGGACCGCGTTGAGGGGGTCTCGCGCTCAAGGGACGCCGCCGGGGCATCCGTTGACTCGCGGTTCGACGGAGTAGGCACCGCCAGGGCCCCATGTCGCCATGGCCCGGTATCTGGGTCCGGTGCCGGCAACGAAATGCAGACGAGACTTCCAGTCAACCCGTGGGCGGGGGGGGTCACCGGGTCCCTTCAAGACTCAACTCCAAGGCCCTCTGGCGAGTCATCTCAAGTATCTGGTCCTCTGTGAGGTCCGGGTCGTACGCGTAGTCGATGACCGGGTCAAACCGGTAGTCGCGGACCTCCGCTCCCACGGGTATGTCAGTTCGGAAGAGATCGGCTGGGATATCGGTGTTCACCAAGAAGTGCAGGACCACGAACTCCTCACGTCGCGTGCAGGGGGCCCTCGTACCGGCGGCCGGTTCGTGGTACTCTCGCGTCGCCCTCGCAGGGTACCAGATGCCGCTTTGGAGCCGCCAGTCCTCGCAGGTCCAGTGAGCAAGCATCGTTCCGTGGTCATCGCGCTGGGTCAACGAAACCTCGGAACAGATCCCATCCCCGCGAGCTGTGGACGGGGTAGACGCGGGCTTGTACAGAGTCCGGTGCCCGGCAGAGACCAGCTCCACTTGCCCCCTCTCACGACCATTCGTATTGAGGCGGGCCCGCCCAGCCGCCAGAGCCTCGAGCTGTGCCCTGTGCTGCGGTCCGCCACGATCAACGTATCCCCAGGCGTATACCATCGTTGCGGCCAGACCAAGCGGGGCCTGGAAGTGCGAAGTACGCAGCTCCACGTGCGTGCCGCTAAGGATCACCCATCTGTGTCCGTCGTACGACTCGATCAGGGAGGGGGTTGCACATGACAGCCACTGCTTCGCCAAGGACCACTGGCCAGCTCCCTGTTGTCCAGGAACCGGACCCAGTCTGTGCACTTGGTGGTAGTAGAGCGGATCCTGGTATCTCGCCGTGACGAGGGCACACGACTCTGGGGTGCCGTCCACGCTTGCCGATTGCAGGTATGTCACCTGAAGCGAGTGGATCCGTCGCAGATCAAGGGCAGCCCAACGCGCCTCCAAGAAGGACCTCGCGTCCAGTTCTGGCGTGGCGAGGCTGAGTGGCCAGAGTAGGCTAGCCACCCCTGCACACGCCGCGATGAGAGGGACAGGCACGCGGGTGGCGCCTCGCTGACTTGGCGTGAGTATGACCAGACGTGCCCACTCCGCGCGTGGCGTCATAGTGGTACCGGCTGAGTGTGGATGAACCGCCAATATCGTCTACTCCCCCGATTGTCGGGCGTTCCTAACGACTGAGATGCGTACATGGACGTTTGGTATGGTCCCACCTCCCATCATCCACCCACAATCGGGGATGTTCGCCAAACGTCCGACACCCCCGTGCCACATCGCCCGGCGCATGCAACGCCCCCGGAACATTTCCCCAGCTCTTTGCGCCCTCTGGAGCGGCATGCGCTCCACAGGCGCGCGATTCCCCAATAGACCGGACTGCACTCAGCACTCCCGGGCCCTACTCTCGTCCTATCCGCACACGTGGCAAAACACGCCGGGAGCGGGCAGCACCCCTGCCGTGCACTGCCAGTAGCCTCCCTCCAACGGCACGCAGATGGCCCCGCTCTTGTCTGTCCACTCCCCTCTGTCCAAACACGCGCCAGCCTGCTGCTCGCAGACGACTGCAGAGGTGGTGACTCTGTTGTGCGGGGTGCAGATCCACTTCTCGGGGTCGTCTGAAACCTTCTGGATTGTGCACCCTTGGTTCTCGACAGTGCAGGTGCCGTCGTGGCAAGGCCCCTTGTTGTTTGCCGAGACGCTCTGGGGCGTACATGCCAGCGCCAGTAGGCAGCCCGCTGCCAAGTACACTGCTGATTTCCTCACGCGTCCGTACCTCCTGAGTGGTTCGTGGCACCCCTGCGCCGCAACTTCCTTGCGCCGACCTAGGGCGGCGCTAGTGGTCTTTCATTCCCAGGGACGTCGGTGCCGCCCTCTTGGGTAGCAGCCTGCCCGCAGCATCCCGTGTTGGGAGGTTGCGGCATGGTAAGGGAGGCGATCACTGGCACTCGGATCCCGCGTTCCCGCGTGCCCTGAGGTACCACCACAAAGGCACCCTCCAGCAGTTGGGCGTCCTTGCCCACTAGCTCTGGCAGCTTGAGCGTCACTCGGAACCGCTGCACTTTTGCCGACGATCGCAGCTCACCGGTCTCCCACTCGACTCGGTACCAGTCATCGCTCGTCACCACCTGCCACAGCACGGACGGTGCCGCATCCCGGCGCGACACCTGCACCACGCGTGTCAGCGGTTCCCCCGCTCCTGCCGCGACGATCCCGAAGGACACTCGGGGGGGATCCACGACGTACGGACCGGGCACCGACAGCGAGGCACCGACACGGAGTTCGGGGCGATCCTCGCTCGTGGTGCGGACCGTGACAACTACATCATGCTGCCCCTGCGGTATATCGCCCTTTGGACTCACGGCGAGTCGGTACCGGGCGCCACCACCAGGGGCCCCCGTCCGGGACAGCGATCCCGTTAGCACATCCGGTTCGAAAGAGACGGCGGATGGTACCGCGTGGCTGGGAGGGACAACCTCCACGTCCAAAGTGGCGAGCTTGTCGACGGGACCAAGGACCAACCGCTTCGCGGAAAGGCGGAACTCCGGCCGGACAGTCACGCGCAGATGTGCTGTGATAGCCTCTTGCTGCTGCGCCGCGGTGTACACGGACACAGTGAACTCCTGCTCACCCTCCAGACCGGTGGTGTCGCATAGGATGACAAGCGCGCCGGCCTTACCTACACCAATCTGGGCGGGCGCGACTTCTGCGGAAGTACATCCGCACGAGGTGATCACAGCACTCACCGTCACCGGATGATCCGTCGTGTTGCTAAGGGCGAGGATGCGCTCAAGCCTGCGCCCCTGCGGCACAGTGCCAGCGTCCCACACGGGATTGTCAATCGCAAGCTCGGCTGGCAGCGCCAAGCGGCAGAGCGCGCACCCCACCAACGCGAGCGCGCGTAAGCTACGCGGCGCCCCGGTCACCGTACTGCCGGTTCTCATCTGTCGTCACCTCTGTCCCTGCAGTTTGAGTTCGAGGACTCTCTGACGGCTCATCTCAAGCAACTGGTCCTCGGTGAGGTCGGGGTCATACGGGTAGTCCATAGCAGGGTCGAACCGGTAGTCACGGACTCGTGCACCTGCAGGAATGCCGACCTGGAACAGGTCCCGGGGGATATCCTCGTTCACGCGAAGATGCAGGACCACGAACGCCTCTCGGGCCCGTGGCTGTTGGCCCCCCACGTCGTTGTCTTTGCGCACAGCCTTGGCCGCATACCAGATGCCGTGCTGCACCCGCCACCCCTCGTATTCCCAGCGACATACGAGCCTGTCGTCGCGGTCTCTCAGGTCCACGGCAGAGCACAGGTCCTTGGCTTTGGCCTCAGGTCCAGATCCATCTACGCAGTAGACGGCTGTGAACCCGTTTGCCTTGGTCCACCTGACAGTCCTCTTGTCCCCTGACTGGACCCACGATGCGGTGGCACGACCGGCATTCAGATCGGCGAGACCCGTCCTCTTGGCTGGCGCGGACCAGTCTGCATACCCCCACGCAAGTAGAGCGTTCCGCGCCCAGCCGAACGGGGTCTGCGCGTACGCGGAATGGAACTCTACGGTGCCGTTTCGTAGGATCGTCCATGCCTTCCCGTCGTACATCTCAAGAAGGCTTGGGAACTCACACGAGGCTACTTGGTTTTCGGTAGCCCCACTCAAGCCACTGCGACCGTCCGGCCGTGCTTCCAGGTCATACACTCCCTGATAGTACATCGGCGGCGCGTACCTGGCGGTCACTAGCCGTGCCCACCCGGGCAGATTCTCTGTCGCATTGGTCCACAAGTACGTGATCTCCAAGGACTTGATGCGGCTGAGATCGAACGACCGCGTGCGGCCTTCCACGAAATCCGTGGCAGACTGATCGCTGGACACCATGCTGGCGACGCTCCACGCGATGCAGACTACGACCACACGGCTTGCCGATGGTCGGGCATGATGACTGCTACCGATGGTCCACACGCAATCATTACCTCCTTGCCGTCGCTCTGACGACCTCACGGATGATCCGGGAAGGCATGCTGCCCGTAGGGGGCACCAACACGCTCACCCCGACGTCTGAATGATCTCGGTGACCATAAAGATGGACCTTGCCCTCAGGCATCGAGCGGTCCAGCGAGCAGCTTCACCAACTGCCAGTGTTGGGGCACTGGGCCGTAGAGCGCCCGGGTGAAGGACAGCCGAATCCACCGTTACGCGGACGGGTCGTCGAGCATCGATGCGGTCATTCGCTACACCAGCTTCCCCCGGTGCGGTGCCTCCTCTGCTCACTTACAGATGTGGCACGCCACATCCTGGAGTTCGAGGTTGCAGGTCCAGTCCCCTTCCGTGTCCCTCTTGCAGACGTACATCGAGAACTGGAAGGTCTTCATCTCATAGGCACACGGCCCCTCTTTGTTCTCACACGACACTATGCTCGTGGTGACCGTGTTCTTGGGTAGGCAAACCCACTCGCCCCCCTCGTACTTGATGTCGCAGCTCTGCGCAACCACCTGGCACGTGCCGTTGTGACAGGGGCCCTGCGAATTGGCGATGGCCGGTGCCTGTGCACCAAGGGCGAGCATCAGGGCTGTTGCCACGGCAGGGACTACGGAAGACTGACACGAACGGTTCATGGCTCATTCTCCTTAGCTAGTAGATGAGGCGGGATGGGCTTGCTTGCACGTGCGGACGCTCTAGGGGCAGCCGTCCCGCGTGTCGGGCCTCATGGGCGAGCGTTGGGAATCCAGACAACGGTGCGTGCGGCGACGCTTGCGTAGCCGCTCCGTAACCACCTCCTTGGGTCGTTCAGCAGGACGGCAGGGATCACCCTAGTCCCTCGCTTGGTTGGACCGCGCCTTGAGATACTCCGCGAACACTCGCGCGTGGTCAACCTGGGCAGTGAGATCGTGTGTCAGGTGCGCCGCGTCGAGTTGGGGGGCCATGCGGAGTGCCTGAGTGTAGAGTTGGTGCGCCAACCGGAACTTGGCCTCGCGGCGCGGCCCATCTGGGCAGCGGAGTGCCTCCGTTCGCGCGCGGTTCGCAACCGCCACCAGAGCCCGGACGTGCACTTCGACTCCAAATTCGCCGTCGAGCATGCGTTTCTCGTGCTCGTCGGCCTTCGACGCCGAGTCTGGGGATTGTCGCCAGAACTCGACCAAATCGGCAAGTACTACATACAGCCGACGCGGCTGCAAGCTCCTGCCCAGAACCGACAAGTAGGCCGACTCGGCTTCCGACCGGTGTCCCGCCAAGGCCAGCGCCCGGGCGGCCTCGATGTCGTAATCGGCAATGATGTCCTCATTGTCTGTGTACTGCGGTGACGAGGCAAATGCGGCGCGCGCTTCGTCGTACCGCCCGACCGAGCATAGGTAGACACCAAGCCCGTAGAGCTCTGGCACCCACCCACTCGCTTGGCGATCTCGTCTGTGGAGCAAGTCCTGGTACAGCTCGAGACAGCGCTCATTCCCATGGTCGCGATAGTAGTCAGCGATCCGCAGCCTGACTGTCCCCGGTAGGTCGGCCAGCACCGGCGGTCCTTTGCCGGCATCGGCCAGCAGAGCCTCGATGAGGGTGTCGGAGACCCGATGATCGTCCGGCCTCCGTGGAGTAGTTGCCACAAGTTGGGTCAGCTCGTCCCGGCTACGACGCCGGAGCCACGCGCGCACCGCCTCCGACAAGTCGCCGTTCCTGAGGCGAGCGTACATGAGGCGCTCCCCAATGTTGATACCGTCGGGGAGCTGCGGGTCGAACCCCCCGTCGTTGGCCGCCGACTGCAGATCCACTGGCGCGATCCCGTCGAGACCATCGGCTCCGGGCTGTAGCCCCGCTGTGACCGGCGCAACTCGGTCAAACACCTCCGGCGGCCAGTCCTTCCAGGCTTCCGGCACCTGAGCGGAGGCTGTGCCCAGCGCTGTCAGCGCCGCGATGGTTGTGAGCAGTCTCGTCATTGTAGGACTCGCAAGCGGTCAGCCGTCAGCTATCAGCTTTCAGAACGTCGGCAGTGGATTCTCCCCCTGCCCGCTCTTCTGGTACTCCAGGAACCGATTGGCGCGGAGCAGGTTCAGGTCTTTGGCTTTGAAGCACCGCGCCACATCGGTGAGGGATTGGGTCATCTTGAACTTGTCTTTGCTGTTGCCCGCTTCGCGCATCTCGTCCACGGCGTCGGCGACGGCGTTGCCGTAGTCGCCGAGGGCAAGCTGGGCGTTGAGGCGGGCGTGGAGGTTGTCGGCGGCGGCCGTCACGAGAGGGGGAACGGGGGGAGGGGTGCCAGAGCAGTCGAGCAGCGGCACGCGGGTCAGGGCCCACGCCATCCAACAACGTGGTAGAGTCCCAATGCGGGACGAGCTCTTTCCCGGCCTCGCACCATGCCGCGCGGGTGGCGGTAAGACCGTAAGCCTGTGCCTACAGTTTCGAAGCTCCTTCCAGTGCCGAAGCCTACTCAGCGGGGCTCCGATCGCCTTGATCCTTCAGCGCCAGCGGTCTTCCCGCAGCACGACGACGAATCTGCCGAACGTCGGGGGCGAACGTACGCGAGGGTCGGGAGCAGTATGGCAGGTTCTCTGGTGCCGTCTGCGTACAACGGAATCGCGGTCTCAAGGAATCCCGTCGAACGGGGCGTCCCCACCTGCAGACGCAGCAAGATAATCACGTGGTGCACAGAGCGCTTGCCGCTCTCCGCAAGTCGGGCCGACACCCCTTGGTGACCGCACGCGCCAATGGAGAGCATGAAAGCCTTCCCGTCCTTGCGTCGGACCGTGACCTGCCGGGTCTGGGTGCTTACGGCACCGTCCGGGGCGTAGACCATGCCAAACGAAACCTGGTTCGGTGAAAGCGCGAAGGGCCCGTTGACCGAGACAGCGACGGGAATCCTCAACACGGGCACACGCGCGCTTGTCGTCTTGACGCGCAGAACGGCCGTCAGCCTGCCCTGGGGCGCACACGGCGGCACAGTGACACGCACCAGACGAGAGCCCGTGTGCTTCCCCTTCGCCTCGCTCACCGCTGCTTGGACGAAAGGCGAGTCAGATTCCACGCTGGTCACCCGAACTCCCTTCCCTGCGACGGGCCGCACAACCACTACCGCGTTGCCGGTGTTGGCGTGCTTGACCGAGAACCTGACCTCGGCGGGAGTCACCTCGAATTCTGGCGTCACCGTGAAGACCACTCGGAACAGGAGCGACTCGGTAGTCTCGTCGTCGGCGAAGATGCGGAGCGTAACCTCTTGTCGCCCACGCAGTTCACCCGTCTGGACTGACACCTCCAGAGAACACCCATCGCCCGGGGCTACGGCGGGCGGGGTTATAGTGGCGCTCACACAACTGCAGCTCGGACTGGGGCGCAAGTCCTCCTTCTTCCTCCCCACGTTGAACACCGTGAAGGCATGTCTCAAGTTCTGTTGCTGACGCGCGAGGCCGAAGTCATGCTCGAGGCTTGGCGCCTGAAGCTGCGCGGCCATCGAAATGCTGCCGCGGCCGCCAAGGACTGCCGCCCACATGGCCAGTGCAGTCGCCACGGACCGCCACGGGAAACGGGTGAGTGTGGCCGCTTGGGTGCCGCAATGCTGTCGCGCGCCGCGGTGCCCAGCAAACCCCGCAAGTGAACGTCGGTGCATTCGTCTCAACGGGTCGCATCTCCTCTCGCTTTCTGCTCCACCTCTCGTTGTCTATAGAGTTCAAGGAGTTGGTCGTCTGTCGGGTTCAGCTTGTGGTCGTAGAAAAGCGGCGGGTCGAAGCGCCTGTCTGTAATACGGGCGTCGACAGGGATGTCCACTCGCAGCTTCTCAGGACTGATGGGCCGATTCACGGCAGCGCTGAACAGGACCCATACCATTTTCTGCGTCGGCTCCTCACCGGTCATCCCCGGTGTCGACCCCGCACGTGGCACCGACTTCCATGTCTCCACAGCGGCCAACCGAGGCCATTGTCGTCCGTCAACCTCGCGGAAGTCCATGTATGTCTGACGGTTGCGGAGCTTGCTGTCCGCCGTGTCGAACCCCTCGATGCGCTCCACCATGCCATCCCTCAGTCTGCCGGGTGGGTAGACCAAGCGGACACGACGACTGGGTGTGGGCACAGGAGCGGGCAACCACAGGGAGCGCGTCAGCCGTTCGTGCGTGATCGCCGCAAAGTCCAGAGGGGCGTCGCCTTGGGTGTGGCAGAAGCCGAGCACACCCAGGTAGTCATCACCCGGAGGCACGGCATACTGCGGACACCCGTCGGGGTCGCAGAGATTCCAGTAACGCTCGGTTCCCTGCAGCTTCTTGTAGATCCTGCCTTGGTGTCGCCACCTGACCTGCACGTCTCTGAGGGCGTCCGGTCTGCGTGGCTCCGCGGTCAACTCAGCCGCATCGGGCGACTTCAGGTCAACAAAGAAGCGGAACTCAACGAAGTCGTCATCGCCTCGCCAGGACTGGTAGATGAGCGCCACCGGTCGTGCTGGCGCGGGCGTGATCTGGACCAAGGCATACGACAACTGGAGGGTGCGAATGGATTCGAGGTTGAGTTGCTGTCTCCTCGCCTGCGCAAAGGCGGTCAGGTCGTCAGTCTCTTCGGCACACGCGCACCTCGCGGTGCTGAGCACTACTACCAGGAGCACACTCACCTGCGCGCCCACGCAACCGTGTGCGCGCAGCGCCTTCCCGTACATGGCCTCACCTTCTCTCATGTTCGGCGTTCGGAGGACTCATGCCCCTACGCTTCTGCCTTTCCGTCGTGCCTGCTGTGCTTCTCTGGGGGACACCGACTGTGCTCATGCGCAGTCACTGCCCGCCCTCTGGGCAACCGGAACAGGGGGCGGGCACCCGACTTTGCGCGGGATTCTTGCCCTACGGCATGCATTGCGGTCACTGGCTGCAGTCCGCCGAGAGTTGCCGCCAAGTTGCCTACGCGCACGGAGCCGCCCGGTAGCCTTCGACACACCGTGTGCAATCGTGTCTAGTCGCAGAACGTGCATTGGAGGATGGTGGGGCTCGCATCGTCCACGCACGTTTGCGTTCGGCACCACTTCCCGTCCTTGAACGTGAGGATCTCGACGCAGTACTTCTCGGTGTACGCGGTGGTCTCGATATGGGTGCTGCACGGAGTCTGGTTCATGTTGGCGCAGGAGGCGCTGGCGCGCCTCACGTTCGAAGTCGCTACGCAGTCTTGGTCGCACTCAGGACCGGTGACGCTGCACTGTGGGTCCGCATCGCAGTAGATGCCATTCTGAACGCAGGGGCCGGTGTTGTTCGCGTGAGTCTTGGTGCAGGCGGGTAGCAGTACCTCGCACACCGCAATTGCAGTCAGTCTCGGTAGTGTCCAACGCATCGCGATGACTCCTCCTTGCGAGTCCATCTTACAGTGCCCAGCAGTATTCGCTGTGTGTGCGGTTCTTACCATGCCGACGAAGCCAGATACGTCGAGCAACTCTCCCTTCCAGGTGGCCCATCATGAGGCACCTTCTTCTGTGGTAGAGCCGAACGTAGGTCGGGCTATCGCTCCCCCTCTCAGGGGTCCGGACGGGCCGGAGACCTCCGCAATGGGTCATCGACGGAGCTCTGCCGACAAGTAGTCCGCAAAGGCCTCGGCAACACGGATCTTCTCCACCAGATCCGAAGCTGCCGGCGAGTGCGTACTCGCACTCGCCACGGAGCTCTTCCACTCCGCGACGGCCTGCTTGTAGAGGGCTTGCGCTTGCACATTCAGCCGTTCTCGCTCGGCGGCTTTCTGCGTCCAGATGGCCGCGATCCTCGTGTCGGTCGCGAGCGACAAGCGCGTGCGCACCGCCACCTCCGGGCCCCACCGTCCCGCGAGCGCGTTCTCACGCAGCATCTGGGACTCGGCAATCCTTCCTCGCGTCTCCAAGACGTGGTACATGTCCCCGACGACAATCCAGCGACGGCGCGGCGTCAACTCTTGTGACATCAGCCGTTCGTAGCCAGTGAACGCCTGCTCCATTTGCCCGCTCGCGGCAAGCACGCGGAGCGCCTCCACTTCGTAGTCCGCGATCACGTCCTTGTTTGTGGTGAACCGCTGCGTTGACCGGAACACCTCTATCACCCTGTCGGGACGGCCGGTGGCCCTGTAGTGGGTCCCGAGTCCAAACAGCTCGGGCACCCACCCGTCTGTCTTCATCGTCCGCTTCGCCAGCAGTTGCTCGTAAAGTGGCACGCACCGCTCGTCGTCGCGGTCTCGGTAGTAGTCCGCCACGCGTAGTAGCGTCCTGTCGGACCAGCCGGCACCGTGTGGGTTGGGTGCCTGCACCGCCATCAGCGTTTCCACAACGGCATCACAAGCGTCGTGGTCATCGGTGTGTCGGGGCGTCGTCTCCACGAGGTTGGTTAGCGCCTCGGGGCTCAGTGTTCGAAGCCACGCCCTCACTGGAGCGGAGAGGTCTCCGCTTGCGAGCCTTGCTCGCATCAAACGGTCGCCATTGTCGACGGGAACCGGCACGGCCCATATCGCTGCCTCCTGCGCGCCCATGGTGAGTGGCATAGGCACATCCGCAGACAGCGCCGCAGCACGGCTGGTGGCGCCTATCGGCACGACACCGATCCGGTCAAACACCTCCGGCGGCCAGTCCTTCCAGGCCTCGGGGACCTGGGCGGAGGCTGTGCCCAGTGCTGTCAACGCCGCGAAGGTTGTGAACAGTCTCGTCATGGTAGGTCTCGCAAGCTCTCAGCAGTCAGCCGTCAGCTTTCAGAACGTCGGCAGCGGGTTCTCCCCCTGCCCGGTCTTCTGGTACTCCAGGAACCGGTTGGCGCGGAGCAGGTTCAGCGGCAGCACGGCGGCGTGGTAGACGGGGGGAAGCTCTTCGCCCAACGCCTCCAGCGCCTCCCGGCCGAACTTCTCGGCGGCGGCGGGGTCCT
>Ga0210023_1002777_pt1 | contig 11342 bp, 14 predicted proteins | sample CryGeymeta201524_FD_183987 | JGI IMG/M metagenome (GOLD analysis project Ga0210023, IMG submission 183987) | Groundwater microbial communities from Crystal Geyser aquifers in Utah, USA - Crystal Geyser metaG 2015-24 (SPAdes) (version 2) | ecosystem: Environmental > Aquatic > Deep subsurface >... | reverse complement strand
GTCGGCGCTCGCCCTCCTCGTTGAACGCGCCGTGCAAAAGCGCGACCAGCTCGCCCTTCTTGGCGCCCATCGAGCGCCGCGCCTCCTCGGCGCCGAGCGTGGCCTCGATGATCTCCAGCAGCACCGCCTTGCTGACGCGGCTGAGGAAGTTGTCCTTCGTCGGCCGCCAGATGCGCCGGACCTCGGGTTGCGCCATGGTTACGATCTCCGCCGTCAGCGCGATGCGGGGCTTCTCGTCATAGCCGTCGTCAGCGGGCAGGGCCGCCTCCAGCCCCTGCGCGACCGCCGCCGCCGTCAGCGCCGCCTTGTCGGCGGCGGACAGCCTGCGGAACGCCGCGAACCGCGCGGCGACGCCGGGCTCGGCCGCCCACGCCCCGTCGACGCGCGCGGCGGGCAGATCGTCCGTCTCCTCGTCGTAGCGCCAGCCGTCGGCGCCGCGCAGCCGGGCGGTCTGGTCGCCAAGCGACAGCGCCAGCACCCCCTCGCGAAACCGTAGCTGGCGCGCGCGGCCATGACGGCGTGAAACTGCAGCAGGTCGAGCGCCAGCCCGGGGTCCTCGGCCACCGCCACCTGCAGCGCGCCCTTCAGCACCGTGCGCATGTCGTCGCGCAAGCTCGCGGAGTAGGGATCGCGCGTCCCGCCCTCCTTGCCGCCGTCCTTGCCGCCGCCGCGGGCGCCGCCCCGGACCGCGTCGTCCTCGCCGATGGTGACGACGGCGCCGGCGCCGGGTCCGTCGCCGTCGATGTGATCGTCATGCGCAGCCGGCGCGGGCCTCGCCTCCGGCGCGATGTCCTCGCCGCGCTGGAGCCCGCGCTCGTAGCCGAGCGCGCCGCCCCGCGTGACGAAGACCGCGACACCCGCCATCGCCTTCTGCGCGTCCGTGTAGACCCGGGTGCTGTCCTCCAGCGCCTCCAGCTCCGCCTCAAGGCGCTCGGCCTCGTCGTCGGTCAGACCGCCGTCCTCCATGAGGCCCTGGATCTCCTCCCAGCGCGCCTGATCGGCCTCCGACAGCGGGGCCTCCTCGGGATAGATGCGGCGCAAGCCGCCGATCAGCTGGTAGTTCGCCTCCAGCATGATCGCCGACCACTTCCAGCCCGCCGCAACCTCCAGATTGGCGGCGGCCTCCAGCCGGGCGGTGGCCAGCCGCGTCACGAGGTCGGCGTCGGCGAACCAGACGTCCTCGGAGAACAGGTCTTCGTCGACGGCGCCGCCGGCGGTCTCATAGGCCTCGCGCCCGACAAAGCGCCCCAGCGCGCTGTCGAGCCCGATGCGCGCGTCGGTCATCAGCCGCTTGATGGCGCCGGCGCCGCGATCCCAGGCCGCGGCCTTCGACCAGACGGCGAACACCGCCTCCTGACGGCCGGCGTCGTCCACCACCGCGAAGGCCTGCGCCTGCTCGATGGTCATCTCGCGGCGCGCGAAGGCCGCCATCACCGGCGCGGCGAGCCGTCCGAGACGCTGGCGCGCGCGGACGTGGCGTTCGGTGACGCCGAAGGTCGCCGCCACCTCCGCCGCCGTGCGCCCCTCGTCGATCAGATCGGCGAAGGCGCGCGCCTCGTCGGCGGGGTTCATGATCGAGCGGGCGTAGTTCTCCGCGAGGCTGACGATGCGCGCCTCCGCCGCTTCGACCACGATGCAGGCGACGGCCGTGTCCGGCGCGATCAGCCCGCGCTCGGCGTTAAGCCGCAGCGCCGCCAGTCGTCGCCCGCCGGCGCAGACGCCGTGCCAGCCGTCGTCCTCGACGACGGCGATGAGGTTCTGCAGCAGGCCCTTGGCGGCGATGCTGTCGGCCAGCGGCTCGATCGGCGCGTCTTGTGTGATGCGCACGTTGTAGAGCGTGCTGAGCCGCAGCCGGTCGAGCGGGATGGAGCGCACCGCGTGGCTCGGCTGAGCGGGGGCCTGCGGGGCGGTAGTCTGCCGAACGCGGGTCCGGGCGGCGGGCGCGGCCTTGGCGGCGGCGGGTTTCTTCCTGGCGGTCATCAAAACTCTCCATGGGTCATGAGGATGCGCGCGCGCCTCGCTGGCGCGGCGGGGGCGAGGTCCGGCAAGGTCCGGCGGGGCCGGGCCTCATTCGGTGGTGATGTCGGCCACGACGCTGAGGCCGGGCCGCTCGTCGCAGGGCCAGGCGTCGACGACAAAGCGCCGGCGCCGGGCGTCGAACAGCACAGCGCGGTCGAGACCGTCCGCGCGGGTGCGGGCGGCGGCGTCGAGCACCGCGTCGCGCATCGCCCGCTCGGGCAGCCGCGCGCGCGCCGGCGGCGGGTCGTGCAGCGCCATGCTGAGGGTTCGCTCGCAGGTCATGGGATCGGGGCTCCTTTTCTCGAGCGCGCCTGTCGCGCGCGCCCGAAGGGCCCCGGCCTCTTGCTCTGCGGCCCCCGCCTGCGCGCGCAGGCGGGGGAGGGGCCTGTCAGAGCGCCGCCGCGCGCCCGGCGCAACGGATGCGCTCATCCACGGCGCCCGGGCGGCGCCCGGCGCCGATCCAGTCGAGATAGCCCAGGATCGTGCGGCCGGCGGCGACCTCCGCCGCCCATTCGGCGACCGTGGCCGAGCCCGTCGCGGGCGCATCCTCGAGGATGTGGCCGATCGACATCCACGCCGCCGGCGAAATGCGCTCGACCCAGTCCTGCAGCGACGGGACGCGGCCGCCGCAATCCTCCTTCACATGCTGCTCGCCGATGAAGCGCACCGGCACGACGCGGCCGGCGCTGTTGGTCAGCGTCCGGCCGAACACCCGCTCGGCCTCGAATATCCCCTGGGCATGGTGGCGGAGCGCCCGGTGGGTGAATCCGCTGAACCAGGCCTTGGAAAGGTCGAACCAATCATGAACATATGCGTAGTCTTCGGCCACGCCGCCGAACTTGCGCGCCGAGCTTTCCGCGTGGTGATGAGGATGGGCCATGGCTCAGGCCTCCCCATCGGCGCTGTCAGCGCTGTCGGCGGGGAGGGCGACGGAGCTCAGGACGCCGTCCTCGTCGTCCTCGGTCGACCACTCGGTCCACTCGCTCTCGCGCCGGATGAAGCTGTGCTCGCCGGTGACGCGGTCGGGATCCTCGCCGACATGCCAGACGATCTCGCCCGAGGTCTCGATGTCGCCGTCGAACCAGTTGCCGACCTGGGCCTCGAGCAGCGTGGCGAACATCTCCTCAACGCATGAGGAAAAGCTGCGCTCCACCTGCTGCGGGATCATCGCCTGCAGGGCGTGCGCCCAGGTCGGCGCGGTGCAGGCGACCACCGCGTCCCGCAGGATCGCGTCAGCGGCCTCGGGCTCGGCCGTGACGTTCCCGATGGCGCCGCTGTCGCCGCCGCCCTCGTAGCTGGCGCAGATGCGGACGGCGCCGGCGGCGCGGGCGACGCAGAGCAACCGCGTCCGCATCGCTTTCGCCTGCGCCAGCGCCGCCGCGCGCTCGCGGCGGCGCGCGGCCTCCCATTGCGCCATCAGATTGTTCTGGTCGTCGTCGATCTTCTCGGGGGTGGTCATGCTGCGGCTCCGCGATGGGGGATGTAGGGGGCGCTCGTCCAGGCGGTGCTGCGCTGGCGGAGCGGATGGAGGGCGGCGAGGCGTCGGAAGACGCCCGCCGCCGCGGCCTCGACAGTCGCGCGCGCGAGGCCCTCCCGACCGGGCTCGAGGTCGCCGCGGGCGCGCACGGTGACATGGGCGCGGCCATAGCTGTCCTCATGGAGCGTCAGCTCGTAGAGCGCGTTGGCGGCCAGCACCGTTGCGCCGCGCCGGGTGCGCCGCGCGGTGGCTTCCCAGGTCTCGGTCAGGCAGGACAGGACGTTCGCCTCGAACGCGCGCCAGCAGGCGAGGCGCTCGTCGTCGTCGCTGCTCTCGTCGAGGTGATCGAGCGGCTCGGCGTAGACCGTCACCCCGTCGGGGTCGAAGTGGAGCCCTTCACCCATGGCGCCCTCCCATGTCGAACGGCAGGACGGCGCAGGGCTGCGGGGAGGGGCGCGCGCAAAAGCGCGCCCGCGCGCCGGGGCGCGAGGTCGGATAGGAGATCATCGGAGCCTCCGTGGGCTGGAGCGGGGGGTCAGTACTCTTCGGGCAGCAGCAGCGTCAGGACGCGACGGGTGCAGCCCGGATCGGCGGGGTTCTGGGAGCCGAAAGCGTAGTCGGGGTCGTAGACGTCGATCTTGAACCACACGGCGACGCCGTGGATCGCGACCACGCCGAAGTCATGCTCGCCATACGGGTCGTCGCCGGGCGTGAACGCGTCGAACGCGGCGACCGCCGCCAGCGCGGCGTCGATGAACGCGCGGCCGCGCGCGGCGACGCCGCGGGTCGCGACCACGCGGCCGAGGGCTGTCGGGTGGCGGCCGAGCGCAGTGCGGAACGCGTCGTTCCAGAAGGCGACAGCGCGGGCGTGCGCCGCCGGGTCGTCGGCGGCGCGGACCGGGGCAAGCCCGGCGGGGCAGGGGGCGGACAGGGTCATCGGGGCGATCCTTTCTCTCAAGCCCCTTCAGGGGCGCGAAAGCCGGACCGGCCCTCCTCCTCTGCGGGCGCCGCCCGTGCTCAGGCCTCCGGCGGCAGCGCGATATTGCCGACATGCGCGCCGCAGGCCGCATAGTGGCGGAACACCGCCTCGAGCGGGGCATAGCTGAAGCCATGCCAGGGCGCCGGGTCGGGGGCATGGGCCAGCGCCACCATCGGCGCGCGCAGCAGCGCGCCGATGTCGCGCACCGGCCGCGTGTCCACCCAGGGCACGCCCGCGACCATCGCCGCGAGCGCCGCACTGCAATGCGTGAGCGAATAGCCCGACAGCGAGCACGCCCCGTAGCCGGCATGCGTGTAGTGCACGCTGGCGCCGTGCTGGCCAATGTGGACATGGCCGCCGACGCTGGCCCTGGCGCGCCGGATGGTCAGCAGGTCGGAGAGGATCGCGCGGCGCTGCGCGACACGGTCCTGCGCGTGCGGCGGCCAGGCCTTGGCCCCGAGATTGAGGATGCAGGTCAGATCATGACGTTCATGGTCGCGCCCTCCGTCACGAGTGCGCCCGGCCGTCGGGTTCGATCCCGACGAATATCCGCGTCCCGATCCAGCCGTGCGCCATCCCGGTGTCGGCCTCGCGCGAAAACGCGGTGAAATCCGGCTCGCCGAGGACGGAAAAGTCCGCCCAGAGCCGGCGGATGCGCGCGACCTGCGCCGCCGTCGGCACGTCGTGATCAGCCGCCAGCGCGTCGAGCCAGAGCGGCTTCCACCGCGCCAGGATCGCGATGGCGCGGCTGCGGTCGAGGCTGTCGTGGAGGGCGAAGACGATCAGGACCGCGCAGATCTCGCAGTCCTCTTCCCAGAACGCGCGCCCGTGCATCGGCTGCAAGGCGGCGGGCATCCGCGCCTGCGCCGCGGGCGACAGCCACGCGCCGCCATGCGACGGGGTGCAGACGAAGACGACGCCGTCCGCGAGAGGCTCGACGCCGTCGATCACGCCCCAGGGGGAGGGATCGCCCACGATCGGGGGGCGGGCGGCGGCGGTGGAGATGGCGGCGGCGGTGCTGGCGGTGGACATGAGCGGGACCCTTCCTTTTCTCTGAAGCCCCGGCAGGGGCGCAGAAAGGGTCCAGGTCTCGCTCTCTGAGCGCGCGGGCGGCGGCGCGGCGCCTATGGCCGCCGCGAATACATCGCGCGCGCTGAGCGGTGCGGGCGCAGCCGATGGCGGTGACGGCCGGGCATGGCGGCGGGATCTGTCACCTCAGCCCAAGATGCGCGGCGACCGCCGTCAGCACCTGCTTATGGATCGCCGCGCGGTTGGCGCCTTCGGGATCGGTGCAGACCGGGTCGTCGTCCTCCTCCTCAAGGATCGCGGCGCCCTTCTCGGTGCAGAGCGGCAGCACTGAGAAGTGGTAAGCCGGCGCGATCTCCAGAACTTCGGCGTGGGGCAGCAGCGCCATCAGGTTGCTGCCGTCAGGCGAGATGTCGGTGCTGTCCAGCCGGTCGTCCCCGGCGCCAAGCTGGATCAGCAGGGTCGGCAACGACAGGCCGGCCACGTCTTCGGCTGTCAACCCGTAGGTCAGGCCGGGGTCGATGGCCACGACATGGCGGATGCGCGGATCGCCATGGCTGGCGTCCCAGTCCGACGCATCCAGCGCCGCCAGATCGGCGCCGCCGCGCGCGATGTCGCGGCAATGGCCGCTGGGCGCGGCGGCGCAATGCGCGATATAGCCCGCCAGATCGCCGCGCACGCCGCCAAGCGACAGCGCCGTCCAGCCGCCGTACGAGAATCCCACGGCGGAGACGTTGTCGGCGTCGATCAGGGGCCCGACCTGCGGATCGGCCAGCAGATGATCCAGCGCCAGCGTCAGATCTTGCGTTCGGGTCCAGTGGGCAAGCCCGGCCTGCATGTCGAAGTCGAACACCGTGCTGTTGGGGTGGTTGACCGCGAGCACCACGGCGCCCGACTGCGCCAGCCCGGCCGCGAGCCAGCCAAGCGAACGGTAGTGCCCGCCGAGACCATGGGACAGAAGCACCACCGGATAGCGGCCCGGCAGGGGCGGCGCATCGCGCGCGACCTCTACCGGACGGAACACGGCGTTGCCGCCGTAGGGCGTGGCGGCGGCCCCATCGGACGCGGGATACCATACCGCATAGCCCATCGGGCGATCATGATGGGGGGCGTTCATTGTCCCTTCGCGCATGCCGGCCGGCTGCGCCGACAGCGCAACCGGGGCGAGTGCGAGAAGGGTGGCGAGGATCAGGCGGCGCATTGTCAGGCTCCATCGGTTGCGATGCGTTCGTCCTGCCCCGCCCGCCGCCAGCTCGCGCCCTGAAACCGCTTCGAGGTTGAGCAAAACCGGTTCGAGGACTATCGGGGGCGCATGATCGCTTTGCCGCTGCCCCTGATCCTGAGCCTGATCTTCGGCTTTTTGACCCTGCGTCTGGTGATGCGCGGGCGTCCCGTGCCGATGCTCGCCGCGCTTCTGGGCCTGCTGGCCGCGCAAGCCCTGATCAACACCCTCGCCCTGCATCACGGTGTCGGCTTGGCGCGGCTGATCCAGCCGGTGAGCGCCATGGCGATCCCCGCGATGGCGTGGCTGGCCTGGAGAACCGACGGGCTGGGTCAGCGGTTGCACTTGCGGGACGCCGCGCACGGGCTGGGCATGGCGGCCGCGCTGGCCCTGCGGTCTCACGCGTCGATTCTGCTCGAACTCCTCGTGCCGCTAACCTACGCGGGCTATGCGTTGGCGCTGGCCGCCTCGTTGCGAAAGGTCGGCCCCGACCTGCCGCATGCGCGTCTGGGCCAGGGGGCATTGCCCCTGCTCGCCTGGATCGGGGTCGCCGTGTCGCTGGCGCTGTCGGCGCTCAGCGATCTGGGCATCGCGGCGGCAATCGTGCTGGGGCATGCCGCGCAGGCGCCGATGATCGTCGATCTGGCGAGCTCGGTTCTGCTGTTCGGCATCGGCGGTCTCGCGCTGACGGCGGAACGCCTGTCGGTGGGCGCGGCGCCCGAGGATCCCGAGCCGTCGCCGACCCCGACCGAGGACGACCACGCCCTGTTCGCGCGGCTTGAGACGCTAATGGAGACGCGCAGCCCTTGGCGTGATCCTGACCTGACGCTGGCGCAACTGGGGCGCCGGCTGCAGACGCCCGCCAAGCGGCTGTCGGCGGCGGTCAATCTGGTCACCGGCGACAACATCTCACGCTACGTGAACGGCCACCGCATCCGCGCCGCCTGCGCCGCTCTGGAGCGCGGGGCGACGGCGACCGAGGCGATGCTGGACGCGGGATTCGTCACGAAATCCAACTTCAACCGCGAGTTTCGTCGCGTCACCGGCCTTACCCCGACCGGATGGCAGGCCGCGCACGGAAGGTGATCCAGAGACGGCGCCGCGACCGCCCGACCGACATGCCGCCGCAAGCGCCGATGGCGCGTTCCGACGACCAACGCGCGCAAAGGTGACGACGGCGGCTTTGTCGATGGGCCGCCAGCCGCTGCGCCTAGGCCCAGCCATTGGCGTACGCTTTCCTTTCCCCGGGTGTGGCCGCGTCGGCGGGGCGCACGCGTCACCAGAGGCGGCGCACGCCGTAGGCGTCGAACACGGCCTTGTTGGAGACCAGCGCGATGTCGCGGGCCAGCGCCTGGGCGATCAGCATCCGGTCGAAGGGATCGCGATGGGGACCGGGCAGCCGCCCGGCGCGCTCTGCGTCGGCCATCGTGATCGCCAGCGCCGTGAACCCCTGCGCGGCGATGCAGCCGCCGACATCGCGCGCCACGGCCTCGGCGCCGGACAGTTTGCCCAGCCGATGCTTGGTGGTGATCTCCCAGGCCGACGCCGCGCTCACGAGCACCGGGCGATCCGGCTCGGCGATGGCCACGCGCGCCGCCGCCGACAACCGCTCGTCGCCGTCCAGCCACCACAGCAGCGCGTGGGTGTCGAGCAACAGCGCCATCGGCGCCGCTACTCCCAGACCGCCAGCTCGTCCTCGGACAGCGGCGCGAAGAACGCCTCCGTGGTCGCGGCCCGCCCCTTCATGGCGCCGAAGCGCCGTGCGACCGGCGCGCCGTCGCAGCGCACCAGCCGCGCGACCGGCTTGCCGTTGCGCGCCAGAACCACCTCGCCGCCGGCCTCGACCTCGGCGATCAGCCGCGACAGGCGGGTCTTGGCCTCATGGATGTTGACGGTGGTCATGGAACAGCCTCCCCCAGCAGTTAGTCCGATAGTTGGCTAACCGGGCGCGCCCCGTCAAGCGCCGAAGGCGGACCCTGCGGATCGGGATGCCGACGCCCTGCCTGGTGTCGGCATCGCCTGCAGCCGCAGGCTCGAGGGAGCGGCGCCGAACGCCGCCACAGGAGCGATCCCGATGGGCGGTGGACGTCAACCTGGGCCACGGCGCTCAGAACGTCCGGTGTCGCGCGAGGGCGACGCCCTCGCGGTCGCCTTCACGCGCGCAGGCCTCAGGCGCGCCGCGGTTCTCCTGCGTCCAGCGGCCGTTGCGCTCCAGCATCACAGCCTGTGTGATCGCATCCTCGGCGACGCAGGCCTCGGGCGAAAGGTTGGCCTTGGCCGTCATCGACGCCTCCCGCATCCGGTTTTGATGCGAGGCGATCACACGCCTGAGTCATTCCTATGAAACACGCCCGTGAGTCTGCGCCGGAAACAACCGCCTCATCCTGCCGCCGCCTCGCGCGCCACGACAGCCGGCAATATCTCCAGCACCCGCTTGAGCGCGGCGACATGCTCTGGCCTGAGCGCCATGTCGAGCGGCACGAACACCCGCGCCTGATACTGGATGATCTCGACGAAGCACCCCGCCGCCTTGAGCGAGGGCACCATCCCGGCCGTCGCGCCCTCGATCTCGCAGCGCTGCCGCCCGCCGACGAGACGGCGGCGCAAACGGACGCCGTGCATCAGCGCGACCGTGCGGTTCTCGATCATCACCGCGCGGGCGACGGACGCCGGGCTGTCGGGGTCGAGCGGCCTGAGCGCGCCGGCCAGATCGCCGAGCTGATCGGGGGCGACGATGCGCCCGATCAGGCGCTGGCCGCAGTCGGTGGCCAGACGGCGGATCCGGGGCTCGTCCTTCGGCAGATGTTTCCAGACCGGCAGGATAAGCCCCGAGACCAGCGCCAGCTCCTCGGTCTCCAGCTCCGGCAGAGCCGCAACGGCGGCGTCCCAGAGCGCGCCGAAGCGCTCGGGCGCGCAAGGCTCCCAAGCAGTTTCGGCGAAATCCGCGCGCGTCATCACCTCGCGCCCGCGCGGGCGGATCAGCCGCAGCTGCGGGGTGATCGCGCCGTCGTCGCCGTAGTGCGACGCGTACAGCGTGCTGAACGCCACGCCGCCCGAGCGGGCGTTGACGAACAGCCCCGCCTCCTCGCCCCAGCGCATGCGCATCGTCGCAAATCCTGGCCGGTCTGGCCGGGTGCTGACCGCCAGCCGCCAGGCCAGCGTCTCGGCGCCGGTCGCAGGGCAGGTCCGCAGCGTTTGGCGGTCGAGCACCGCGATGCTGTCGGCGACGAGGTGCTCGGCGCCGAGGTCGAGCCGACCCGCCTTCTCGGTCGCCGCGACCCGGCCGGCGATGATCTCGGTGAACTCCTCGAAGATCGCATTCTGCGCGGCGATGCGCAGCGCCAGGATGCGGTTCATGAAGCGGGTGATCGGCGGCAGGTCCTCCAGCAACGCGGCGTCCTCCGCGACGAGTTTCAGCCCGGTGGTCGCCTCGAAGGCCTCCAGCGTCACCGAGGTCGCCGTCCCGTTGACGATAGCGGCGTAGAAAGCCCTCAGCGCGCTGCGGGCGATGTCGCTCTCCAGGTTGTCCTCGGGGCGGAACAGGTTCTGACCGCCGGTCTTGGCGGCGCCCTTGGTCAGCGCGCCAAGGCTGTCGAGCCGCCGCGAGATGGTGGAGATGAAGCGCTTCTCGCCCTTCACGTCCGTGGTCACCGGCACGAACAGCGGTGCGCTCGACTGGTTGGAGCGATGCGTGCGGCCGAGGCCCTGGATGGCGACGTCGGCGCGCCAGCCAGCCTCGAGCAGGTAGTGCGCGCGTCGCGCGCCGTTCGCTGCACTCCGGTCGGCGTGGTAGCTGCGGCCCGTGCCGCCCGCCTCGCTGAACACCAGAATGCGTTTGGCGCCTTGCATGAAGGCCGTGGTCTCCGCCGTGTTGGCCGAGGCGGCGCGGCGCTCGACGCGCAGACGGGAACCGCCGGTCGCGTCCGTCACCCGGACGATGCGCCGGGTGCGGCCCGTCGCCTCCGCCACCGCGTCCGTTCCAAAACGCCAGACGATCTGGTCGAGGGCGGTCTGCACTGGAGCGAGCAGGCACAGGCCTTCGATCATGGCGTCGCGCAGCGCCATCGCCTCGCGGCTCTCGACCGCGCGGCCATCATCGTCGCGGACGATCTCGGTATAGAGGTTCCCGTTCTCGTCCTCGCAGGTGCGGCGCAGCTCGGTGGGGAAGGCCTCTCGCAAATACTCTACAACGTACTCGCGCGGGGTGAGATCAATCGCGAGATCCTCGCGTTCGGCGTCGGGCAGCGCGTCGAGGCGTCGGTCGAGCAGCGCCTCGCCGGTCGAGACGATCTGGATGACGACGCTCATGCCCTCAGTGAGCCGCCGCTCCACGTCTCGCAGCATGGCGGGGGTTTTCAGCCCGGTCAGCAAGTGGTTGAAGAAGCGCTGCTTCAGGCTTTCGAACCGGCTGAGCGCGGCGGAGCGTGCCTGGGCGTCCTGCACCACGCCGTCGCGCGTCAGCCCGGTCGCCTCCATGGCGCGGGCGAGGTTGGCGTGGATGATCTGGAAGGCTCCCGCGTAGGCGTCGTAAAGTGCGATCTGCTCGGGCGTCAGCGCGTGCTCGAGGATCTCGTAGTCGACGCCGTCGAAGCTGAGCGCGCGGGCGGCGTAGAGCCCCA
>Ga0210023_1002771_pt1 | contig 11358 bp, 9 predicted proteins | sample CryGeymeta201524_FD_183987 | JGI IMG/M metagenome (GOLD analysis project Ga0210023, IMG submission 183987) | Groundwater microbial communities from Crystal Geyser aquifers in Utah, USA - Crystal Geyser metaG 2015-24 (SPAdes) (version 2) | ecosystem: Environmental > Aquatic > Deep subsurface >... | reverse complement strand
TTGAGTGGCCACACCGGCACGCCCACCGGGCTGTTGACACTGACTTCGCGGATGCTGGCCGCGTTGAGACCGTAAGCCAGCCCTGAAAATACCAGCGCCAGCACGCCAGGGAAGAAAAATAAAAAATACAAAGTCAGATCAATCCTGGCCTGTGTCGTGACAGACCACTTGCGGTAGAGAAAGTCGCCGCGCACATGGCTGTTGGTCGACAAAGTGTAGGCACCCGACATCAAAAACAAGCTGCCATAGAGGATGTAACTCATATCAAACGCCCAATCGGTGGGGTCATTGAGCACGTATCGGCGAAACACCTCGTAGCAGGTGCCGGCGGTGAGCACCAGTACCGTCCAGCCGAAGCAGTGGCCAACGGCCTTGGAAAAGTTGTCGATGTTTTTAATGAATTTTTCCATGACGTTCCAAAAAAAGTCGCTGCACAAAGGCAGCGACCCGGGTTTGAAAAAAGATGCTGAAGCGTTCAGGCAGGCAGCTTGGTCTTGAAGACGTGTTCGTAAGCGGTCTTGTAGTCGGCATCATTGAAGAAGCTGTAGTAGGCGACACGGCGTGCCCAGTCCTTTTGCGATGCGTAGACCTTTTTGAAGAACGGATCCTCGGCTTCGAGCTTGGCAACTACGGTGTCCCAGGCTTTGATTTGCGCAGCAAAAATGGCTTTGGATGTGCGCGACACCTTGACACCGTCTTTGGTGATGAGCTTTTGCAGGTCGCGCGAGTAGTTGTCTTGCGCGGTCCAGGTGTTGGACGACGACACGGCTTCAGAGGCGTACTGCAGGATGGCTTTCAGGTCAGGCGGCAGCGCGTCGTACTTGGTCTTGTTGAAGATGATCTCAAAGAATTCCATCGCCTGGTGGTACGAGCCCATGGCGTAGTACTTGGCAACGTCTTGTGCACCAAAGCGGCTGTCGGAGGTGGGGTTGTTGAATTCGAACGCGTCGATCACACCGCGCTCCATGGCGGGCACGATTTCGCCGCCAGGCAACTGGGTGACCTTCATGCCCAATTCTTGCATCAGGTCGGCCGCCAGGCCCACGGTACGGTACTTGAATCCCTTGAGCTCCGCTTCGGTCCTGGGCGGTGCCTTCTTGAACCAGCCCAGTGGTTGGGTCGGCATCGGGAAAGCGAAGAAACCTTTGATATTCAGGTTGAGCTTTTTCAGCAGCTCTTCATAAAAAGCATAGCCGCCGCCACGGTGCATCCAGCCCAAAGTTTGTTCGGCATTGGCGCCGGTCACCGGGCCTGAGCCAAACAATGAGGCCACCTTGGACTTGCCGTACCAGTACACCGCCACTTGGTGGCCACCGTCCAACACGCCTTTGCTTACGGCGTCCATCACCTCAAACGGCTTGACCACCGCTCCTGCCGTGAGGTAATCAATGCGCAGACGGCCACCGGCCATTTCGTTGACGCGCTTGACGTATTCCTCGGCCATTTCGTTGAAGATGTCTTTGGCGCCCCAGGCGCCTTGCATTTTCAGGACGATGGGCGATTGCGCCACCGAGATCATTGGTGCTGACATGGCAGCGGCGCCGGCCACACCGGCAGCAGCTTTGCTCAGGAAACGGCGACGCGCCGGTTGAGCTTCTGGTGCGGTAGTTTGACCGACAGTGGTTTGTTGCAGGGTCATTGAAAAGTCTCCTTGTGGTTGATCTGAGTGGGGGCACCGGTTAGCGTGGCTCGCGGTCGCGTTGGCCGTACAGCTGCTCCAGAAATTATGGCAGTCCGAGCAGGTGTGAATGAAAGGGTTTACCCTGAATCAGGGGGTCACAGTACTTGTGACAAAAAGTGCATCAAGTCACCTTGGTGACAGTGTTGATGAAGGCGTCTTTTTCAGCCCAGAGCTGATTGACCCATTGTTGGCAGACTTCGCGCAAGGCCTGCTCGGGCTGCGCGCTGGCCTGCGGTACTGGCAGGGTGCGCACGCGCACCAGGACGCGGTTTACCTTGCCTTGTAAAAAGTGCATGAAGGTGGGTGTGCCTTCGGGGTAGACGATGGTGACATCGAGCACCGCGCCAAACTTCTCGCCCATGGCTTGCAGCGCCAGTGTCACGCCGCCGGCCTTGGGTTTGAGCAAGTGGCGGTAGGGTGAGCACTGGCGTTGCTGTTTGGCCGGGGTAAAGCGCGTGCCTTCCAGAAAATTCATCACGCTGGTGGGTACCAGAGCGTATTTTTCACAGGCGGCGCGGGTGGTGGCGGCGTCTTTGCCGCGCTCTTCGGGGTGTTGCTGCAGATACGCCTCACTGCGCCGACGCATGAAGGGAAACTCCAGCGCCCACCAGGCCAGGCCCATGATGGGTACCCAGATCAACTCTTTTTTAAGAAAAAATTTCAGGAGCGGAACGCGCCGGTTGAACACGTGCTGCAGCACCAGAATATCGACCCAGCTTTGGTGGTTGCACACCACCAGGTACCACTGGCGTGGGCTCACATCGGCAATGCCGCTGACGTCCCAGTCGAGCTTTTGGGTCAGGCGCATCCAGCCGCTGTTGCCGGCAATCCAGGTCTCGGCAATGCGCAGCAGCAGCGGGTCAATCCACAGGCGCACGCGCTTGAACGGCAACAGCAGTTTGAGCAGGGAAAACGCCAACAGGATGGGCACCCAAAACAGGATGTTGAGCAGCATCAGCGTGGCGGCAATCAGCGCGCGCAGGGGGGCGGGCAAGGCAGACAGCATGGTGTCAATCTGGGTGGGTTAATTGGCGGGAAAATTCAGAGAAATGCCCTGGCGGATGAGATAACTCTAGGTTGGCATTGCCGCAGATTGATGCCGAGAAAATCCTTTGAATGCCTAGAGTTCTGATCACTCATTTGGGAAGCCTGCGCTGATTCTCAGCCCGTATTGACTCCAAACGCCACCACTGTGCACTGTGATATCTCAGGTTAAAAAGCGTTGCTGCCGACAAGGCTGGACAAGCCCTTTCTGCAGAGCAACGACACCGCTTGGATGCTTTCAGTTTAACCTTTTTTGCGATGACTCGTGCTTGGCAACCCGTTCGCAAATGAAAGTGGGCCCTGCACCGATAATGTCGTTTTTTTACAGTTAGCAAAGCACAAGACCCATGGCTCAATACGTATTTTCAATGAACCGCGTCGGCAAGATCGTGCCGCCCAAGCGTCATATCCTGAAAGACATTTCGCTGAGTTTCTTCCCCGGGGCCAAGATCGGTGTGCTCGGTACCAACGGTTCGGGCAAGTCCACGCTGCTCAAGATCATGGCCGGGGTTGACAAGGACATTGAGGGCGAAGCCATTCCCATGCCGGGGCTCAACATTGGCTACCTGCCGCAAGAGCCGCAGCTCGATCCGAACAAGACCGTGCGTGAAACAGTCGAAGAAGCCATGGGCAAGGTCATCCAAGCCAAAGCGCGCCTGGAAGAGGTGTACATCGCCTACGGTGACGAAGATGCCGACTTTGACAAGCTCGCCGCCGAGCAGGCCGAGCTGGAGGCCATCATTGCCACGGCCGGTACCGACTCCGAGCATCAGCTCGAAATTGCTGCCGACGCGCTACGCCTGCCGGCGTGGGATGCCAACATTGGCGTGCTCTCGGGCGGTGAAAAGCGCCGTGTGGCGCTGTGCCGCCTGCTGCTGGAACACCCCGACATGCTGTTGCTGGACGAACCCACCAACCACCTGGATGCCGAGTCGGTGGACTGGCTGGAACAGTTTTTGCAGCGCTACAGCGGCACCGTGGTTGCCATTACCCACGACCGCTACTTTTTGGATAACGCCGCCGAGTGGATTCTGGAGCTTGACCGTGGTGCGGGTATTCCGTACAAGGGCAACTACAGCTCGTGGATGGAGCAAAAACAGGCCCGCCTGGAGCAGGAAAAGAAGGGCGAAGAATCCCGTGCCAAGACCTTGAAGAAAGAGTTGGAATGGTCGCGCCAAAATCCCAAGGCGCGCCAGGCCAAGAGCAAGGCGCGTTTGGCCCGTTTTGAAGAACTGTCGGATTTTGAATACCAGAAGCGCAACGAAACCAATGAAATTTTCATCCCGGTGGCGGATCGCCTGGGCCAGGAAGTCATTGAATTTGTGAACGTCAGCAAGTCGTTTGGTGATCGCCTGCTGATCGACAACCTGAGCTTCAAGGTGCCGCCAGGTGCCATCGTTGGCATCATCGGCCCCAACGGCGCGGGCAAGTCGACACTGTTTCGCATGATCGCCGGTCAGCAGCAGCCCGACAGCGGTGAGGTCAAGATCGGCCAGACCGTCAAGATGGCGTTTGTTGATCAGAACCGCGACGACCTGTCCAACGAAAAGACGGTGTGGGAAGACGTTTCGGGTGGGCTGGACATGATCAACATCGGCAAGTTCACCATGGCCAGCCGCGCTTACTGCGGCCGCTTCAACTTCAACGGGCAAGACCAGCAAAAGCGTGTCGGCACGCTCTCGGGCGGGGAACGCGGCCGCCTGCACCTGGCCAAAACGCTGATTGCCGGTGGCAACGTGCTGATGCTCGACGAGCCTTCCAACGACCTCGACGTTGAAACCCTGCGTGCGCTGGAAGACGCGCTGCTGGAGTTTGCCGGCTCCATCATGGTGATTAGCCACGACCGCTGGTTTCTGGACCGCATTGCCACGCACATCCTGGCCTGCGAAGGCGACAGCCACTGGAACTTCTTTGACGGCAATTACCACGACTACGAAGAAGACAAGAAACGCCGTCTGGGCGAAGAGGGCGCGCGGCCGCACCGCATGCGCTTCAAGGCGCTCAAATAATCAGGCTTTTTGCAGCCGCTGGCGCACCAGTTCGATGTGGTTGCGCAGCGCGTAGAGCTCGTCGGCGTACGACAGCGGCACGCTGACTTTTTCGACGCGCGCTTCCAACTGGCGCAACTCTTCTACCAGTTCGGTGATCGACGCCGTGGGCAGCGCCGCGCGGTCTTCCACGCTGCGCAACTGCCCGTACCAGCGGAACACCCGTGAGCGGATGCGAAACTCATAGAGCGGTGGCACGATGCGGCTCAGCGGCAGCAGAATGGCCAGAATAATGCCCAGCGCCAGCCACATGCGCTCAATCAGATTGGCGTAGGCAAACGGCAAATAGCGCTGCAGCAGCGGCACGCCGTTGTGGATGGCGCGCACGGCCTCGTCAGAGACGGTGAATTCGGTGTGTTCCACATTCGGAAATTCGCGTGCCCGGCTGAACCAGCCCGCCTGACCGTGAAGGTTCAGCGCGGTTTGCGAAAACAGTTGCACGATGGCCGGGTGCACCGTGTCGCGCGCCAGTAGCGTGGTGGTGGTGGCGACCAGCTTCACGTCTTGCGCTGGGATGTCAGCGGCCAGATCGACCACGCCGCGCGGCAGCGTTACCGGTGTCAAAAACGAAAAGCGGCGCGAGTAGGCTTCATTTTGGGCCACCTGCAGCAGGCGCACGCCCGGTGTTTGCAGCAGCATCTGCACCATCGACGACTCGGGGGCCGAGGCGAACAGCAAGGCATCGATCTGCTGGTCCAAAAACGCTACCGTAGCAGGCGTTTGCGACAGATGGCTGAGTTTGAGTGCGTCCTCTTCCATGTGGTTGAGCTCAAAGAGCTGGCTCATCAGCCGGGGCACACCGCTGCCGGTGGTGCCGACATTCATGCGCAGGTGTTTGAAGTCGCCCAAAGAATTCAATGGCCTGGGGCTGCGGTAAAACAGCCACAGCGGCTCGACAAACAGGCTGCCCAGCGAGCGCAAATGCTGCTGTTTTTCAGACTGTGCGTCGCCATTGCCGCCTTGCACAAAAGCCAGATCGACCTGGCCCTCGGTCAGCCACTGCAGGTTTTGCGCCGCGCCTTCGGATTCGACCAGCTTGACGGTAATGCCGTAGCCTGCCAGCGCCGCGGCGTAGCGCTTGCCAAACTCGTCGTAGGCGCTTTGCGCCGGGCCGGTGGCAAGCGTGACCTGGCGCGGCGGCACTGGATTGAGCCACAGGTAAGCCAGCGTCAGCAGGGCCGCAGCCAGCAGCACAAACGGCCCGGCCGAAGCCAGCAACGCGCGCACCGACACCAAGGTGTAGCGCAGCGACTGGGGCAGGGCGGCCAAAAGGATCAGCCTGCCAGTGCGGCCTTGACCGCTTGGGAAACGAGGGCCATGTCGGCCTTGCCCGCCAACTGGGATTTGACGGCCCCCATCACCTTGCCCATGTCGCCCGGGCCTTTGGCACCGACGCTGGCGACGATGGTGGCCACGGCGGCGGTGATCTCGTCGGCGCTCAGGCGCTGCGGCAGGTAGGTCTCCAGCACCTTGATTTCATTGCTTTCCACGTCGGCCAGGTCTTGCCGCTTGGCTTGCGTGTAGGCGGCAACCGAGTCCTTGCGCTGCTTGATGAGCTTGTCGATGATGCCGACTAGCATCACGTCGTCAACCACCACGCGCTCGTCGACCTCTTTTTGCTTGACCGCTGCCAGCAGCAGGCGAATGGTGCCCAGGCGCACGCTGTCTTTGGCGCGCATGGCGGTTTTCATGTCTTCGGTGATCTGGTCTTTGAGTGACATCGTGGGCTCCTTTGAAGATGTAAAAATTGTCTATCAGAAATAAAAAAACCCGCCTGAGCGTCCCCAGCGGGTTTTTAGTGTGGCCGTTAAGCCTAGATCAGTCGGGGACAGCGCAAATTTGCTGCGCAAACCTTGGTCTGTCCCGCAAGTAATCAGAACAACTTCTTGGGCAACTGCATGGCCCGAATGCGCTTGTAGTTGCGCTTGACGGCAGCGGCCTTCTTGCGCTTGCGCTCGGCCGTGGGCTTTTCGTAGAACTCGCGGGCGCGCAAGTCAGTCAGCAGGCCGAGCTTTTCGATGGTGCGTTTGAAACGGCGCAGCGCGACGTCGAAGGGTTCGTTTTCTTTAACACGAATGGTTGTCATTGAATCAAGTTATCCAAAATGTGCCGACGCCACGTTGGGGAAGATCAGGCCCCAATGTGTGCGTCATGCGAGATTCCCCGCTTTAAGGTTGATCAGGCAGCGGAGTTTTGCCAGCAAAGCCGGGGATTATAGCCAGCTTGTGGCGCTGGTCACGCCAATGGTTGCGATTAAAACTGGTGAGGGGGACACGTCGGGCTGTTGCACGCATGACGGTGGTTGATGAATCAGCCAGGCGATGCGCTTTGCTACGTGTCCTCCGGCCTGTGGCCTTCCCCTGACCTTCGCAAAGCGCATCACCTGACTGATTTGACGGCGCTGTGGGTGCGCTGGCAGGAGAAATTCACCAGCAAACCAACACCACGGCATCTTGCAGCAAGAAAAAATCGTCGCCGTACCGGGTTTGAGGTGATACGTTCGCGTTTGCGCCACGTCACTTTGAATCGCACCCCACGCCAGATTACGCGGCCCGTACTTCAGGAGTTGTTTGCAACGCCAATAAGCCCTGCAAAACGTCGCCCACCACAATCACGCTGGGGCTGCCCAATTGCGCGTCAGCCAGCGTCTGAAGCAGGCGCGTGAGTGTGGTCACGGCGTGGCGCTGGGTTGGCAAGCTGGCGTTCTGGATGATCGCCACCGGGGTCTGCGCGTCCAGACCTTGCAGCAGGGCGTTTTGTATGCGCGCTGCGCCGCTGACGCCCATGTAGATCACCAGCGTCAGGCGGGCGCCGCGCGCGGTGTGGGCCAGCGTCACCCAGTCAGGGCCGCTGCTGCCTGGCTTGGCGTGGCCGGTGATGAAAACGACGCCGTGGGCATGCTCGCGGTGTGTCAGCGGCACCCCCAGCGAGGTCATCGCGGCCAAACCAGCGGTGATGCCGTTGACGACCGTCACCGCAACGCCCTGCGCCTGCAAATGTGCGAGCTCTTCGCCACCGCGGCCAAAAATGAATGGGTCACCGCCTTTGAGGCGCACCACGTTCTCGCCGTCGCGCACGGCGAGCATGATCAGTTTGTCAATAAAGGCTTGCGGGGTGGAGCGGCAGCCGCCGCGCTTGCCGACGTGGATGACGCGCGCGCCGGGGCGCGCCAGCGCCACGATCTCGGCGCTGACCAGGTCGTCCACCAGCAGCACGGTCGCCGCCTGAATCGCTTTGACTGCCTTGACGGTCAACAACTCGGGGTCGCCCGGGCCGGCACCGACCAGGGTGCAATGACCGCGGCCGGGCATCTGCGCGTGCGGCGATGCCGGTCCGTGCTGGATCACTTGGCTGAAGTGGGGTGGGCGGGGCTGGGTCATGGTGTCGTCCTCATTTTTTCTGACAGACGCACAATGTGTGCCACCTGTTGGGCAATCGGGTCAGGAACGGGCAATTGACCGTCCAGCACGGCCTGCGTCCAGCGCGCGGTGCTGGTGGCATCCAACGCAGGTAAATCGGGCAATTGGGCCAGCGAGCCGGTTTGCGCTTCTTGCACCCGGGTGCAGATGCCTGCGTGGATGGCGTCCATGGCGGGCGTGCGGCGGGGGTCGGCCACCGGCTCGCCCTCGGTGCCGCGTAACAGCAGGGCGGTGGCAAACATCAATTTCTGCGTCTCGGTCATGGCCACAGCGTATTCCGGGTGGGTGTAGCTGCCCACCACAATGGCTGGGCCATCGCACGGGTTCATCAGCTTGACCAGACTGTGGGCCGAGTTGCGCAAACCCACCACGCGGCGCACATCCAGCAGGCGCGCCAGGCCTGGGCAAAGCAGCGTGGTGGGCGCAAATTGAACCTTGCCAGCTGCTATAGGGGTAATAGCTGTTAGCGCAGGTAAATTAAGGGCTAGGAGCACATTTTTTGTGGAAATACGGCGGTCCTCCGTGGCGCTGCCATGCACCACCACGGCCAGCCCCTGGCGCGCCAGCAACAGCGCCAGCAGCGGGGTCAACACCGGCAATTTGCGCGCGCCGTTGTAGCTGGGCAGCACCACCGTGGGGCAGCCGTGGGTCGGGATGGTGCGCAGGCGCTGGTGCGTGGCATCCAGAAAACCAGCCATTTCGTCAGGCGTTTCCCCCTTGATGCGCATGGCCAGGCAAAACGCCCCGACCTCCAGATCGGTCACCGTGCCGTCAAGCAGCTGACCAAACAGGTCGGCGGCGTGGGCGCGGCTCAAATGGCGCGCGCCTTCCTTGCCGCGGCCGATGTCTTTGATGTAGTGGCTGATGCTCATAACGCCCGATTGTCTTTGAGCTTTGAGAACTTTGGGTTATGAGCTTATGCAGTGATGTCTGCGCTCGCGGTGGCGGGCAGGGCAGCGCGCACCAGGCGCTGCAACTGCGGCACACAGGAGCCGCATTGGGTGCCACAGTGCAGCGTGGCTTGCAGCGATGCCAGGGCACCTGCCGGGCTACGGGCATTCGGCGTGGCCTTCGGGCCGATGCATTGCGCCAAGTGTTCGGTGATGGCCAGGTCGGTCACATTCAGGCAGGTGCACACCGGCTTGCCGCGTGACACCACCGGCATCGGTGGCGTGGCACCGGGCATCAGCAGGGCACGGCCATAGGCGTGGGCGGGCAAGTGGTCACGCAGCAGCGGGCTCATCCACTGCTGGGCGCGGGTGTCGCCCGCCAGCAGAAAAGCGTCCAGCGCGGTTTGGCTGTCTTCTTCGGTCAGGCGGATGCTGCGGCGTTGGCCACGCCGCACATCGCGGTAGCGCAGCACGTCCGCGCTGTGCAGACCCAGTTGCGCTTCAATCGCTTTGTCCATGGCGGTCTTGCGCATTTTCTTGAAGGCCTCGTCTTCGCTTAAGGCCTGGCGTTGCATCAGCAAGCCTTTGGCACGGTCGATCAGCTTGCGGTCACGCAGCTCGGCGCTGAGCTCGTCGCGCTCGCTTTGGGTGCTGGCCAGGGTTTGCAGCAGCGCTTGTTCGTGCTGAAAGCGCGCCAGCGCCACGTCCAGAATCGGGCGGATACGTTCAGGCGATAAACCCGCCACGATGTAGGCCGACACACCCGCGGCCACCGCGTCTTTCACGTGCCTCGTGTCGTCGTCGTTGGTGAACATGATGATCGGGCGTCGCGCGTCGTGCGTGGCCATTACCACGTGCTCCAGCGCGTCACGGGCATCACTTTCGGCATCCACAATGATCATGTCTGGCTGCAGCTGGGCAATGCGCTCGGCCAGAAACACGTCGGCGGGCAGGCTGGCAATCAGGTTGAAGCCGTTTTCGAGCAGGCCAATGCGCAGGCTGCGCGAGCGTTCGGCCTGAGTGATGGCGTGTTCGTCGTCCGGGTCGGTAATGTCCAGATCGGGGGAAACGACGACAATTTTCAGAGGAATGACCATGCGCTGGTACATGCAAGATGTGCGCCAGCACACTCCGCAAGAGGATCAGCCGAGTGTGGTTTGACCTTGGGTAGCGCCAAGGTGGCTGATACCTACTTCGCTTGCAAATCCGGCGAAACGGCGACTCCCCCGCCGAGCACCTTGTACAGCACCACCTGATTTTGCAGCGCCGCCAATTGGGTCTGCATCAGCGTCTGCTGCGCGGCAAACAGGCTGCGCTGGGCGTCAAGCCAGTCAAGCTGGTTGGCCGCACCAGCATCCAGGCGCAGTTGGGTCAGGCGCGCACGTTCGGACTCGGCTGTCAGCAGTGCGGTGGTGGCCTGCAATTGCATCGCCAGCGTGTCGCGTGCGGCCAGTGCGTCGGCCACCTCGCGAAAGGCGCTCTGAATGGCCTTTTCGTATTGCGCCACGGCAATGTCGCGGCTTGCTTTGGAAGCCTCCAGGTTGGCCTGGTTGCGCCCGGCATCAAAAATCGGCAGCAGCAGCTGCGGGCTGAGCGTCAGGCCCCAGGTGCCGTTTTTGAACAGATCCGAGAGTGCTGCGCTGACCGAGCCCAAGCCGGCGGTGAGGCTGATGCGCGGGAAAAACGCGGCGCGCGCGGCGCCAATGTTGGCGTTACTGGCTTGCAGGGTCAGTTCGGCGGCGCGAATGTCAGGTCGGCGTGTCAGTAAATCAGAGGGCAGGCCCGCAGGAATTTCTGCAAGGCGCAGCTTGCCGAGCAAACTGGACGATGACATCTCCGTTGACTCCGTGGGCGCGGCGCTGCTCGTTGGGTCGGCCGACAGGACTGCCTGTGCTGCTGCCGGTAGCGACTGCCCCAATAGCAAGGTCAGCGCGTTTTCATCGAGCGCGCGTTGGCGTTGCTGCTGTGCCAGCGTGACGCGGGCACTCTCGGTCAGGGTCTGCGCCAAGCGCCATTCCAGGTCAGACGATGCGCCGTGGCGGACTTTGAGTTCCACCAGTTTGAGCGATGCTTCACGCGTGGCCAGGGTTTGCGTTGCTGCCCGCAGCATGTCTTCATCGGTCAGCAGCGCCAGCCAGCCTTGGGCTATGGTGGCCACCAGACTGATCTGGGCGGCTTGGGCGGCTTCGCGGGTTGCCAGGTATTGCGCCAGCGCCTGTTCCTTGAGGCTGGCAACGCGGCCAAACAAATCCAGCTCGAAGGCGGTAATGGTCAGT
>Ga0210023_1002770_pt1 | contig 11362 bp, 13 predicted proteins | sample CryGeymeta201524_FD_183987 | JGI IMG/M metagenome (GOLD analysis project Ga0210023, IMG submission 183987) | Groundwater microbial communities from Crystal Geyser aquifers in Utah, USA - Crystal Geyser metaG 2015-24 (SPAdes) (version 2) | ecosystem: Environmental > Aquatic > Deep subsurface >... | reverse complement strand
AAGCTTCTTCGGAAAATCCTCGCGGATTTTCCAGGTAGTTTTGTACTTGGAGAGGTTCGTGCCGAAACACGCCACAGCTCATATGCAAACACGTTGGGTGCAAGTTTACGGACAACACACCTTGACAAAAATGGAGACCAGAAACCATTTTAAAACGGGGCGACACCGAAAAGCCAAATGAGTAGGACAAAAAAAATAATTAAAATGAAGAAGATTACAAAAGCAATTTTCGCAACAGGAATTTTCTTGTTAGCAACGACAGCAACTTTTGCTCAAACAAAGGAAAAAGAATTGACACAAGCTGAACAATTTAGTTCTCAAGCGGGAACACTAATTGAAAGACAGTTTCTTGAGGTTGGAAAAATTAAAGGCATTGAAGTAAAAGTGCTTAAATACAAAGATTTAAACAGCGGGACTTCTAAAAGTGCATTACGATTTGAGTATGAATACAAAAGTTCATATTCCACAGACACAAAAATTACTTCTTTGGACGCAGACGAAATAGATGGCTTAATAAAGTCTATAAAAAATCTTCAAACCAACGTATTTACTTCAACAAAAGAGGTTTATACCGAAGTAACATTCAAAAGTAGAACAGGATTTGAAGCAGGTGCATATTTTAGTCCTGACAAAAGCAAATGGACTGCTTATCTGCAAATAGAAAAGTATGACAGAAATTCATTAGTATTTCTTTCTACCGAAAACTTTTCAACATTACTGAGTTTAGTAGAACAAGCGAAAGCTAAAATGTAAATTCACCCTTAAATTCAAAGAATTACAATGAAAAAAATTATCTATTTTGCAATTTTAGCTTTGGTTGTAAGTTGTTCGCCAAGCAAGAAAGAATTATACGGTATGACAGATTCTTTTGTTGAGTCGTTACAAACAACTTATGACAGTTACGGTATTTTGGGAGGTAAGGAACATATGAAAACAACCAGCGATGGTCAGTATCAAGTTATGCCAGTTGGACGACTTATCAATGTAAAAATTCTGAAAGTTGTAAGTGATGACGTTTATAAAGAATTAGAAGAAGACCTAAAAAGTCATTATAAAAACGACAAGAGAGTTAATGACGTTTATAGAAACAACGCAGGAACAATAATGATTGATTGTAGGAATTAAGAAAAAACCAGCACCCAACAGCACCTACCCAAAAGGCGGGGTTTCGTGTTCCAAAGACAGTTTTGTGGTTAATCAAACATTAGTTTTTCAAATCAAGTTTTGTGGTAAAAATCCCGCCCTTCGGGTAGCTGCAAAACGTTACCAGCAAGCATAAAACAGACCGTCACAATAAAAAGAATATCAGTTGAAAACAATTTTAGACTTAACACATCTCGAAGCACGAACATTCTTTCTGAAGAAGGAGAGCTATTGCGACATCAATTTACCAAAATATTTCAATTTTGAACCTTTGTTGCAAGCATTAGCCGAATGCACACACGTTGACAACATTTCTTTAGAAAAGGTGAAAAAATTGAATGACGTTAATTATAAATTTCTGACAAATAAAGATGGGAAATATGCTTGGAGACCTCTCCAAATAGTAAATCCTATAATCTATGTTTATCTCGTAAATAGGATTACTAAAAAAGAGAATTGGAATTTCATTAAAAATAGGTTTAAGAAGTTTCAAGGCAATGAAAAAATCAAATGTTACAGTATTCCAATTGTTTCTAAAGCAACAACTTCTGACAAAGCATCAAATATTTTAAATTGGTGGCAGCAAATTGAACAGCAATCTTTAGAATTATCATTAGACTTTGACAACGTGCTAAATACGGACATATCTGATTGCTATGGTTCCATATACACACATACAATTCCCTGGGCTTTACACGGAGAGAAAGTAATAAAAGACGATTTCTTATATCCAAGTACTCCCAAAAAAAAGTTCTTCGGTAACTCAATAGATTCTGCAATTCAAAGTATGCAGTATTCACAAACCAATGGAATTCCACAAGGTAGTGCACTAATGGATTTCATTGCGGAGATTATTTTAGGATATGCAGATGCAAAATTGACACATAAAATAAAGTCTTATAGCAGAGGGGAAAAACAAAGCTTAATTAATGATTACAAAATTTTAAGGTATAGAGATGATTATCGAATTTTCGCTAAAAATCAAGAAACCTTAATTAAAATAGCAAAACTTCTTACCGAAACGTTATACGAGCTGAATTTTAAATTGAACTCTCAAAAAACCTTTATATCTGATAACATTGTTAGCGATGTTATAAAACCTGACAAGTTGTATTGGAATGAATCAAAGCAAAGCGAAAAATCTTTACAAAAACATTTGTTTTTATTACATACACTCGGTGAAAAACACCCTAATTCAGGAAGTTTAATGACTTCTTTGACTAAATTCTTGGAAGAAAGAGTGTATCCAATCAAGATTTTTAAAGAAGAAAACTCAAAAGTATTAGTAAGTATTTTAGTAGATATTGCGTTTAAAAACCCAAGAACATACCCAGTTATAACTGCAATTTTAAGTAAAATATTGACTCTTGAAGTAAATACAGAAACAGTAAAACAAATACTTAAATCAATCGAACTAAAATTCGACAAAATTCCAAACGTTGGACATTTGCAAGTATGGCTTCAAAGGCTAACAATCAATCAGGATAGAGAAAAAAGCTATCCTGAAAAATTATGTCAAAAAGTAATAGATAACGAAACCAAAATATGGAATTTCGATTGGATTACGAATGCTAATCTTAACGATATAATTCAAAACAATCAAATAATTGACGAAGAGAAAATAGACGAAATGGAAAATATAATTGAACCAAAAGAAGTGAAAATATTTGGATACTAAAAAGAATGCCAGCTGGTAACATCAGCTACCAGGCAAGTGCGGTTTCGGTGGTTTTCGGTGTGCATCTTTCCGCTCAAGCTTCTTTTCGGCTTGACAGGAAATCGCCCGCAATCCGCACCTGCGTGTAGTTTCCTACGTTAGCAACAAGCTGAAAAATGACAAACAAACTGACTTTTTTATTATTGACATTGACTTTAACAGGTTGTTTTTTTAGCAACTACGAATCGGAAAAAATCAAATCCTCGACTGGAAATTTTAAAATTCAAGCAACTGTTTATCGGACTGACAATAATGCGGAAAATTACGCTGATGTAATTATTCATCTATTCGATAAAAATAATAAAAAATTGACTGAATTAAATACTGGAGCTGGAGATGCAAATAAATGGACAATTGGTTGGACTAAATCTGGAGATACAATAGTTCTTCAAAGTAGTGATATCGGAAATAAAGCGTGGATTATACAAAACGGAAATCCAAGTGAAATAAAAATGACCGACGAACTGAATGAAAGAGCGGAAATTCTGAAATCAGAAAAGTATGAATAAGTTTATAAAAACATTTCGGAATTTTTTATTGGTAATTCTATCAATAATTATAATACTGACTTTATATTTCATTTTAGATAGATATATTTTCAATCCAAAAATTAAAGGAATAAGTCCTGTGGACATAAAAAATATTCTGACTTATTTAGTTGCGCCTTTAACTGTTTCAATATTACTAATTTGGATAATTGAGAAACGAACGAAAACAATAAAAAAATAAAGCCAGTTGCCAACACCGTGTAAAAAACATTGCTTATTTTAGTTAAACCGTTTGGTCGTTGCCTGATTGCCAACTCTGATTTTCCTGCTGAAAATCCTAGCACACAAACACGCACTATTCTTATACAAGACCGTTGATGTGCAATTGGCAGTTGATTCCGGAAGTATTTTGCGCAATGAATCCGATAAATTTTAGGGGAGATATAGTTCAGAAAAGAGAAGTATTCACTTGGCTCAAGTCTTTCGATTAAAACCGTAGAAAGTTTACTTTCAATACGTTTGACAACGTAAAAGACTTGAGCCAAGTTAGAAGAAAAAAATGAAAAAGTCAAATTTCTGACATATAAAATATTCACTAAACCTTTATCGGCTCCCTTTTATTGACGATCGCCTAGCTGAGCTAAGCGCCATAAAACAAGGTTCATTGAAGTAGATACTAAAGAAAAATATTTTAAAGGATGAATCAAGCCACCTACCTTACTGATTTCAGCAAGAGGCTAAAAACAGTAACTGCACACAACTGCCAGCTAAAAAAAATGCCTTGGTACTTTTCTACTGATATTGGTCAATTTTGTAAAAATTATTTTATCTTTGAAAAGCCACTGAAGGAAGATACTTCTTTTAGCTGGCTTAACGTTGCCTGCAAGTGTAAAAAGACAGAAACAGCGGACAATTTGCTCCATGACAGAAAAGAGAAAATGAAGAGCCATCGCACAAAACAGCACATTTGCAAATCGCACAAACCGACTCACAATCCAAAATTTGCAAAAAAGCTGTTTTCTTTCCATCACACGGACAAAAAATATTGAATTGTATTGAAAAATGATTTATATTTGTCAAATACTGACAAGAATTAAAATACAAGTCAAATGAAAGAAACATTTGGAGAATATATTAAATTATTAAGGACAGAAAACGGTATGACTTTAACACAATTAGCTGCACAATTAGATATGGATTCAGCTAATTTGAGTAAGATTGAAAACAATAAAAGGGAATTTGATGAGAAAAGATTAGAAAAATTAGCATCTGTTTTTAATCTTGACACCAAAGAGCTTAGAGATGAATTATTCAGTGAAAAATTTGCTCATAAAATTTATTCAAATTGTTGCTCTGAAAAAGCCTTAGAACTAGCCGAACAAAAGGTCAAATACCTTAAACAATCCAATGTTAAACAAGAAAAATTAAATTTTTAATCATGAAAATAGTATCACTTTTTGCTGGTGCCGGTGGACTTGACTTAGGTTTTTCAAATGCTGGATTTAATGTAATATGGGCAAATGAATATGATAAAGATATTTGGAAAACTTATGAAAAGAATCACCCTAACACAATTTTAGATAAAAGAAGCATTACACAAATACCAAATGAAGATGTGCCAGAATGTGATGGTATAATTGGGGGACCTCCTTGTCAAAGTTGGAGCGAAGCGGGTTCTATGCGTGGCATTGAAGATAATAGAGGACAGCTATTTTTTGAATTCATTAGACTTCTTGAAGCTAAGCAACCTTATTTTTTCTTAGCTGAAAATGTTTCAGGAATGCTTTTATTGAGACATAAAGAAGCACTAGATAATATTAAAAATCATTTCAGAAATGCAGGTATTGGTTATGATTTGCATTTCAAAATGTTAAATGCAAAGGATTTTAAAGTGCCACAAGATAGAAAGCGAGTATTTTTTATTGGTTTCAGAAGTGATTTAAAAATAGACTTCAAATTTCCAAAAGGATTCAAAGAAATAATTCCATTAAGCAAAGCTATTGGAGATTTAACAGATAATGTTTTAAGTGCCAAGAATGGTAAAAATGCAAATAATGGCAACTGTAGCGTCCCAAATCATGAATATATGAACGGAAGCTTTTCAAGCATTTTTATGTCTAGAAACCGGGTAAGAAGTTGGGATGAAACTTCTTTTACCATTCAGGCAGGAGCCAGACACGCTCCTTTACACCCGCAAGCACCAAAAATGAAATTTATAGAACAAAATAAAAGAGAATTTGTAAAAGGGAAAGAAAGTTTATATCGAAGATTGAGTGTTCGAGAATGTGCAAGAATTCAGACTTTTCCAGACAATTTCATTTTCCACTACGATAATATTTCTGCTGGTTACAAAATGATTGGCAATGCAGTTCCTGTGCGATTAGCATATTATATTGCAAAAGAAATAAAACAAAGTTTATCCGAAAGGATATTAGAAAACAAAGAATCAGAGAAACAATTAGTTCATCATGGCGATACAAACTAAGACCGGAAAAGCATTTGAATATGCACTTTTGAAAGAATTTTATCAACAATTAAAAAGCCCAGACAATAATGTAATTATCATTGATAGCGAACCATATCAAACTGCAAAATCTTGTTTTGAAAGTTTCTCAGAAGATGAACAAGGATTGTATTCTTTAGTATCAAGTGCTGCAATAAATTTTCTTGTTGATATTGAACCTCGCTTATCAAATAGTATTAATCCTGAAGATACTTTGCAACTTGAAATAGTTTCAGACAGTGAAGGACAATCGGGTGATGTTAGAGATGTTTTAGCAATTCGGTTACTTCAAAAATGGGAAATTGGAATTTCTGCAAAAAATAATCACAGAGCAGTTAAGCATTCACGTTTATCTCAAAAAATTGATTTCGGGAAAAAATGGGTTGGAATTCCATGTTCGAAAACTTACTTCGATGAAATCAGACCAATTTTTGATTTTCTGACTAATCTAAAAGTTAAAGACAAAAATTCAAAGTGGACATCAATACCTGATATGCACGATAAAATTTATGTCCCTATACTAAACGCTTTTAGAACTGAGCTACTTCGTCTTGACAAGGCGAATCCTTCTCAAATTCCACAAAAATTAGTTGAATATTTAATTGGCAATAAAGATTTTTACAAAGTAATTAAGGGTGATAATAAGGTTGAAATCCAAGCTTATAATTTACATGGCACACTTAATCAGCCATTTGGAAAAATTAATCCAAAGGCAAAAATTCAAAAGCTGAAATTGCCTACAAGACTTATAGAAGTTGTTTATGAGGGCAATTCTAAAACAACTTTAATTGTATCGTTAAATGAAGGATGGCAAATTTCTTTTAGAATTCACAATGCAAGTTCAAGAGTAGAACCTTCATTGAAATTTGACATTAACTTGATTAGTGCACCACATACATTATTCAATAATCACATTTTTATTGGGGAGAAATAAAATGCCAACGCAGAAGCCATACACATTTGCAATTCACACGAGCCTGTCCAATAACCCAAAATTGCAAAAGAGTATGTCTTTCCAACGCATTACAGACAGATAATGTGTAGCAAATTGAAAGGAAAAATGACTAAAAAGAATGAACACCAGGCGGTAACAAAGTGTATAAATCATTGGGCGGATAGTGCTAATTTAAAGGGCGTTACATTTAATAAAATTTGTAGCGGTTTGACAGGAAAGTGCTTCGAAATGCCCAACGCTTCATACACCAACCGTTAGCAAACATTTGAAACAAGAAACTACATTCAAGAATTTAGATGATATTGAATTTCCAAAAGTTCTTTATAAATATCGCAGTTGGAATAATATATACAATAAAAGATTTATTACCGAAAGAGAAGTTTTTATGGCTTCACCCAATCAATTCGAAGATAAATTTGATTGTAAATCACCTGTGAGATATGACTTAATGAATCACAAACAAGCCAAAACCGTTTATACTCGAATATCAAATTTAGACGAAAATTTAAGCAGACAACAGAAAAGAAATAGAGTAAGAGAATTATTAAACAAAAAAGATTATTTGAAACCTGAATTTAATGATAATTATCAGAAAATTTATTTTAAAGGCTATTTTGAACGATTGGGAATTTTAAGTCTTACAGCGGAAAATTGTCTTGATTCGATGTGGGAAAAATACGCAGATAATCATTCAGGTTTTTGTGTCGGATATAATTCTAGAATACTATTTAATTTCCTTGGTGGTGGTGGAAAAGTTGCATATCCACACCAACTACCTATCTTATTACCTTACCCAATTATGAGTAGAGAAGAGATAAGATGGAAACAAGTATATTTTAAAGAAAAGAAATGGGAATTTGAGAAAGAATACAGAACTCAAAAATTTTGGGAATATCCTGCAACTATATCTGACCGACAAATTACCCTTCCAAAAGAGGCTTTTAATTGTGTAATTCTTGGAAAGAATATGAATGAATATGACAGAATCGAAATAATAGATTCAATCAAAAACAATATTGGAAACATTGACATTAAAGAACAAAAAAACGTTTGCTAACACCAGTAACCGTTGCACAAGCCTTTAAATTTTTTACACCATTTTTCTATACAACAAAAAACGGAAGATTTCAAAAGCTTTGTTATTAACGTTGCATTTTCAGCGCATACCCTTTTAAAAATGTTTTCTGGGGCTTAAAATGCCTTAAAATAGCTGTTTTTATGATAAAAAATAAGCAGTCTGCTTTAGAGATTGCTTGTGCTTTTGGTTTCTAGATAGGCGTAGTTTTCGCCACTGCTGTAGCCGGTGTCTGCCAAGAGGTGTTCCCAAATCATTCCTTCTTTTCTCAAGCGTCTGTTAAGTCTTGCTTCGGTATCTTGCAAATACTGGCTATCTTTCTTGTCTGCGTGATAAGCCTGCACATCGGTGATTACGTGACCGCCGGTGTCCACGCTTATGTTGCACAGATAGTTGAGCTTTCTTGCTTTTCCGGGTTTCACACTTATTCTGGCGCCTGCCTGCCAGGAGGCAGGTCAGGGTCGGTGGGACTGTAATGGGTTTTGTTGCTTGTATATCTGCTGCCTTTGTTTTTGGCACCGGGACGCATATCCTGGTCTTCGCTCCATTTCTTGTTGCGGCTTTTTATTTGTTGCAGTTCATTTTTACTTGCCGTAATTTGCTGTTGCGATTTTGGGGCTTTGTTCTCTTTGGCTTTTCTGTCCCTGCTGCTTTGTACTCGCACTTTGGAGAGGTGTTCTTCAAGATCTTCTGCAGGCACTTTAATTTCCAAACTGTCCATCGAGGCATTGGCTTTTACTGGGGCTGAATCAATGGCTTGGGTATGACCACTTACCAGACCGGCTTCAACGCATAGTTTTAAAACTTGGGTAAACACTTCTTCAAAAATACCTTCGGGAAAGAGTTGACGCGTTTTGCTGATGGTGCTATGCCAAGGCAAAGGTTCAAGCAATTAAGTATCTAAGTAGCGGTTTGAAAGTGATATGCTTTCTGTAACCAAAGGCATTTATTTGATAAGCGACACAAACACAGGAAAACTTTAAGTTGGTTCAGCTTATGGCGAAGACGGAATTTGGGGACGTTGGAAAAGTTATGTTTCAACAAACGGGCACGGCAATAACAAAACGCTAAAAGAATTGGTTGAAAACAATCCAAACTACGGAAACAATTTTCAGTTTTCAATTTTAATACCCCAAACAATAACAGCAGATGAAGCGATTAGAAAGGAACCTCTTTTTAAAAACAAACTTGGAGCAAGAACATTTGGACTAAACAACAACTAAACAAATTATGAATTCACCAAGAGTAGTTACACACGGCGGAGTAACTTTAAATTTAGCGACAATAAAATGTTTCAAATTGAAAACAAATACTGAGTTGGGTAAATCAGGAGTAATGACTGTTGAACACAAATCACGTTTTGAATACATTCAACATCCAGAAACAGGAGAATATGAAAAACAAGAATATAATGAAAAAACAGAAGTTGATTATTCTACCTATTCATCAGCGGAAGCTCATAGAAATGAATGGGAAGAAATTTGGCAGGATTATTTAGACGACCAAGGTTAATTAGCTCATACATTTTTTTAAATTTGTCAATTACAAGAGCTAATATGGCAAAAGGAAGAACCTTAAACGTCAACGAATTCACAATTACAGTTATTCATCAAAATGAAACTGACTATATCAGCTTGACTGATATGACGACTTCTTTTCGTGAAGGAAGTGGACTAATTGGGAAATGGATATCCAATAAAAACACATTGGAATATTTGGGTGTTTGGGAGAAAATCAACAACCCAAATTTTAATTACCCCGAATTCGGGGTAATTGGACAAGAAGCAGGAACAAACAGGTTCATAATGTCTGTTGGACAATGGATTGACCGTGCAAAATCGGTTGGAATGATTGTTAAAGTAGGACGTTACGGAGGTACTTTTGCACACAAAGACATTGCTTTTCACTTTGCAATGTGGTTAAGCCCTGAATTTCAGATTTATTTAGTCAATGAATTTCAACGACTAAAAGATGATGAAAACAGTCGCCTGAAATTAGAATGGAATTTACAAAGAACCTTAGCCAAAGTAAATTACCAAATCCATACAGACGCAATCAAAGAAAACCTAATCCCGAAAGAAATCACGAAACAACAAGTAAGTTTTGTGTACGCCAATGAAGCGGATTTATTGAATGTTGCACTTTTCGGAATAACAGCTAAAGAATGGAGAGAAACCAATACCGATAAAAACGGAAACATAAGAGATTATGCAACATTAGTACAATTGGTTGTGTTGAGTAATATGGAAAGTATAAATGCTTTACTTATTCAACAAAACTTACCGCAAAACGAACGACTTATCCAGCTCAACAAAGTTGCTATTGCTCAAATGAAATCTCTGTCGGAAAGTAATGCAATGAAGAAATTGAAATGAAGCAGTGGAAAAACAACGAACCGCCAACACACGCTACAAGCAGGCTGGGGATTTGGCTTAATTTGAAAATAGTTTTGTATTTGATACATTTGTTTTTAACCGAAAGATTACGCATCTTTAATCCCAGCCTGCGTGTAGCGCGGGAACGTTACCGCCAAGTGTAAAAGACGGAAACACAGAACTATTTGATAGGAAATATAGAAAAAGAATTATAAATATCTGACATTTGATTGATATTTGATAAATTTAGGGCTTAAAATAAAGTTAGATGAAATCTGAAGAAATCAAGAATTTATTTTCTCAATTTGAAGCCGTTGCTTCAGATTTGGAAGGTATTGAATGTTGGAGTGCACGAGAATTGTAGGAACTGTTAGGATATAGTAAATGGGAGAATTTTGAAAAAGTTATCCAAAAAGCTAAAGATGCATGTATTAATGCTGGAGAAGAAGTAGATTATCATTTTCCTGACATCAGGAAAACGATACCAATGCCCAAAGGTGCTGAAAAAGAAATAGATGACATTCTTTTAACAAGGTACGCCTGTTATCTGATTGCTCAAAATGGAGATAGCCGAAAAGAAGAAATTGCATTTGCCCAAAACTATTTTGCAGTACAAACACGTCGAGCAGAAATAGTTGAACAACGAATTTTAGAATTTGAACGGGTGAAAGCTCGTGAGAAATTAAGTCAAACTGAGAAACAACTTTCAGGCATTCTTTATGAACGTGGTGTTGACAACCAAGGATTTGCAATAATTAGAAGTAAAGGCGATCAAGCATTATTCAGATTAAATACCCAAATGCTTAAACGTAAAATGGGTGCACCAGTTAGCCGACCTGTTGCTGATTTTCTACCTACGATTAGTATAAAAGCGAAAGATTTAGCGGCAGAGATGACTGGATTGAATGTACAAAGCAAAGACCTGAAAGGACAAACTATGATTGAAAAAGAACATATTGACAATAACCTTGCTGTTAGAAATGCTCACACAAAGAGGAATCGTACCAGAAAACCTTCCACCAGCAGAAGATGTGAAGAAATTGCAACGGAAACTTGATGGAGATGAGAAAAAACTATTGAAGGGTCGTAAAAATAAAAAATAAAAA
>Ga0210023_1002761_pt1 | contig 11385 bp, 6 predicted proteins | sample CryGeymeta201524_FD_183987 | JGI IMG/M metagenome (GOLD analysis project Ga0210023, IMG submission 183987) | Groundwater microbial communities from Crystal Geyser aquifers in Utah, USA - Crystal Geyser metaG 2015-24 (SPAdes) (version 2) | ecosystem: Environmental > Aquatic > Deep subsurface >... | reverse complement strand
GGAAGTTTGCAAATCAAGAATTGATGCCAGGATTCGTGAAAAATATTGGAAATCTGGCATAGGTAAAGAAAAATTGAAAATTTTAAGGAATTCCTTAAAATAAGCCTCGATGGCGGAATTGGTAGACCTGCCTACCGGCAGGCAGGCGCGCTGAGATGGAAAAGGTTTATTTTGTGTATGCAATTTCAAGTTCTGAACATAATTATATTTATGTTGGTTTGACTCAAAATGTCAGTGAACGAATAAAAAGACATAATGACGGTAGAGAAAGAACTACAAAATTTTATAGCCCTTTTGAATTAATTTATTCGGAAGTTTGCAAATCAAGAATTGATGCCAGGATTCGTGAAAAATATTGGAAATCTGGCATAGGTAAAGAAAAATTGAAAATTTTAAGGAATTCCTTAAAATAAGCCTCGATGGCGGAATTGGTAGACGCGCTGGATTCAAAATCCAGTTTTCGCAAGGAAGTGTGGGTTCGATTCCCACTCGAGGTACTAAAAAACCCTGTAATTCAAAAGAATTACAGGGTTTTGTTTTTTTATTAAAAAATTAGATGGAAGCTTAGTTCTTGTTTATTCCCATTTTAAATCGTCTATATAATAAATATCACTTGCGGTTCCATCATTTTGACCTCCATTAAAAAATAGAACAACTTTATTTTGATTTGCACCTGCTTGATCGCTAAAATCAAAAGTGTATTCCGTCCAAGAATCAGTGGTGGTAATGGCACCCCATACTTCTTTTGCTGGTGATGAGCCTCCTTCTAATTTTGCTAATAGTTGCACGACTCTAGTGGAAAGGATTTTAATTTTAAATGCATTATGGGTACTCAAGTCTATTGGTGCGCAAGGATCGGCTGTTGTTTCCCACCTTAGCTCATCAATATAATAGGTATCTGTACCATTAGTTTCGACTCCTGCATTAAAAAATAAAATGAGTTTAGTGTGATTTTGGTTAAATTGGTTGCTAAAATCAAAAGAGTATTCTACCCAGTTTGTTGTATTTGAAATGGTGGCATCAACTTCAAAACCATTAGAGCTACCTCCTTCTAGTTTTGCTTTTAAAGTACCAGCCACGGCTGTTTTTACTTTAATTTTAAAAGTATTATAGGTGGCTAGATTTATAGCTGCACCATAATCAATAATTAAGGCATCCCAAGGGCCAGTTGGGTCGGTATATTTACCAACAAAACGGGAGGTGTTAATTCCAGATTCATCTGGACTTAGCACCGTTTCAACATTAGGAAGTATCCTATTTGTTTGACAATTAAAGTCATTGATAATATTAGGGTTTGGCGTTACATTTGAGTCCTCACAAGGTATTGATTCTATCAAAGGAAACAATTGGGTTTCTTGACATGAATTAAAGCTTACAACGATGAGTACAACAAGTAACAAATTACTAAGAAAAAGTTTGATAGTTTTCATAAAATTTAATTTTAAAATTTAATTCATAATTAGTTCTTCTTATTTTAGTATGAAATCTGCTTGAAGCAAATCTTGGCTATTAGTTCCAACAAAAAGTTTAAACGCACCGGGTTCAGCTTTAAATTTCATATTTTCAGTATAGAAAGCAAGATCTTTAACATTTAAGGTAAAGGCTATTTTTTGTGATTCATTAGGCTTTAGCATTAATTTTTTAAATCGTTTAAGTTCTTTTATGGGTCTAGTTACGCTTCCAACCAAATCTTGAATATAGAGTTGAACCACTTCTTCTCCTTCATATATTCCTGTATTTGTAAGCGTTACACTAACATTAATGGTATCGCTAAAGTTGTATTCTTTTTTATCAATTATTAAATTGGCATATTTGAAGGTTGTATAACTTAGTCCGTAGCCAAAAGGATAAAGCGGTGTGTTTGATACGTCTATATACCGCGATCGATATTTTTGTTCTGAACCATTTATATCATAAGGTCTTCCCGTATTTTTAACATTGTAATAAATAGGTATTTGACCCACATTTCTAGGAAAAGTCATTGGCAATTTGCCAGAAGGATTTTGATTGCCATAGATAATAGACGCTATGGCGCTTCCGCCCATTGTGCCTGGCCACCATGCCTCAAGAATTGCATCAGCTACCATGTCTTCATATTCTAAAGTTAGCGGTCGTCCATTCATCAAAACTAGTACAATTGGTTTTCCTGTTTTTTTTATTTCGGCAATCAGTTCTTTTTGAACGCCAGGTAAATCTAAATTGGATCTACTTGCGGCTTCTCCTGACATGTCTTCAAGTTCGCCCATTACCATTACAACCATATCGGCTTGTTTTGCAACACGAACAGCTTGGGCAAAGCCAGATTTATCATTGCCAATAACAGCACAACCCTTGGCATAATTGATGTTTTTAATTCCACCCAAAATACTTTCAAATCCTTCATAAACACTAACCGCTTTACCATCACGATCACCTTGTGCTGCCCAAGAGCCGATAATGTGATGTTCATCTTTAACCAATGGACCAATAAGGGCAATTTTGTTATTTTTTTGTAGTGGTAAAATTTGCTTGTTATTTTTTAAAAGAACCATTGATTTTTGCGCCATATCTTTAGCTGCATTTAAAAACTCCAATTTGTATTGAGTATCTTTTTCTCTTTGTTCATCGCAGTATTTATAGGGGTCATCAAATAATCCTAGGCGATATTTCATTTCTAAAATTCTTCTTGCTGATTGCGTAATTTCTTTTTCAGAAACTTTGCCTTCGTTAATCAAGATTTTTAAATTTCTCAGGTAAACGCCTCCTTGCATATCCATATCAACACCTGCCTTTAAGGCTTGTTCACCTGCTTGTTTTTCGTTTTTTGAAAAACCATGGGGAATCATTTCATTTATAGAAGTATAGTCGGTAACAACAAAGCCCTTAAAGCCCCATTCGTTTCTTAAAATATCAGTCAATAAAAATTTGTTTCCAGAAGATGGGATTCCGTTAATTTCATTAAAGGAAGTCATAAATGTTGCCACTCCAGCATCTAAAGCGGCTTTAAATGGTGGTAAATAGGTCGTTCTTAGTTCTCGTTCAGAAATATCAACTGAATTATAATCTCTGCCAGCAATGGCTGCGCCATAGGCCGCAAAATGTTTTGCACAAGCTAAGATGGTATTAGTGGCAGCCAAATCGTCTCCTTGAAAACCTTTTACCCTTGCTATTGCAATTTCAGAACCCAAATAGACATCTTCACCAGAGCCTTCTGAAACACGACCCCAACGTGGATCTCTAGCAATATCAACCATTGGGGCATAAGTCCAGTGAATACCTGCCGCCGAGGCTTCAGTTGCTGAAATTCGTGCAGATTTTTGAATTAGGTCTAAATCCCAAGAAGCTGCTTCACCTAAAGATATTGGGAAAATCGTTTTATAGCCGTGAATTACATCATAGCCAAATAAGAGTGGGATTCCTAAACGCGTTTCTTCAACAGCTATTTTTTGAAACGCTCGCGAGCCTTTTGCAGAGTTTACGTTAAATAGTGCCCCAAGCATTCCCCCCTTTAAATATGCTACATAATTTTTATCTAATGTGGGGCCTGTTACATCCCAACCCGCAGAAAACAGAACAGTTTGCCCAATTTTTTCATCAAGAGTCATTACTTGTATGAGGCTATCTAAGAAAGTTTCCATCTTAGCTTCGTAAGGTTTCTGACTTTTATTTTTTGTAGTATTACAACTCCACATTGCTAAAAGCACAAAGATGAGTAGCGGAAGCTTGTTTTTTATATTTTTCACTTTTGTGTTAAATTTTATTGTTAAAAATGAGGGCTATTAAAATTTAATTTTTTTAATCCTTGTTGAACTTCGGGGCAGGACATAAATAAATTCCATAGCAGTCCGGTTCTATAATTTTCAATCATTACAATTATGGGACCTTGGTCAATGGCTAAATAATTGGTAGCATACCAATTTTTAGTTTGATTAAAGGCATCGAAAAAACCATATTGTCCCCAAAGTTTTCCGTTATAATTGTAATAAAAGTTTCGCAGTGCTTGTTTAGAAAACTCTGGCGTGTAGGGCATTGAAGATAATGCGGCGGTTGGTGAAATAACACCTAAATCATTTGTTGGGCTATGAGCTGAGTAACCATTATCATTGTCGCTCGCGGTAAGACCCCAGCTTGCGGCGCTATAGCCTGCATATCCTTTTGGGTTTCTTATACAATATTCTCTATTTATAAGTGTGTGATTAACACTTTGATCCCAATAATTTGCATAATTATCTACTAAACCGTGAGGGTCTAATCCTAAAAAGGAATAATGCGAAAAAAATAGTGGTCCACCAAATTGTGGTCCTAAAATAAGTTTCCATTTTTGATAATAAACCGTTCCGTTAACAAAATCGGAACCTTTAGCCCAACCATTGTGATAAACAGATTGATTAATTGTGTGTGTGGTTGATGAAGCTGCTAAAACATAGGTGATAAGGGTTTCGTTGTAACCCCTAATTTGATGATTAATTGTCCACCCAAAATTTGGTGACCAATGCCAAGTTAGCACATCCCTTCCATTTGTGTACCAATTCCATTCTACACCATTCCACAATTCATTGATTTTATCGCGAAGTGTGTTTTCTTTGGTATTATCATTTTTAAAATATTGTCGTGCTGTTAACAAGCCTTGTATCATATATGAGGTTTCAACAATATCGCCACCGTCATCGGTAGCGAAAAAAGGCCTTACTTTTCCGGTATTGCCATAATACCAGTGGGGAAACGCACCGTGAAAACGATCTCCACTTAATAAAAAGTTTGTTATTTTTAACAACCGATCTACGGCCTGTTCTCTTGTAACATAGTTCCGTTCAACACCTACAATAATAGCCATTACACCAAAACCACTACCACCGGAGGTCACAATATTGTTGGCTTCACCATTATAAGCCTCTAGATTTGATCTTTCTAAAGCCATGCCACTTGCAGGATTTGCAAAATCCCAAAAATATTTAAATGTAGTTTTTTGAACTAAATCTAACAGCTCGTTATCAGAGAGTTGCTTATCTTCTATCGTGTCAATAGTTACATTATTACTGTTGTTGTTGTTTGACGAACAAGACAGTAATGGGGAATTAAAAAGGTTAAAGGAGGTAATGGTAAACACGAAAAAAAGCGTTTTCATATATTTATTTTTAATAGGATTAATGGGCATCATTTTATTTTATTACTTATTTAAAGACTTCGCTATCGTTGAATAAAAGTCCTAAAACCTAAAAAATAAATTCTCAATTTATTAACTAAAACAAACTTTATTAATACACTTAAAATTATTGTTTTAAGAATTTTTTAGGTTTTGAGGACTTGTGTTAGTAGCCCGGGTTTTGAATTAACAATCCACCACTTAAAGCAATTTGTGTTTGTGGAATTGGAAATAATTCGTTTTTGCCGTCGACAAAATTTTTGCCGTGAGCTCTAAGCACGGTTCCGGCTCTACCTTGTCTTACCAAATCAAAATAACGGTCATGCTCAAAAGCAAGTTCAACTCTGCGTTCTTTCCAAACAGCCATTTCATCAACAACAGGTGCATTTCCCAACCCTGCTCTATTTCTTACGGCATTTAGTGGTGTTGCGGCATCGCCACCAACTTTTAAACAAGCTTCGGCATTCATTAAAAGCACTTCGGCATATCTTAAAACGCGGATATTTTTATTTGATTCCCAGTCATTTCCATTAAAAGTTTCATTTGTTTTACTAACATAAGCCTTTTGATTGTACATTGGGTTTGAAACGGTATTTGCAACCAATAGTCCATCCCACAAGGTTTCACCTCTAAAAATAATAGTGGCATCTTTGCGGGCATCGTTAGGTTCGTAAGCATCGGCTAAATTTTGGGTTGGTGTATTAAAACCCCAGCCCCAGCCACCAGCACCACGCGCACCTTGACTTACAAAGTAGCCTTGAACACCTTTATTAGGCGTTTCACCTCGAGCTTGAATTTCGAAAATAGATTCTGAATTATTCTCGCCAATTTCCTTCCAAATATCAGCATAATCAGTAGTTAGACTGTATCCTAGGCTCATAACTTGATTGGTTAAATCTTTTACATTTTGCCAATTACCTTGATACATATTTACTTTGGCTAACAGGGTTAAGGCCGCTCCTTTTGTGGCTCTACCTAAATCATTTGACCCATAATTAATAGGTAAATTAGTAACGGCTTCGGCTAAATCGGCCATAATAAAATCATAAACTTCTTGTTTTGTAGCTCTAGTATTGGCGGCATTAATATCATCTTGATTTTGGATATTAGGCACGCTTTTAATCAACGGCACACCTCCAAACATTTGAACCAATCTAAAATAAAAAAGGGCTCTAAGAAATTTGCTTTCGCCAATAAGTTGAGTTTTAAGGGTGGCATCTAAATCTAATTGAGGTAAAAATTTAAGTGCTTGGTTGGCTCTTGCGATACCTTGATAATTTGCCTCCCAAACTTCATTAAATGAAAGAGATGTTGACGAGAAGCTGAGGGCGTCTAAAAGGTCTTTATCACCACCAGTATCGCCAGGGTCGCTACCTTTATCTGCATCGTCAGTAGTAATACTACTTACACCATTCCATGAAAAGGAGCTTTCGTTCCAATCTAAAAATTTATTATAAATTGAATTGACTAATTCAGTTGCAGCAGTTGGGCTAGACAGTGCTTGTTCGGGGGTTTCTATTGATGGGTCAACATTTAGGAAATTATTGTCATTACAAGCTGAAAAAAAACCTAAAAGCGCAAAGCCGGTAACAAATATGTTCATATATTTTTTCATAAAGTTCAAAATTTAAAAATTAACATTAATACCAAATATAAAAGACTTAATAGATGGATAAGCATCTAATTCTATCCCTGTGCTTCCTAAAGGATCGCCGTTACCCGGTAATTCGGGGGTAAAACCGGAAAAACTTTTTATGATAAAAGGATTTTGAGCTAGCGCATAAATCCTAATTTTTTGAATTCCATCTATTAATTTGGGTAAAGTATAACCCAGCGTTATATTATTTATTCTAAAAAAATTGCCTTTTTCTAAGAAGTAGGTTGAAGAAAGCGGAACTTCATTAGATGGAGCGGGGTTTTGATTTGCAAGATTAGTACCTGAAAAAATATTATCAGCTACACTTTGCTCGATATTTTCGCCACCAAAGCGTTGTGCCTTTTTTCCATTGTAAACTTTACTTCCGGCATTTCCATAGCCATCAATATTTAAATCCCAACTATTGTAATTGATGCCGAAATTAACTCCATAAAAAGCTTTAGGTTGATAAGAACCAAAAAATTTCTTATCCTGATTGTCAATAACACCATCTTTGTTGACATCATTATATCTAAATTTACCATATTCGTCTGTACCAATAACTTCAAGAAGATAAAAGCTACCAATGGGTTGACCTTCTCTTAACAACTTAGTTACTTGTCCGTTACCAATTGAGCCACCAACTTGTTCAAAGGCAAACTGGTTAGTTATTTTTTCTAATTTATTGTCATTTAAAGTGAGGTTGCCTCCAAAGTGGTAATTGAATTTTTCATTAAGTTGCTCACTCCAATTAAGTGCGAATTCAAAGCCTTTATTTCTTACTTTACCTGCGTGTGTTAGCGTAGCGCCACTTGCGCCAAAGGCTTGAGGTAAACTTATTGGTAAAATGGCGTTTCTGTTTAATCTATTATAATAATCTATTTCACCCGTTAAACGATTGTTTAACAAGGTGAAATCAATACCTAAATCAATTTCATTGGTAACTTCCCAACTCACATTTTCATCGATAATAGCCGTTATTGTAGAGCCGGGATTAAGATTTTGGCCGTTTCCAAAAACAGCGTCAAGGCCGGTGCTAAACGTTACCGTATTCAAAGGGATGTTTTGATTTCCTAATTCACCCCAACTCGCTCTTAGCTTTAAATTATTTATAAATTTATTATCTTCTAAGAAATTTTCTTTAGAAAGTACCCATCCCAAACCAACTGATGGGAAATTTCCCCAATTGTTATTTCTATTTGCAAAAACACTTGACCCATCTCTTCTTACGGTTGCTGTTAAAAGGTATTTGTGCAAATAATCATAATTAATTCTCATAAAATATGAGCGTAGCGTTTGGATGTTAGATCGACTGCTATTTGCTATATCCGTTCCGGCATCGCCATTATTTAAAGAAAATAAATTAGCATTGTTAGGAACGTTGTTTCTCGAACCTTGTAAAAACTCGCTTTGACCTTTTTCTGAGGTGGTACCAACAACAATTTTAAAATTATGGTTTTTAACAAAGGTTTTTTCGTAGGTTAAAAATGCGTCATATATCCAATGGTAAGAATCCCCTTTGTTTACAGTTAGTGTGTTTAAATTTGTTGATGCAAAATCGCTATTTGTTCTGTTTGGGTCTCCGGCAAGAAAGGCTTCAAGGCTGTTGTTAAAATTATAGGATTTGCCGTAACCGCTTTCTATACCAAAACTTGTATTAAATTTTAAGTCTTTTATAATTTCATAATCTGCATTAATATTGCCTTGAATTGAAAGATTTTTTGCGAGTGCATTGCTAAGGTTGAGTTGTGAAACGGGGTTACCAACATTGTTATATTGAGCTCCTAAATCATCAAAAGGCACGCCCCATTTCCCTGCAAATACACCATCAGCATAGCGAATAGGAACCAGTGGAGATTGTTTATAAGCCGTGGTAAATACGCCTTGTGGTTTTGGAGTTGACCTGTTTAATGATAATGAAATACTATGTCCAAAATTCAATTTGGGAGTTACACTGTAATTAACTTTATTTCTTAGGTTTACTCTTCTAAAATCATCATCTAATAAAATACCTTTTTCTTCATAAAAATTAGCGCTAAAAAAAGCTACTGTTTTTTCATTACCACCGCTAATTGAAATATTGTGATTGACGACAGTACCTGTTCTGGTGATGGCATCAAACCAATCGGTATTATATTGTTGATTGGTAGAAAATCGATTGGTTCCAAAAGCCAAGTTTGAAAAATTTACAAATGATAAAGCATCAGCCATATTGACCTTACTCAACACATTTTTTACACCATAATAAGATGAAATGTCAATTTTCATTTTGCCTTCTTTACCCGATTTTGTGGTTACCATAATAACACCATTAGCGCCCCTACTACCAAAAATAGCTAATGAAGAGGCATCTTTTAAAATATCCATTGATATGATATCATCGCTATTGATATTGTCTATTCGTTCGGTAATAATACCGTCAACTACATATATAGGATTGCGTCCTGCTTGTACCGTACCTGTTCCGCGAATGATTACTATGGGCGAACTTCCTGGCGCGCCCGAACTAATAATTTGTACTCCAGTGGCTTTGCCTTGCAGAGATTGTGTTGGGGTTAAAGCAGGTTGTTTTAGCAAATCGGCAGATTTAATGCTTGTTATGGATCCAGTTAAATCTCTTTTTGGCGTTGATCCATAGCCAATAACGACAACTTCGGTTAAACTTTCAGAATCTTCCTCTAAAATAACGTCTATAATATCTGATAATTTGACTGCTATTTCTTTGGTTTTTAAACCGAGATAACTAAATACAAGGATGTCATTTTCTTTGGCTATAATGCTATAGTGCCCATCAAAATCGGTAATAGTTCCTTTTGTATTGTTTTTAAGCAAAACGTTTACTGAAGGTATCGGCGAACCGTCAGTATAAGTAACTGTACCTGTGATATTTCGATCTTGAGCATACGTTAAGACGGTGCATAAAAATAGGAAATAAATTATTTTTGTTTTCATATGCAAATATTTATTAGTGTTAATTAGTGTTAAGTGCATTTTTAACTGTCCATTTCATTAAGTAATTATTTTTTGTTAAATAATAGTTAAATGTAAGGGTTATGTCTTTTCATATTAAAAAGACTAATACACTTTAATTACTTCACAACGTAAAATTTTTATTCTTTTATTAATTGGCGTAGTGTTTTAAATTCGATTTTCGTTTAAAAAATCGATTTCGTTCGATTATTGAAGTAGTAATGACGTGCTTTATAAGTATTTTTTATTCAAAAAAAGTAGTCTTTTTAATTAAAATTTTGCAAAAAACCTTTAAGACTATCGCTTTTAGCTAGGTTTAGTTTCCCTTTTAAGCGATATCTCAGTGTTTCAACACCTCTAATTGAAATATTGAAAAGTGTTGAAATTTCTTTAGTAGTCAAATTCATTTTTATATAAGCGCACGCTTTTAAATCCTTTTTATTTAACTCTAAAAATTGAGCCTTTAACTGATTAAAAAAGGCTTCGTGAACTTGATTGAAATTATATTCAAAAAGCTCCCATTCATCTTTGTGTTCGATAGAGTCATCTAATTGTTTTATCAAGTTTTTAAAAAGATATTGGTTGTTAAAATTTTCTTTGTGTTTAATAAAACTTTCTTTTAAGTGTTGGAGTGTTTCATTTTTCTTAATCAAAGCCATCGCCGAGTTAGCGAGTTGCTTGCTTTTAAGGTTTACTTCGTTTTCAAGAGATTCATTTTTTAGTTTAATAATTTCTTTTTCATTTTCTCTAGCGCGTTCATCTAGAAGTTTTTTTTGGGTCTTAGAATATTTTATCTTAAGTAGATTTTGTTCTTTTTTTATCTTCCTCTTATGCAAAAAGTAAATTGTTAAAGCACTTAGCAAAAGCAATAGTGCGTAGATTATAAAACCAAAAGTGTCTTTATACCAAGGGGATAAGACTTTAAAATCAATCCTTAAGTTTGACGATTTACTTTGCTTAGAACCCTTAGTGTTAATCAATAATGTATAACTACCATCTGAAAGATTTGAAAATTCTAAAATTCCATTTTTAGTTTCAACCCATGGTGCTTTAAAATAAAAATTTGATAATTGATACTCAAAGGTGTGATTGCTAGATAGTGGGGATGATACGTTTATTGTTATATTGTTATTGCCAAACGGTATTAAAATTGGGTCTGTTTTTAAATCTATAGCCTTGTTATTTATTGATAATTTTTCAATTATTGGCTTTTTTAGTGTTATTGCATTTTCAAGATTAGCGGTGTTAATAAGCATAAACCCATCGTATAAATTAAGGGCTAATGTTGAATCACTTATTTTAGAAATATTTTCATTGCCTGTAATAAGCCGCTTTTTAAAATACTCTTCAGAAACCTTTGCCTTTCCAAAACCATTTGAAAACGGATCAAAATTTATCGAATTTTTATATTTAAAAGCTAGTTTTTGAATGTCATCTTCAGAGATTATATAACCATCTTTAACCTCTTCTTTATCATTTAATAAATTAAAGGGGAGAATGCTATCTAATAAAGGCTCATACATTTGCCATCCTTTGTTTGTGTGAAATGCAATGGTATTATTAATTTTATATATTTTAACAAAAAAATCGGACCACAAACCTTTGTTTCTAAAATCTTTAAATTCGACAATACTGTCGTAATTTTTATTAAATTTAA
>Ga0210023_1002756_pt1 | contig 11396 bp, 8 predicted proteins | sample CryGeymeta201524_FD_183987 | JGI IMG/M metagenome (GOLD analysis project Ga0210023, IMG submission 183987) | Groundwater microbial communities from Crystal Geyser aquifers in Utah, USA - Crystal Geyser metaG 2015-24 (SPAdes) (version 2) | ecosystem: Environmental > Aquatic > Deep subsurface >... | reverse complement strand
GGGCATCACCTTCACGCAGATGATTCGCCACTTTGGCCCCGTGCGCTCGACCATGGTCACCGCGCTGGTGCCGGGTTTGTCGGCGCTGGGCGCGGTGCTGTTGCTGGGTGAGCCGCTGCGCTGGAATCTGGGCGCCGGGCTGGCGCTGGTCACCGGCGGCATTGTGTTTGGGGTGCTGGCGCAGGCGCAGCCGCGCCTGGCAACGGGAGGTCTGCATGAATCTGCTGGCGCTTGATACCAGTACTGAATGGATGTCGATTGCCGTGCAGCGCCGCGGCGTGGCCAGCCCATGGCAAGCCACCGCCAGCGGCGGCGCGCACAGCTCGACCCACCTGATTCCTGAAATCCAGCGTTTGATGGCGCTGGCGGAACTGCGCTTTGACGAACTCGACGCGATCGTCTTTGGCGCCGGGCCGGGCTCCTTTACTGGTTTGCGCACCGCCTGCTCGGTCGCACAGGGGCTGGCGTTTGGCGCCAACCTGCCGGTGCTGCCAGTGGATACCCTGCTGGCGGTGGCCGAAGAAGCGCGCAGCCAGCTCGGTCTGGGCAACACCCTGCGCGTCACCGCCATGCTCGACGCGCGCATGGACGAGCTTTACACCAAAAATTATTATTTTGATAGCAAGGTATGGATACAAGAAAAGGGCTACCGGCTAATAAAGCCTGAAGACCTGGGATGGAATGGGGGCGGCATCCTGGCTGGCAACGTGTTTGCAGCGTATGGCCCGCGGCTACCCATGGCGGGCGGGTTGCGCGTGCTGGCGTTGCCCAGCGCCAGCGCCATGCTGCGCCTGGCCCCAGCGCTGTTGGCCGCTGGCGGCGCGGTGACCGCAGCACAGGCGCTGCCCACCTACATTCGCGACAAGGTGGCGCAAACCACGCAGGAACGCATGGCCGCCAAAACAGGCAGCGCAGGCACACCATGAACGCCCAACTGCAAGGCATTGAGGCCCGATTTGAGCCGATGACTGAAACCGCACTCGACGCGGTGCTGACCATCGAGACGCAGGCCTACCCGCACCCGTGGCAGCGCCAGCATTTTGTCGATTGCCTGGCCAATGGCTACCAGGCGCAGATGCTGTTGGCCGAAGACGCCTTGCTGGGCTATTTTGTGGCCATGAAGGGGTTTGAAGAGGTGCACCTGCTCAACATTGCGGTCGCACCGGTGCACCAACGCCAAGGCTGGGCGCAGGTGATGCTCGACGCGTTGGCGCTGTGGGCGCGTGGCCTGGGCATGCAATGGGTGTGGCTCGAAGCACGCGCCAGCAACACCCGTGCGATCCACATCTACAAGGCACACGGCTTTCGCTACGTCGGCCTGCGCAAACAGTACTACCCAGCAGACCAAGGGCAGCGCGAAGATGCGCTGGTGATGAGCCTGAAGCTGTGAGAATCACGCCATGAGCCTTGATCTGGACCCCCGCCAACGCGCCATGCTGGCCGAGATGGGCGTGCGTGTCTGGTGGCGGAGCCCTGCGGCACCCGCCAACGCGGTGTCGGCCGCATCCGCGTCGGCGCGCGAGCCGGCAGACGGTAGCAGCCACGGCAGCGCGCTGGCCCCGCGAAGCGCCACAAACACCCGCCAACCTGCCACGCCCAACGAAACCGTGGCGCAACCCGTCACCCTGACGCTGCCAGCGACCGATACCACCGATCTGGACTGGCCTGCGCTGGCCGCCGCGGTCGCCAGCTGCCAGGCCTGCGCCATGTGCCAGGGACGACGCGCACCCGTGCTGGCTGCCCCAACGCAGACAAATCGGGCGGACTGGTTGGTCTTGGGCGAGCCGCCCGACGAGGCGCAAGAGCGCGCCGGGCAGCCGTTTGTCGGCGACGCTGGCCTGTTGCTCGACAACATGCTCAAGGCCGTCGGGGTTTGCCGCTTGGGCCACAGCGCCGCCGCACCAGCCCAGCCCAGCGCCTACCTGAGTCTGGTGCTCAAGTGCCGCCCAGCGCTACCCACCGCGCCCAACGCGCAGGCGCTACAAGCTTGCGCCGCCTTCTTACGCCGGGAAATCACGTTGGTGCAGCCCAAGGTGATCGTTGCCATGGGGCGGCTGGCCATGCAACTGCTGCTCAGTGAAGACCACCCGCAAGGGCTGAAATTGCCCCTGGGCAAACTGCGCGGACAGGTCTGGCATTTTCAAGGTGTGCCAGTGGTGGTGACGTATCCGCCCGCCTACCTGTTGCGCAACGGTCAGGACAAGGCGCGCGCCTGGGAAGACCTGTGCCTGGCCGCTGACGTGGCTGAGGGAAAATACAAGCCGCTCTGACGCCGCGCTCAGGCGCGCAGCGGTGGGGCGTGATCCAAGTCCGGACGTTTGTAGGGGTCAATATGCGTCATCAGGTTGAGCACGCGATGGCGTTGCAGCACGCGCTGGCGCGCCAGCACCGCAATATCATGGCCCTGCTCAACGCTCAGGGTCGAGACCACTTCCAGGTGCGCGTCCACCACAATCATGTCGCCCATCTTGCGCGTGCGCACGTCGTGCACGCCACTGACACCGGGGGTCTCCACCAGCGTGGTCCTGATGGCCTGCACTTCGGCGTCATCCACCGCCCGGTCCATCAAATCGTGCATCGCGTCCCAGCCAAAACTCCAACCCATGCGCGTCACCATGAAGCCCACAATGGCCGCGGCAATCGGGTCCAGAATGGGGTAGCCCAGCAAGTTGCCGATGATGCCCACGCCCACCACCAGCGACGACGCGGCGTCCGAGCGCGCATGCCAGGCGTTGGCCACCAGCATGCTGCTCTTGACGCGCTTGGCCACGGCCAGCATGTAACGAAACAGAAACTCCTTGGCCAGCAAGGCGGCGCAAGCAACCCACAACGCGGTGATATGCACCGTGGCAATCAATTCTGGCGTTTGCAACTTGGCCACCGCCGACCACAACATGCCCACACCCACAGCCAGCAGCAGCAAGCCCAACACCAACGAGGCGGCCGTTTCATAGCGCTGGTGACCGTAGGGGTGGTCTTCATCAGCATCTTTCTGGCTGAAATGGTTGGCCAGCAGCACGACAAAGTCGGCAATCAGGTCTGAGAGCGAATGGATACCGTCGGCGATCAGGCCTTGCGACTTGGTCAGCACCCCGGCGATGATCTGCGCACTGGAGAGCACCACGTTGACCGCGACGCTGACCCAGGTGCTGCGCGCCGCGGCACGCGTGCGCTCGGCCACGCTGTGGCTGGTGTGTTCGGTGTCGTCTTCGAAATCGGCTTGGATCATGGGCGCTCAGGTCGGAAATCTGTATTGTGCCAACGCTTGATCAAACTCTTGCAAACACTGGTTTAAGCGGTCCATCAGAACAGCGCATCCATCTTGTCCGACGCTCTGCTCCAGCTGCTGCGCTGCGGCCATGGCGCGCTCGGCAGCGAACACGCCCAACATGCCCTTGAGCGCATGCGCACTGTGGCGCAGCGCGTCGGCGTCACCCTGCGCCAGCGCGTGCTGCAGCTGCTGTAGGTGCCCGGGCGCGTCTTGCCGGTACAGGTGCACCAGCTCGTCAAACACGGCATGATCGTCACCCAGGGTCTGGCGTAACTGGGCAAAGTCGGCCACAGCCAACTGCGGCCGTCCAGCCTGCTCAACGGGTGTGACCTCAGTGTGACCGGTGCCGGGTAAAAGCCCGTCGAGTTCGAGCCGCAGGGCGTCGAGGTCAATCGGCTTGGACAGGTAGCCGTCCATGCCGTGACTCAAACAGGTCTCGCGCGCGCCCGCCATCGCGTGGGCGGTCATCGCAATGACAGGAATGTGCCCGCCCTGCTCTGCCTCCACAGCACGAATCTGTTCGGTGGCCTCGTAACCGTTCATTTCGGGCATGTCCACGTCCATCAAAATGACGTCAAAGGGCTGTGCTTGCCATAGCGCCAGTGCCTGGTGGCCGTTGTTGGCAACCTCCAGCACGTGTCCTTGTTTACCCAGAACAATGCTCGCCAAGCGTTGGTTGACCACATTGTCTTCGGCCAGCAGGATACGCAAACCGAGCCCACCTTGGGTCGGCAAGAGACGGTTCTCACGCAGACTATGGCGGGTGATCAGTGTTTCGGCATCTGCTGGCTCGCCCAGCGTGGTCATGATGGCGTCCAGCAGATCAGACTGCGTTACCGGCTTGGTCAGGTAGGCTGCCAAGCCCAGCTCACGGCAGCGTTGGGCGTCACCGCGTTGTCCCTGCGAGGTGATCATCATGATGGGCATGGCGTCGGGCTGGCTTTGCTGGATTTTTTGCGCCAGCTCGAAGCCATCCATGGTGGGCATCTGCACGTCCAGCAGTGCCAACGGGTAAGGCTTTCCCGCCGCTTGGGCACGCTCGAGCTCGGCCATTGCCTGCGCACCACTGGCCACGGCTGTGGGCTGCATGCGCCAGTTGCGCAACATCTCGAGCATCAGTTTGCGGTTGCTTTCATTGTCGTCTGCCACCAGCACCGGTAAGCCGGCAATGCGGCCTGTTCGCTGGTAGCTGGCCAGCGCACCGCTGCCTTGCACTGGCAAGTCCAACGTAAAGTAAAAACGACTGCCCTCACCCAACGTGCTCTCCAACTGAATCTGCCCCCCCATCAACGCGACCAGTTGCGCCGAGATGGTCAACCCCAGGCCGGTGCCACCGTATTTGCGCGTGGTACTGGTATCGGCCTGCGAGAACGATTCAAAAATGGCGTCGAATTTTTCCTGGGCGATGCCAATGCCGGTGTCGCGCACCGAGAATTGCAAACGCGCAGCACCACTCGAGGCACCCGGTTGATGCACCACAGACACTTCGATCTCACCCCGCTCGGTGAACTTGATGGCGTTGCCCACCAAGTTCACGATCACCTGGCGCAGGCGCCCGGGGTCGCCGCGCACGCGATCGGGTACGTCAGGCGCCACACGCAACAACAATTCCAGCTGCTTTTGGTGTGCGCGCATCGCCAAGGCTTTCATGGTGTCGCGCAGCATGGAGTCGAGCGAGAAATCGATCACCTCGACACCCATCTTGCCCGACTCGATTTTGGAAAAATCCAGAATATCGTTGATGATACTCAACAGCGCATCGGCCGATGACTTGACCAGGCTGATGTACTCGCGCTGCTCAGCGTTGAGCTCGGTGTCGAGCGCCAAAGTCGTCATGCCAATGATGCCGTTCATGGGCGTGCGGATTTCATGGCTCATGTTGGCCAAAAAGTCACTCTTGACCTGCGCCGCGCGCTCGGCCGCTTCCTTGGCTTCACGCATCGCCAGTTCCGATTGTTTGCGCTCGGTAATGTCTGAAAACGCCACCACCAGTGACTCCAACCGGCCCTTTGCGTCAGTACTGGCTCTCGATACCAATGCCACTGGAAAGACCGTGCCATCCTTGCGCACAAAAACCTGATCCTCCAGTACCGCTGCACCACCATCATGAATGGCCAGCATGATTGGGCAATCGCGACCAGGCAAGCGGGCACCTTCGGCGGTTTGGGTATGAATGGTGTCGTGAACCGGTCGACCCAAAAATTCTTCGCGACTCCAGCCCAGAAGCCGCTCAGCCTCCGAGTTCATGTAAATACAACGTCCATCCACATCTTGCACATACAGACCACTGCCCAGGGTTTCAGTCACACGTTCGTAAAACTCGCGCTGCTTGGCAAGTTGGTCCTCGGCCGCCTTGCGTTCAGTGATGTCGGTGCGGATCGACACGTAGCGCAGCACCTTGCCCGCGTCATCCAGAAACGGAACAATGGTCGAGTCGACCCAATAGAAGCTGCCGTCCTTGCGCCGGTTTTTGACTTCGCCGTGCCAGACCTGGCCGTGGCCGATGGTGGCCCACATGGTCTTGAAAAAATCGTGCGGGTGGTAGCCGGCGTTAAGCAAGCGATGGTCCTGCCCCAACAACTCTTGGCGGCTATAGAGGCTGACCTCACTGAATTTGTCATTGGTGTAGGTGATCTTGCCACTGCGCTCGGCGATGCTGACGATCGAATGCGCATCCAGCGCATATTTTTGAAATTTCAGCTCGTGCAACGAATCAATCAGGGTGCGCCGGGCACGCCGCAGGGCGGCCATGGTCCAGGCCACATAGGCCAGGATGATCGCCGCCACGACCGCCAGCGCCAAGCGGTAACGGTCTGCCACCAGCTGGCGTTGCGTATAAAGCGCACCGTAGGCGGCAAACAAGGCATCGGCTTCTTCGGTGCTTTGCGACTGGGTAATCTCCTTGGTGAGTTGATCGACCTCGTGCTGGTAGTCCAGAATAATCGCAACATGCCGCGCCAACATCGTCAACTCTTGGGCCTGGCCCGTCGCTGACTGTATTAGCTCCTGCAAGACCTGCTCAATATGGCGGCGGCGCTCTGCGCTTGGCGCCGCGTCAAACAGCAGCACACTCTCAAGCAGGTTGTGCAGCAGATCGACGCGCAGTTTTGATTTGGCGACATCTGCCAGCAAGCCTTGAGTCGCCATCGGGAAATATTGCATCGAGTTGCGCAGTACCGCGTTGTGCGACTTGAAGTCTTCGATCAGGGAAAACTTGCTTTCAAAAAGCGCCCGGTAACGCATGAATTCACGCTGTACCGGCATCTCACCGACGCTGAAATACTGGGGCTTGTCGGCCTGCAGTGCACCGAGCAGCTCGATGATGCGCTGCTGGGTGGTCACCAGCGGGTCGTAGTTGCGCAGCAGATTGAACCGGGCCTGCAAAACATACTGATTGAGGCGGGCATCTTGCTGACGCAGCTGCTCAAAGTGCCCGACGGTGCGCACGTGCAGGCTGGTGTCGACCTGCGACGACTGCGTGTACAACCAGGCCAGCAGCACCAGGGCGGCAGGCCAGCCCATGGCTCTGAGCAGAGCTGACCTCACAGCGGGCTGCCCTGGTATTGGCCGGTCAGGCTGCGCAGAAATGCCGTAATGTCAAGCAGATCATCGGACGGCATTGGCCGACCCAGCTGGTACTTGGCCATGATGGCCACCGCTTGCTCGAGTGTTTGCGCATGTCCGTCGTGAAAATAAGGCGCTGTCAAAGCAACATTGCGCAGTGACGGAACCCTGAACTCATGCAAGTTCTGCGGTTTGCCGGTGACGTTGAAGCGGCCCTTGTCAGCGTCCGTCAGCTCGCCACCCCGTTCGGCAAAATAGTCGCCCATCAAACCCATTTTTTCAAACATGTTGCCACCCAGGTTTTGCCCTTGGTGACAGCTGGCGCAGCCATACGACTGAAACAAGGCGTAGCCGCGTTGCTCCTGCGCGTTCAAGGCCTTGGCATCCCCACGCAAAAACTGGTCAAAACGCGAATCGGGCGTGATCAATGAACGCTCGAACGTCGCCAGGGCGTCTTTGACTGCCGCCACGGTAATGCCTTGCGGATAGAGCTCGGCGAAAAGATCAGCGTAGCTCGCATCCGACTCGATTTTGGTCAGCACCTGCGGCCAACTGCTGGCCATCTCTTGCGGATGGTTGACCGGACCGTCAATCTGGCTTTCAAGACTCGGCACGCGTCCGTCCCAAAATTGCACAAAATTCAAGCCGCTGTTGTAGACGGTGGGCGCGTTGATCGTGCCCACACCACCGGCCACGCCCACCGATCGCGCCCGGTTGTCGACACCACCGGTATCCAGACTATGGCAACTGGCGCAACTCACGGTGTCGTCTTTGGACAAACGCGCGTCATGAAACAGTCGCTGGCCCAGCGCCACCTTGCGCGCATCCAGCGCCAGCGCCCGCGGCAGCGGCTGGGTAAAGGCAAAATTGACCGCGGTACCTGTTGAAGTCGGCACAGTTGGCGAGCCGCCGGGCGACCTGGCTGGCAACAGAACCAGCACAGCCACCCCTAGCAAAGCCAAAAAAACACCCGCAATTCCGATACGCAGCAACGTTGGTTTGTCAAAGAGGGGTTGGGCCATCTTCATCTTCATCTTCGTCCACAAAACGGGCTTTGATGGCCAGAATGTCATCAAAGTCGGCAAAAAAGGCATTCACACAGGCGGGGTCAAAATGGGCCCCGGCGCCGTCGCGCACCAGCTGGCAAGCCGCCTCGACGCTCCAGGCTTTTTTGTAAGGGCGCTCGGACGTCAGGGCGTCAAACACGTCGGCCACCGCCACAATGCGTCCAAACAGGGGAATACCGCTTCCACTGAGGCCACGCGGGTAACCACTGCCGTCAAATTTCTCGTGGTGGGTGTGGGCGATTTCAGCGGCCACCTTGAGCAAGGGCGAACTGTTGGCCGACAGGATTTCGTAGCCAATGGTGGCGTGCAATTTCATCACCGCAAATTCTTCGGGTGTGAGTCGGCCGGGTTTGAGCAGAATCATGTCGGGTGTGCCTACTTTGCCAATGTCGTGCATGGGTGCGGCCTGCAACAGCAGGTCTTGTTGCTCTTCTGACAAACCCAAATGGCGGGCGATGTGCTTGGAGTAATGCGCCATGCGCAAAATGTGCGCGCCGGTTTCGGGGTCGCGGTATTCGGCCGCTTTGGCCAGGCAAAAAATAGTTTCACGTTCTTGCGCCACGATCTGCGCGGTGGCCTTGCGCACCTCGTCTGCCAGGTGCTTGTGGCTGCGGTTAAGCGCCAGCATGTTTTTGGCGCGCGCGAGCAGCTCGGTGCTATTGATTGGTTTGTTCAGAAAATCGGTCACACCCTGATTAAGCGCGTCGTAACGCAGTTCCATTTCATGGTTGGCGGTGACCATCAGCACCGGCGTGTCGGGGTAGCGCTGGCGAAAACGTTGCGTCAGCGCAGTGCCGGTCAGGCCCGGCATCATGAAGTCCACAATCAGCAGATCAGGGTCGTTGGCCAGGCTCCAGTCCAACGCCAACTGCGGGTCGGTAAAACACACCGGCTCTACATCATGCAGTTTGCTGACCAGCGCTTTGAGCAGCGTGACGTTCATCTGAACGTCATCAATAATCACCACTTTCATCGTCACTCCAAGTGTCGCGGGTTCGACCGCGTTGGCCAGAATTTACTCTAGTTGAAGCTGCCTTGAGCGCGGTCAGGCTTTCTACAATGTAGACATGAAATTTTTAGACCTCTTGCATATGGCCGAGCGCCGCAGTGACTCCTTGTTGTGCGTCGGGCTCGATCCCGACCCGGCCAGATTTCCCGGCCAATACAAAAACGACGCGAGCAAGATTTTTGACTTCTGCGCCGCCATTGTCGACGCCACCTGCGACCTGGCGATTGCCTTCAAGCCGCAAATTGCCTACTTTGCCGCGCACCGCGCCGAAGACCAGCTAGAAAAGCTGCTGGCCCATATCCGGCGCACCGCAGCGTTTGTGCCGGTGATTCTTGACGCCAAGCGTGGCGACATCGGCAGCACCGCCGAGCAATACGCCATTGAGGCCTTCGACCGCTACGGCGCCGACGCGGTGACACTGTCACCTTTCATGGGTTTCGATTCGCTGCAACCCTACTTGAAACGCTACGGCAAAGGCGCGTTTTTACTGTGCCGTACATCCAACACGGGTGGCGCTGACCTGCAAAGCCAACGCCTGGCCAGCGTGGCAGGTCAGCCAATGCTGTTCGAGTACCTGGCCGGTCTGGCGCAAAACGCATGGAACGTCAATGGCCAATTGGGCCTGGTGGTGGGTGCCACCTACCCGGCCGAAATCGAGCGCGTGCGCAGTCTGGCGCCAAGCTTGCCACTGCTGATCCCCGGGGTGGGTGCGCAAGGTGGCGACGCGCTGGCCACCGTCAAGGCCGGTTGGCGCGGCACGATCAGCGCCACCGGTCAGCGCGACACCAGCGCGCCAATCCTGGTCAACTCATCACGCGCGATTTTGTATGCCTCAGACGGCGACGACTTCGCTACCGCCGCGCGCGTTGAGGCCATCAAGACGCGCGACCTGCTCAACGCGGGTTGCCGTCCGGCGCAGCGCTGACAGCACCCTGCGCCAGCAGCCGCGCCAGGTACCGCCCGGTGTGGCTGGCCGGGTTGGCGGCCAACTGCTCGGGCGTGCCGACCCCCACCACGCTACCGCCGCCACTGCCGCCTTCGGGGCCCATGTCGATCAGCCAGTCGGCGGTCTTGATGACGTCCAGGTTGTGCTCGATCACCACAATGGTGTTGCCCGCGTCGCGCAACTGATGTAGCACCTTGAGCAGCAGATCAATGTCGGCAAAATGCAGGCCGGTGGTGGGCTCGTCAAGAATGTAGAGCGTGCGGCCGGTGTCACGCTTGCTGAGTTCAAGCGCCAGCTTGACGCGCTGGGCTTCGCCGCCAGACAAGGTGGTGGCGGCTTGGCCCAGGCGGATGTAGGACAAGCCGACGTCAAGCAGGGTGCGCAGCTTGCGTTCAATCGATGGCACGGCGGCAAAAAACGCGTGCGCCGCTTCAACCGTCAAGTCCAGAATTTGCGCGATGTTTTTACCCTTGTAGAGCACTTCCAGCGTTTCGCGGTTGTAGCGCTTGCCCGCACAAACGTCGCAGGGCACGTACACGTCGGGCAAAAAGTGCATTTCAACTTTCACCACGCCGTCACCCTCGCACGCTTCGCAGCGGCCGCCGCCGCTGGCCTGACCGACGTTGAAGCTGAATCGCCCCGGGCCATAGCCGCGTTCGCGCGCAGTGGGCACCTCGGCCAGCAGCTCACGGATTGGGGTGAATACGCCGGTGTAGGTGGCCGGGTTGCTGCGCGGCGTGCGGCCAATAGGGCTTTGGTCGACGTTGATGACCTTGTCGAAATACTCGATGCCCTCAATGGCGCCGTGGCCAGCGGGTTCGTCGTGGGCGCGGTAAATCGTACGTGCCACCGCTTTGTAGAGCGTGTCGTTGACCAGCGTCGACTTGCCCGAGCCCGAGACACCGGTGACGCAGGTGAACAGCCCAACCGGAAAAGCCACATCCACATTCTTCAGGTTATGCCCGCTGGCGCCAATGACCTTGAGCGCCTGAAGTTCGCCTTGTGTTGCGACGTGCTCTGCCTCGCGCGCCGCCCGGCGTTGCGCTGCCGCGCTGGGCGTACCCCGGGCAGGCTTGCCGCCGTTGAACGCCTTGGGCGCCTGGGTGGGCAGCCAGGCGCTGCGCCTGTGTGGCACGGCAATGCTGCGCGCGCCGCTCAGGTACTGGCCGGTGAGCGAATCCGGGTTGGCCTTGACCTGATCAAACGTGCCTTGCGCCATGATGCGTCCGCCGTGCACACCGGCGCCCGGGCCCAGGTCGATGATCTGGTCGGCGGCGTGCATCATGTCTTCGTCATGCTCGACCACCAGCACGCTGTTGCCAATGTCACGCAAATGCTTCAGCGTGCTGATCAGGCGGTCGTTGTCGCGCTGGTGCAGACCGATGCTGGGTTCGTCGAGCACGTACATCACGCCGGTCAGGCCGCTGCCGATCTGGCTGGCCAGGCGGATGCGCTGGCTCTCGCCACCACTGAGGGTTTCGGCGCTGCGGTCCAGGCTCAGGTAGGTCAGGCCGACATCGTTCAAAAACCGCAGCCGCA
>Ga0210023_1002751_pt1 | contig 11403 bp, 12 predicted proteins | sample CryGeymeta201524_FD_183987 | JGI IMG/M metagenome (GOLD analysis project Ga0210023, IMG submission 183987) | Groundwater microbial communities from Crystal Geyser aquifers in Utah, USA - Crystal Geyser metaG 2015-24 (SPAdes) (version 2) | ecosystem: Environmental > Aquatic > Deep subsurface >... | reverse complement strand
AACTGCTGGTACGTGGTTTCGGCAGAATTTTGGGCTCAGGTACGATGCGGTAATTTTAATGTTTGGTTTTATGAAAAAAAGCTGGCAGTTTAATTACAGTTACGATTTCACTGTTTCCGGTTTGCGTGCCGGCTCTGGCGGAACGCACGAAGTTTCTTTTACTTTTCTGCTGAATAATATTGCGCAAAATAGATTTCTACCATTTTTTAACCAGTACGAAGAGGAATTTGGGGTGAGATAAAATCTCAGTAATACCCCATTTCAATCTTTCTCACAATTTCTTCCAACATTAGGTCTTCATTTTCAGGGTGGTAACCATCTTTTAAATTATTTTTGAAAATTCTGGCAATTCCCTGCCAAAACATAGCGCTCACATCTCCTCTGAAATCTTTAATTATACTGTATGCATTGCGGTCTGTTTCGCGGTTAATCAGTTTTAAAAGTATTTTTCCATCAGAAATCGACCACTTTTTCAACTCTTCCTTGTGTTTGTCAAGCAACTCTTTTTCAAGGTTTTTCATCAGTTTTCTGCGTTCGCGCTGACTGTCGAGTGCGTAATACTGAGGTTCATATTTGTTTAAAAGAATCCTGGCTTCAACCGCCACCGGATAAACTTTTTTTACTTTTTCAACATAACGCGAATACCGCTGCTGTTGTCTTTTACTTGTAAATTTATGTTCGGGAAAAATCCACACATCTCCAATCCTGACGTGTATAATTGTGTCGTTACCTTCAACAATACCCATAACCCACTGTCCCGAATCCTGCTTTTGGGCTTTCGTTCCCAAGGTTAACAGGGGGAAAATCAATATGCAAACTAACTTCTTCAAATTTTATTTTTAATACGATAAAAGTAAAACGTTTAATCTACTTCGCAATTATGGGTTTTGCAAAGTTTATATCTTTGATGCACAATTTTTAAATCTTTAATCTGATTATATCAATGAAAACCTGCATTAATTCCGAGTTTGGAAAACTGGAGGGTGTTGTAATTCACCGTCCCGGTTCCGAAGTTGAAAATATGACCCCCGAAAGCGCCCAACGTGCCCTGTACAGCGATATTCTTAATCTTTCTGTTGCATCGAAAGAGTACGCGCAACTCGAAGGCGTGTTACAAAAAGTTACCTCGGTGCATTATGTAAAAAATCTTTTAACCGAAGTTTTGCAGAATGAGCAGGTAAAGATGGAACTCCTAAACGAAATTTGTACTAACGAGGGGAAGGTCTGTAATCCGTTGAACATGGCAGAAAATCAGCCTGAGAATCTCGCCGGTTTATTGATCGAGGGGGTTGTTCTGCAAAAAGACAATCTAACCAACTATTTAAGCAACGAGAGATTTTCGGTGCGACCGTTACATAACCTTTTTTTTGTGCGCGACTCGGCTATGGGTATGAACGGAAACATGCTGATTGGAAAAATGGCAAATCCGGTACGCGAAAGAGAAGCCCTCATCATGGAATCAGTTTTTAACCACCACCCCTTATTCGAAACAAATGTGTTAAATCCTGCGAAACCAAAACCGGGAATTGCATTTAATCCGGTAGCTACAATCGAAGGCGGCGATTTTTTGGTTGCCCGGCACGATGTTTTTGTTATTGGGAAAGGGGTTCGCACAAACACGCAGGGTATCGATTTTATTATTGAGAATATCAAACAACTGAATACCGGGCCTCGGCATATTATTGTTCAGGAACTGCCTGTTTCGCCTGAATCGTTTATACACCTCGACATGGTTTTTACTTTTCTGAATGTTGATTCTTGCATGGTTTTCGAACCAATAATCAAAATGAGCAGGCTGCGTACCATTCATATCGTTATTGATAACCGGGAGGTGGTCAGGATTGAGGAGCGACCGAATATTCTCGAAGCCTTGCAAAAGTTGGGGATCGATGTAAAACCTGTATTCTGCGGAAGTAAAACTGATTCGTGGATACAAGAGCGCGAACAATGGCACAGTGGCGCAAACTTTTTTGCCTTTGCCCCGGGAAAAGTAATAGGATATGAACGTAACAGCCACACCATTGATGAATTAAGCAACAGCGGATTCGAGGTTTTGAAAGCCGCCGATATTATCGAAAACAAAGTAAATGTTGACGATCACAAAAAATGTGTGGTACTAATTGCCGGCTCTGAACTGGCCCGCGGTGGCGGCGGCGCCCGTTGTATGACCATGCCGGTGAGAAGGGGAGAGGTGGAATGGTAACTATGCGAAAACTTCGAAATCCTGAATTAAACAGGCTTACACCCGAAGCATATAAAAAGGCCGAAAAACTGCAATTGGTTGTGATACTCGACAATATCCGCAGTTGCAACAACATTGGTTCAGTATTTCGTACTTCCGATGCGTTATTAATAGAAAAGGTTTATTTATGCGGAATAACTGCCACACCGCCCAATACGGAAATTCACAAAACTGCGCTCGATGCTGAGAAATCTGTGGAGTGGGAGTACCTCGAAAAAACAGGGGATGCCGTTACCAACCTTCAAAACAAAGGTTATAAAGTTTACGCCATCGAACAGGTGGAAAACAGCATTTTGCTTCCCGATTATTTCCCTGTTTCCGGAGAAAAAATTGCCGTGATTTTTGGTAACGAAGTAAAAGGTGTTCAGCAAAGTGTGGTTAATTTGTGCGATGGAAGCATCGAAATTCCGCAGTTTGGAACTAAACATTCATTTAATATTTCGGTAAGCGCGGGTATTGTTTTGTGGGATATTTTTAGCAAACTGACATACAGCAGATAGTTTCTTAAAACAAAAAAATAATTATTAGTGCGATTTATTGCACTTAATGATGTTAATTGTATTTTTTGTTTTAAGTTTACATCAAAAAGAGCAATGCAATGCACTTTAGGGAGTTAATTAAAACCATTAAAGAACGGCGACAGGTTATGCAGGTAACGCAGGAAACTCTTGCTGAGTTATCGGGCGTTGGGTTGCGGACTTTAAAACAGTTTGAAAGCGGTAAAGGAAATCCTACACTGTTAACTATTCAAAAGTTAGCCGATGTATTGGGAATGGAGCTTTATCTGAAAATTAAAAATGTAAACAGTAATTCATGAGACAGGCCAAAATATTGTTCAAGGATGAGGAAGCCGGATTGTTAATCCAGCACGATAATGGTTCGTTTACATTTCGTTACCATCAATCCTGGATTGCCAACAACCAAAAAAGCGCAATAAGCCCCACACTCCCTAAAACTGAAAAGGAGTTTCACGCCAACTTTCTGTTTCCGTTTTTTTTTCATATACTTCCCGAGGGTTCAAATAAGGACGTGATTTGCAAACTTAACCGGATTAACAGAAACGATTACTTTGGGCTACTTTCGGTTGTGGCAAAAAACGACAGCATTGGTGCGGTAAGGGTAATAAAAATTGATTGATATGGGTTTGCATGAAATAAAATTTTGTCCAGGAACACTTGCCGAAGGATTTGATACTTACAGCAAGGCCTGTTTAAACAGGCTTTTTCAGGGGAAAAAGGTGAATCATGTTTTACCTTATGATTCGCCAACCTCAAATCAGGAGGCCTTTTTAATTTTTGAGGAAAACCTAAAGCAACTTTCAATATCGGGTGTACAGGAAAAATTCTCGGTAACACTTGAGAAAAACAAGTTGCGATTGGTCAACAAGGGCGAAAGGGGCGCCTATATTCTGAAACCCATTCCCAGGGTTGGAAAATATCGGGAGCAAATGCCAGCAAATGAACATCTGACCATGCAAATTGCACGTCAGGTTTATGGGATTGAGACTGCCGAAAATGCGCTTATTTTTTTTCAGAATGGTGAACTGGCATACATCACAAAAAGATTTGACCGCGATAACAACGGCAACAAATTGGCACAGGAAGATTTTGCATCGCTGGCAGGCCTTACGCCTCAAATACATGGCGAACATTATAAATACACTGGCAACTATCTGACATTGTTCCAGTTGATGCAAAAGTATGTGCCAGCCTACAAAATTGAAGCACCTAAACTTTTAAGGCTATTGCTGTTCAATTACCTGTTTTTGAATGGAGATGCACACTACAAAAACTTTTCACTTCTCGAAACCCCGATGGGCGATTACAGGTTAAGTCCGGCTTATGATTTAATGAACAGCCGAATTCATATCGTTGACAGGGACTTTGCCTTGGATGATGGCCTTTTACCTCCAAATCTGGCGCAGGGAAAAATCAGCCGACAATTTGCCCTGCTTGCAGAACTGGCAGGAATTGGTGAAAAAGTTTATAACGAAATGTTTACTTTGATGACATCGCAATCGCAACAGGTTGATAAGTTGATTTTTTCGTCGTATCTAAACGACACCACAAAGCGAAACTACTGGCAGTTGTATCAGGGACGGTTAAAGCAGTTAATGAAGGAAAAAGGTGAAAGCAAACAAAAACAGGAACCAGCTAAAACAGATTAATTTATAACGCTATGCCCGAAGAATTTCTGCAATACATCTGGGAAAACTCCCTTTTTGAAACTGAAAACCTGCAAACCACGGGCGGTCTGCCAGTGAAAATCATCAATGTCGGTAAGCGAAATTCTGATTCGGGCCCCGATTTTTTTAATGCACGTATAAAAATCGACGATACAATTTGGGTTGGCAATGTTGAAATTCATCGGCTGGCCAGCGATTGGGAACGCCACAACCATAGCACAGATAAGGCGTACAACAACGTTATTCTGCATGTGGCCGAAATTATCGACAAACCGGTTTTCAGAAGTAACGGTGAAGAGATACCGGCAATGGTTTTGCGTTATCCTGCCGCCCTGAAAACCAATTACCAGAAACTGATAGACGCTAAAACCTGGATTGCCTGCCAAAATCAGTTTCACAAAATCGATCCCATAATTTTGCAACTGGGATTTAACCGGTTAATGATAGAACGCCTTGAAGACAAAACTACAGAGATATTAACCCGGTTGCAAGTCAATAACAACGACTGGAACGCCACTTTTTACCAAATGCTGGCACGAATGTTCGGGTTTAAAGTGAATGCGGTTCCCTTCGAATTGCTGGCAAAGTCACTACCCGTTGAGATTCTGGCAAAACACAAAAGCAATCTTTTTCAACTGGAAGCGCTTTTTTTTGGGAATTCTGGATTGTTAAACGAACAACTTTTAGGCGACGATTATTACATCAATCTCAGAAATGAATATTCGTTTTTATACAAAAAATACCAACTCAAAGGAATTGAAAGCCATTTGTGGAAATTTATGCGTTTGCGCCCGGGAAATTTCCCAACAGTCCGCATTTCGCAATTTGCCATGTTAATTCACCGTTCGCACGGTTTGTTTTCAAAAATTATCGAAATTGAAAGTATCAACGAATTAAAGCAGCTTTTTAAAGTTCAGGCTTCGGAATACTGGAATCAGCATTATAATTTCAATAAAAAGTCAAAGCAGAATTCGGTTAAGGAATTGGGAGAAAGTTCAATAAATTCAGTAATACTGAATGTGGTAATACCATTTCTTTTTGTATATGGCGATAAACAAAATAAGGAAAACCTGAAAAACCGGTCGCTGGAGTTTTTGGAAAAGTTGCCCGCAGAGGTAAACTCAATCGTTGAAAAGTGGCAGAAATTAGGCGTTGAATCGCACTCGGCATTTGAAACCCAGGCGCTCCTTCAGCTAAAAAATAAATACTGCGAACTGAAAAAATGTTTAAATTGCCAAATCGGTGTTAAACTCGTAAGAAGTATTTAGCCAGAAAATGAAGCAACAACGTTATAATAAATTTGAGGAAGTATCGAGCCTGACTATTAAAATTGGCATCGGAGTTCTTGTAACCTTAGTTGTTGTAGGCACCGTTGGTTACCATCTCATTGAAGGATGGGAGATTATCGACTGTTTGTATATGACAATTATAACCATTGCAACTGTTGGTTTTAAAGAGGTTGGCCCACTTTCGCAGGGAGGTAAAATATTTACAATGGGGCTGATTATTACAAGTCTCAGCAGTTTGGCTTATGTGGGCACTAACATTGCCCGTTTTGTTTTCGATGGCGACTTGGCAAATTATATAAAAACATACAGGGTGGATAAAAAAATTGCAAAACTGAAAAACCACGTGATTATTGTTGGTTTTGGACGGAATGGCGAGCAGGCAGCCGTTGAACTGGCCGAGAATGGAGTTGAATTTGTGATTGTGGATAAACGCGACAATGTGATTTTGAGGGTGAGGGAAAATCGCGATCTACTCTATATTAAAGGGGATGCAACCCACGAAGATGTGCTTGAACAGGCCGGTATTTATGAAGCGCGCGCGTTAATTGCCACCACGCCCAACGATGCCGATAATGTTTTTGTGGTACTAACCGCACGAAGTATGAACCCTGGGTTAACCGTAATCAGCCGGGCTTCGGAAATTGGTTCGCAAATGAAGCTGAAACGCGCCGGCGCTACCAATGTAATTATGCCCGAACGAATTGGCGGACAACGAATGGCAAAATTGGTGCATCAACCTGATGTTGTTGAATTTTTCGAATCGGTACTGCTGCAAAAATCACAGGACGTTAGTTTGGAAGAGGTTTCATGCAGAAATCTTGCACAACAGTTTGTGGGGAAATCATTAGCTGAAATAAAAATACGTGAAATTTCGGGGGTAAATATTGTAGGCATAAAAATCGGGGGTACACGTTATATTTTTAATCCCGACCCTAAAATGATTATTTCACGCAATGACCAGCTTTTTGTGCTGGGAAATCCGGGACAGATTAAAAAACTGAAGGAGTTGCTGGAAATGTAAAATCTATACCAACTGTAAATACAATGCCATGTTCAGAAATAATCCGAACATGGCATTGTATTTATTTACAGTATGTTACCTGTAAGTGAATAGTTAAAATTATTATAACCCGGTGCTGATTAGGAATGTTGCCGCAAATGCAACAATGGCATACAACTCAGGAAATACGGCCAAAACCATTGCTTTCCCAAAAACATCGTATCCGGCGCCAATACCGGCAATACCATTAGCACAAATTTGTCCTTGTTTAATGGCCGAAATCAGGCCAACTGCTCCCAGGGCAAATCCTGCTGCCATAATAGCAACACCCTGCAATATGGTCATATCCATTGAAACTACGCCCGAAGTGTTGATAATAAAGAAACCTGCAAAGCCATACAGTCCCTGAGTTCCAGGTAATGCGCTTAAAAGCATGTACTTCCCAAATTCTCCTTCGTTTTTCTTCAAGGCGCCAATGGTTGCGCTTCCACCAATTGATACGCCAATTGCACTCCCGATTCCGGCCAGTGCAATCATTAAAGCAATCCCAACGTAAGCTAAAATAACTGCTGTTGTCATAAATTATTCTCCTTTTTAATTAATAGTTTATTTTTGAATGGTTTATATTCTTTTCCACCGCCGATAAAACCGGCATTTTTGTAAAATTCAACAAAGGTTAAACGCATGGGGTGTACAAACGCACCTAATGACGAAATCATCAGGTTGGCGGCATGTCCGATTATTAAAAACACCACAAACATTATCGGGCCAATTACAGGTGCCGAACCTAAAATCTGAAGACCGATGGTATTGATTACAAAACCGAGAATGGCACTCGATATACCGAGGGCAAACAAACGGATGTAGGAAAGTACATCGCCAAAAATGCCGGTAATGCCGTATAAATCCCAGATCCCCTTTCCAATGCGGGCTAAAATTCCTGCTTTGGGGTCGCTCCAGAATACAATCAGGGCAAGCGCTGCGTAAACCAGATATCCGGTTACCACAGTGGCTAATTTTAATAAGGCAAGGTCTAAAATGCACAATATCAGTATAAACCAGCCGATTGAAGGCAAAGCATACTGCCAGCCAAACATTCTGATACTGTTTATTGCTTTTATAACTAATCCAAACAGTATTTGAAATAGTCCGATAGCAAGCGCCAGGTAAAATATTTTCTGACTGTCCAGCATTATATTTCTGAATTTACCAAGGACCTCAACGTTAAGCAGGTTTATTCCAAAGAATGTACCTGTCAGAATTCCAAAAATGATTGTGCCAATACCCAGAAACTGAGCAAGCGACAATATTGGTTTTATTTCTGGTTTTGCTTTTAATTTGTATAAAGTTGTAGCCAAAAGAATTACGAGTCCATAACCAACATCGCCCAGGCAAAATCCAAAAAACATCATAAAAAACGGGGCGAAAAATGGGGTTAAATCCATTTCCTGGTAAGCAGGTAACGAGAAAAGTTTTCCAATGGGTTCATAAAGTTTCGCAAACCTGTTGTTTTTTTGTTTTATTGGTACTTTGTCTTCCTGTTTAGGCCTTTCGGTAAAATAAACAATACTTTGCTGTTTCAGATATTCGTTCAGTTCCGCTGTCTCGTTTTTAGGTACATAAGCTTCAATTATTCTAACGTTTTCTTCTACAGCGCTTTCTGTATTTTTCAGTACTTTCTGGTAATCAATTTTTTCTTCGAGTCCGAGGGAGAAATTTTGTACTTCTTCCAGGTAATTCAAAGATATAAAATTCAGTTCCTGCTCAATTTCAGAAATTTGCAAAAAATGGTTGAGCTTTTTATCTTCCAACTGGCTGATTGATTCGTTAGGAACCTTAATCTCCTCGGCATCCAGTTCAATTTTTTCATCCGAAATATTAATAACCACAAAATACACAAACGGACTAACCGTATTTATAATTACGATATCGTATTGTTCGCCCCATTTTTCATCGAACTTTTTTTCCGAAGTAATAAAAAGTTGAATTTTTATGTTGTTTTCTTCCAGCTTTTTAATGGTTTCTACTGAAAAATTGCCCCAGGGCCGGAGGCTTGCAATGGACTTGTTTAAAAGATTATCATGCTGAATTAATGCATCTTTCTGGTCTCTCAGGTGCAACACTTTTTCCACAACTTCACTTCCATTCAACGCAGGTTTTTTAAAATCCTTGTTGTTGAATTTATCGTTGTAGTAGCGGGTTTTTATTTCATTTAGTTTGTGTTTGTAAAGCGTTTCGTTGCTGCTGTATATTTCGGGGTCTTTTTTGTGTTTAATATGTTCGTCCTTTTCAGGTTCTTTTGCCTGAATTTCGGCTTCGAACTCTTTTATTTCAGCCTCGGCGCTTAATTTTTGGTTTTCAAGAAAATGATAAACCTGGTTAACCGATTTTAGCTCATCGAGTTTTTCCTTGATTTCGATGCCGGGGTCACTTATTTTTTCAACAATATCCAGTATGCCAATATTTCTGATATCATCGAGAAATTTTTCATAATCAAGATGATAAGCGATAAAGGTATATTTCAGCATTGGTACTATCATGCGTATTCCTCCTGCTCTTGTTGACGGTTTTTAACAATTTTCTGTGACGATTTCGAAAGATTTTCCTCATCTTCCAGAAAGCGTTTAATTTTTCGGATTGCATCCTCATAACCAGGAATCTGCACTTTTTCGTACAAATTTACCTTTTGCGTGGTTTTTTTACGCGCAAGGTATAGCAATTCGCTTTTACGGTAATTTACCTCGCGTTCCAGCGCTGTGGTTGTCAGCTCTTTTAAAATAGTTATTCCGGTTAAAAACCATTGCGGGTTGTTAAAAAGGCTAAATTCCCTGGTTTCAAAAATTATATGTTCCAATTGCGGTATTTTTACACCGGCAACTTTTTTGATTGCCAATTCCAAATCTTTAACAGCAAGCAGGGTATTGTCGAATTCACCCCAAATGCGTACAAATTTTTCGTACTCGGCAATTTTTTGTTTTAGCTTGTTTTCAATTGTGGCCGTTTCATCCTTAGCACGTTTAACTTCAACGCGAAGTGCAGCCTCCTTGTTTTTAATGGTAGGCAGTGCCCTGACCCGCGTTTTTAAATGCTTGTCAAGTTCCTGAAGCGCCGTTTTATTATATTGAAATTTCATGGATTATTCACCTTTCCAATATTTGTCCATAAACTCGCTTCTGATGGCAACCTCTGCCTTGCTGAAATATTTGGCAAACAGCATCCAGGCAGTTTCTATCATCATATCAATATCAATATTTACATCGATTGCCAGCAATTTTTCAGAATATTCCTTGCCAAATTTTAAGGTGCGTTCATCATAATCAGTCAAATCGAAACCGTTTTCAAGTTTGGTTTTTGCCTGTGCGGCATCGGCATACAAACGGATTGCCGTGTTCATTACCTGCGGGTGGTCGGCCCTGGTTTTTTTGCCAATTACCAACTGTTTTAACCTCGAAAGGCTGCGGAACGGGTCAACAATTACTTTTCCGATATCTGAATCTTTTCTCAGGAAAAGCTGTCCCTCAGTGATATAGCCTGTATTGTCGGGGATGGCATGGGTAATATCGCCGCCCGAAAGAGTGGTAACCGCGATAATGGTGATTGAGCCGCCATCGGGAAACTGCACTGCTTTTTCGTAAATTTTGGCTAAATCAGAATATAATGAACCGGGCATGCTGTCTTTCGATGGAATCTGGTCCATGCGGTTCGAAACGATACTGAGTGCATCGGCATAAAGTGTCATGTCGGTTAAAAGAACAAGCACACTTTGTTGTTTATCAACCGCAAAATATTCGGCAGCGGTTAACGCCATATCGGGCACCAAAAGCCGCTCAACAGGCGGGTTTTCGGTAGTATTTACAAAACAGATGATTCGGTCTAATGCACCTGCGTTTTCGAATACATTTTTGTAAAACAGGTAGTCGTCGTTGGTCAACCCCATTCCACCCAGAATAATTTTGTCGGCTTTGGCGCGCATGGCCACCATTGCCATAACCTGGTTAAAAGGCTGGTCAGGGTCGGCAAAGAATGGTATTTTCTGTCCGGTAACAATTGTATTGTTCAGGTCGATTCCCGCAATACCGGTGGCAATTAATTCCGAAGGTTGTTTCCGGCGCACCGGGTTTACCGAGGGGCCCCCAATTTCGCGTTCTTCGCCTTCCACTTCTGGACCTCCGTCAATTGGATGGCCAAAAGCGTCGAAAAATCGTCCGGCCAAATCATCGCCTACTTTCAACACCGGTGGTTTTCCCATAAAAACCACTTCGGCATTGGTTGGAATCCCTTCAGTACCGCCAAATACCTGCAATGTAACCACATCGCCAATAATTTTTACCACCTGCGCCAACCGTCCGTTAATCATGGCCAGTTCTTCGTAGCCAATACCGCTGGCGCGGAGCGAACAGGTTGCTTTGGTAATCTGGATAATTTTTGTGTATATTTTTTGAAATGCTTTTGTTTCCATGCTTTTATTTCCTTTCGTCGATAATGGTGCCTAATTCCGTAAGATAGTTGTTGAATTTATCTGAATTGAATTCTGAATAATTCATTTGTTTCAAAACGTTGATAATACGTTTGAAATAGGGGTTTACCTCGTCGAATGACTCGAATCTGAAATCGATTTTACAAATTTCGAGAACGGTTTCGAGCAGAAATTTTTGCCTTTCTAACGAAGTCTGTTTATCTATTTCGT
>Ga0210023_1002737_pt1 | contig 11424 bp, 7 predicted proteins | sample CryGeymeta201524_FD_183987 | JGI IMG/M metagenome (GOLD analysis project Ga0210023, IMG submission 183987) | Groundwater microbial communities from Crystal Geyser aquifers in Utah, USA - Crystal Geyser metaG 2015-24 (SPAdes) (version 2) | ecosystem: Environmental > Aquatic > Deep subsurface >... | reverse complement strand
ATAAAATGTAACATGCGGGTTTCGGGGTCTTTCCAGTATTTTTCCCAAAGTCCTTCTTCGTCTTTTCCCGTGGGGGAGAGTGTATTGAATAATTCCTTGGTTGCCGAAATGTAACCGATAGGCGCATCGAACCAAACATACAGCACTTTACCTTCGGTTCCTTCAATGGGTACCGGAACACCCCAGTCGAGGTCGCGGGTAACGGCGCGGGGCAGCAGTCCGCTGTCGATCCACGATTTGCACTGCCCGTAAACATTGGGTTTCCACTCTTTGTGACCTTCCAGAATCCACTCACGCAGCCACGGCTCATATTGGTCGAGCGGCATGTACCAGTGTTTGGTTTCTTTTAAAACCGGCTGGTTTCCACTGATCATCGAAACCGGGTTAATCAGTTCGGTGGGGCTGAGCGCAGTTCCGCAGCTTTCGCACTGGTCGCCGTAAGCACGTTCGAATCCGCATTTGGGGCAGGTGCCGGTAATGTAACGGTCGGCTAAAAACTGATTGTTTTCCTCATCGTAATATTGTTCCGAGGTTTTTTCAATCAACTTGCCGGTATCGTATAATTTTCTGAATATTTCGGATGCAGTTTCGTGGTGTATTTTTGCTGAAGTGCGCGAATAAACATCAAACGAAATCCCGAATTTCTGAAACGATTCCTTAATGATTTTGTGAAATTTATCAACCACATCCTGCGGAGTAATTCCTTCGTTTTTTGCTTTTAAAGTAATGGGCACACCATGTTCGTCGGAGCCGCCAATCATAATCACATCTTCGTTTTTAAGGCGAAGGTAGCGGGCATAAATATCTGCCGGAACATAAACCCCGGCCAGATGGCCAATGTGAATCGGGCCGTTGGCATACGGGAGCGCAGTGGTGATGAGTGTACGTTTAAAATTGGTCATTGCAAAAAATTTGTTTTCAGTTCGAAATTCGATTTCAGGGGGGCAAAGATAGTTGAAAAATTAAAAGGTTGATTGAAAACTGTAAAGTCATACTATGACTCCGAGCAATGGTATGACTTGTAAACAAAATCACGAATCAGGAATCAGCAAGTTTTAAAATTATGACCAAAAGCCTGAATTGTTTTTATTCACCCAGTGACGAAAAGTCAACGGTTGAATTCTTCGATATTTTTCTGTGATAATGTTACCTTGCAGCACACTTTCACCGGGTGACTAAAGCTCACCCGATGAATAACTTTGGCTATCAGAAAGCTTACAATTTTTTAATAGGCCCAATTTTATATTTCTTATTTTGTGTTTCCTGCCCAACTTTGACATTCCCGCCAGAACTGCTTGTCGGGCTGGCAGGCGGGCTTATTTAATATTTTCTGATAAAAATGAAGAATAACAGAATAAGGAATCAAAAAGTATTGAAAATATGAGCAAAAGTCTGCTTCATCGAAATTCACCCGGTGACGAAAAGTCAACGGGTGAAAAGCAAAAAGCATCACCATTTGTATGTAAACGAAACAGAAGGAATGATTGGGAGTATTGTTATCTGTTTTATCTTGTCGCCCTGTTTGTAATAATACCAGGGATTTAGCCGGTTATAAACATTGTAAACCGAAAAATTCCAGGCATAGGTTTTACCGGCACTTTGCCTTTCAATTCGGTAAGAAAGATTGAGGTTATGGAAAGCGGGCATTTGGTAATTGTTAACCGAATTCATCAGGCTCCTTTTGGCAAACCAACCGGCCCCGTAACGCGAGCCTTCCATCAGCGGTAACGGAATCCCCTGATATTCCTGCTCTGCCAGTGTGATGTATTTCCCCGAAGCATAATTGAAATTTGCAGAAAGCTCCCTTTTAACCGTTTTCCCTTTCTTCAGAATTTCATCAAAACAATAATTGGCATTGACGTTTAACTGATGTCGCCTGTCATATTCATACGGGAATTCTTTTCCAAAATTTATTTCATCAAACTGGCGGGTGCTTTTCGATAGTGTGTAAGCTACCCAGCCTGTAAGTTTGCCGGTTGTTTTTTCAGCCATAAATTCAATTCCATAAGACTTGCCTTTGCCGGTTGCCACAAAATCTTCCCAACTGTCGTCGCGTTCTTTTAAAGCCAGTGTACCATCTTTGTACCTGAGAACATTTCGAAGATGAGTGTAATAAATCTCTGAAGAAAACCGATAACCATTGTTTTTCGTCCAAAATACCCCGGCTGAATAAAGGTCAGAGGTTCCCGGCCTGATTTTAGCTGTTGACGAAACCCAAAGTTCGGTGGGTATTCCTAATGTGGTATTCTGAAGCTGGTGCAAATACTGGTGCATGCGCGAATACGACAACTTTGCCGAAACCTGCTCTGAAACTAAGTGGCGTATCGACAAACGTGGTTGTAACCCTGGATAATTTTTCCCTTCTGTCAGTATGTTTCCTGCCCTTAATCCTGCACTGGCCTTTAGTTGTTGAGTTACATCAAAATCAGCTTCGAGGTAAACTTCACTAATAAGGTTATTGGTGAAAATGTCTTTGTTCAACACAAAAGAGGTTGAATCGGATTGATACGAAATTATTTCGGGACTGAATTTTTGTAACGAAACATTGTACCCGAATTTTACTTTCACCCTGTCATTGGTTGTCCAGTCGAAATCCCCTTTTTGCGATAAATCATTCAGATTGTTATATCCTTTATAAATTTCGTCACCCTTTTTATCAAACTGGTTTAAATATTCCTGTCTGAACCTGCTGTTATACAGTGAAAAATTGGCAAACAGCTCAGGTGAAAAAACATGGTTCCACCGCAAAACACCGGTCAGGTTTTGCCAGTTGTAACTAAATTTCACGTAATCGCTGTGAATATTTGCATCATCTTCCATCATGTAAGCGTCACGCCCGGTGTAAAAGCTCAGGTAAACCCGGTTGTTTTGGTTGATGATGTAATTGGTTTTTGCATTAATATCCCAAAATCCATAAGTTATAATCTGATTTTCATTGTTTTGATTTTCAAGTTTCTGATAGGCCATCAGCAGGAGATTGGCCCAGGTTGTGCGGCCTGAAATCATAAATGAAGCTTTGTCCTTTTTTAACGGACCTTCCATGGTAAAATGACCGGCAATCGGGCTCAGTGAAAAAGTCCCCTGCCGCTTTTTCAGGTTTCCTTCTTTCATTCCCACATCTAACACAGAACTTAATCTTCCGCCAAATCGGGCTGGCAGACTGCCTTTGTACAGTTTGGCTTCATAAACCGCATCGTTGTTGAAAGCCGACATAAAACCCCACAGGTGGTTGACATTGTAAACAGGCACTCCGTCGAGTTGAATCAGCGTTTGGTCAGGGCTTCCACCGCGAACACTAAACCCGGTGGAACCTTCGGTGGCAAAAGAAACACCCGGGAGCAACTGGATGGCTTTTAGTAAATCCGGTTCACCCAAAACTGCGGGTATTCTTTCAACTTCCCGGGCTGTTAAGCGATTCACTCCGACAGAAGGCGAGAACAAGAACTCCTGTTGGTTTGCCGCTTTAATTTCCACTTCGCCAATCGAAATTCCGGGGTGCAGTTGAAAATTGATTATTGTGTCTGAATTCAGTTTCAGTCCGGTAAGAAAAGGTTCGAATCCAACAAACCGGGCTTCAATTTTTACCAATGCAGGCTGAAGTGATATATTGAAATAACCATATTCATTGGTGGTTGTCCCTTTGTTTGTAACGGGAACGAAAATGGTTGCCCCGGTAAGTTTTTCACCCGATGAGGCATCGGTTACATATCCGCTGATAGTTACCGGCGTTTGTGCAAATGAAAAAAACACGAGCAGGATATGAAAAACCGCAATTATATGTTTTACTGTAAGCTTCATTTCCCGTCGTATTTTTCAGAAACACTATTATATGAACCAAAAATACCTGTGCCCCCATTTATATTCGAATACATTGGAAATGGGGCATAAATAATGGGCATATCTTCAGCATACAAATCCATATTCTGTAATAAAAGGCTCGACTTCATGTATTTGTCGAGGTGATAATCCGTTGAAAGCAGAAAGACCTCAATCGGGTTGCTGATGCATTGAGGATAAAAAACAATTTCTGTTTTTCCACCTGGTAGCACACTATCTGCAAATCTTATATAATATTCATATTCAAATTTGTAGCTTCCATTCTGATAAATTGTCTGGTTAAAATCGTCGGCATATTCAAAATTGGAATATAACGCACAGGCAATATTTTTACTCTTGTTTCCTTCAATTCCTTCAAAACCGGTGGCTGATATCCAGTAATAATTTACTTCTTCGGGACTATCGTTCAGTAAAATCCCAAAAGAATAATAATTATAAAGACCAGAAGTATCTTTTTCAATGGTTGCATTAATTGCGTTTGGTACAGTGGTTTCAGCCCAAACTTTGATATTGCCGGCTGTTGCTTCAATCCAGTATATTTTACCAGGTAAAACAGAAAATGGTAGAATATAAGTGCTACTGTCAGACCAAACAAATTCACCTATTTTCGTTTTTCCTTCAAAAAGCTGAATTTGTGCATCTTTTATTGGTTCAAATAGGTCGGTTGCCTGTATTGGTTTTGAATAACTTAACTGAACAACCACCGTATCACTTTGTGCGTCAAGAATACAATTTAAAACTACTTCATTTTCCTTAAAATCGTCATCAATTGTTACTTCGCTGATACAGCCCCACATAATAAATGGGAAGAGAAGCATAATAAAGATGTGTTTCTGAACTTTGCACATGTTTAATTATCGGCTATTTTCTCAGATTAAATAAAGGAACCTGGGCTTTTAATTGTAAATAGTTGTTCCGGTGAGTACTGGCAAATGGAACAGTGATGTCATAAACCATTCTTTGGTATTTTATTCCATAAGCATATTCAAGTATAACATCTACAGGGCCAATGGCAGCACCAACTCCCAACTTCAAATTAAGAGTGGTTTTGTTTATATCAATATCGGGATTTAACGTCCTTGCAATCTCGAAAGCAGGATAAACCAACAATGTTCGGTTTAAAAAGTATTTTATTCCACCCGATACGGCAATTTGGTTAAAAGAAGTATTATCAAAGTGGCCATAAATGGGTTGGCTGCCAGTACTATAACCTCCTCCAACCGGGATTTTTTCCAAAAATACATCACTTTTAAACCCATAATAGTTTAACTCAACAATCTGGTGAATTTTGGGTTTCCAATGGTCCTCCAAGAATATTCCTGCCGACCAACCCCAGCCGTTGTCCATACTGTTGTTTCGGCTTGAACCAAGATTTTGTGCTTCCGGGTAAAACCGGGCAACCCCACCGGAAAGTCCAAATTCTGTTTTGCGCTGGGCAGTTGTTGTTTTTACTACTATTATAATCAAAACGATAAGGAAAAGTTTAAATTTTTTTTTCATGTGTTTTTTTTTATGTAAAGCCGATTTAAAATCGGCTTTACTTTATACTAATATTATATGTTTATTTTTTACGGATAAATTAAACTTCCGTGAAAAGAAGACATGTAATCTGACCAAAAATCAGATACTTGAACATTATATACATTTGGATAATACTGGGTCTGAGTTAACCCAGAACCATAGACAACAAAATAATAAACAGCGGCTTCATAGGGTGAACGTTCTAAATAAGGATTTGCATTATAATAATTCAGATACCAGAATCCATCGTTTCCACCTATTTGAGCTTGCATCGTTCTCCAATTAAAATAAGTTGGCCTGTCTGATTTATAGAGCAAAAATTGTTTATAACTATAAAACCTGTAATATACCTCATAATTTAATCCAACAACACCCCATACAATCTCGCCGTTTACAATTATCCAGTCATACACAACAAACTGTTCTTTTTTTAATTGCAACATGGATCTTAATCTATTATCTGATAAGATAGTTTCTTTTAATAACACCCCACTTTTTAATTGAGTTAAACCAGTTTTAAGCTGGATTTCCTTTTTCAAATTTTTCGGGTTTCCTTTAAAATCAGTTCCTGTAATATCCGGTTCAATAACTTCCTTGTCTTCCTTTAACTGATAAAACACATTTCCGATTTTAACCTTACCAAATTCATTTAAAATTTTGGAATAGCTTTCATTATAAAAAGGATAAACAAATGCTTGACTCTCCTTATCAAAATAACCTCTCTTACTAACTTCATCCAAATACCCTAAAATTTGTGTTTCAGACATTTCATCTGCTTTCTTCATTAACTCATTCCTTACGGTATAAGCAGATTTGAACCTTTTTGAAGCTTCAAAGCTAATCAAAGTTTCATTGGAAGAATTGTTTAACAATTTCTTTAGACTGTCCAAAGCCTCAAAATCCTTAAAAGCCAAATACCCGTTTTCAACATAAACATCGGGTTTAACTACCGTCTGCGGTTGTTCGTCAATTAAGACAAGTTCATCTTTCTGGCAACCATTAAAAATGATTAATGCCACAGCTACCATAGCCAAAATAATTAAATTTTTCATTTCTTTGTAAAGTTTTGTGGGCTGGGAAGGTGTGAACTTCCCATTGCCCGGTTAAACAAAATTTTTCCTGTAACCCGGTTCTTTTAAAGGGCTGGGTTACTTTTTGCCCTTGATTATATATAGAGTTTAAACATGGCTTTACATGCAACACAATTTCATAAATTTTATCTTCCTCTGATTTTTTAATGTGTCCGCGACAGGGGTTTTTATCCTGGGCGTAACAGAACCAAATATAGAAATTTAGCCTCAAAATTACAATACATTTTTACCCCCCCCCATAATTTAGAAACGTTCCAAATTGGTTGTTTTGATTATTCATTCGACGACTTCGGGTTATCGGATGAATGAAGCAACGCGTTTTTACATTTATTATATTTTGTTTCTTATTTCTTATTATTTCTCTATCAGTTCATTCTCTCTTTTTGAATATCTTAGCAGAAAAAAATATGGCTCAGTTTACACACATTATTTTCGACCTCGACGGTACGTTGGCCGACCCCCGCGAGGGAATCCGCAACTCGATAAAATATGCCCTCGGGAAAATGAAAAACGGTGAATTTTCCGAGGATTTACTCGAACGTTTTATTGGCCCTTCGCTGCAATGGGGTTTTAGCAATATTTTCGGGATGAATGAAAAAGATACCGATTTGGCTGTGAAATATTTCCGCGAGTATTTTGGTGAAAAGGGGTTGTATGAAAACGAACCCTATCCGGGGATTTACGATTTAATAGAGAGTTTGCAGACGGCAGGTAAAAATATGTACATCGCATCGTCGAAACTCGAAAAATATGTACATCGAATTCTTGAGCATTTCGAGTTCGAAAAATACATTACAATGGTAAAAGGCGCCGATTACAGCGGTTTGAACGCTTCGAAAAAAGAACTGATTTATGATTTGATGGCTGTCCGGCAAATCGATCATTCAAAAGAAATTGTAATGGTGGGCGACACGGTTTATGATATCAACGGGGGAAAGCACAACAGAATTTCGACCATTGCAGTTGGATATGGTTTCGGTATAAAAGAGGAATTACTTGCCGCTGAACCCGATTATTATGTTGAAAGTGTTGAGGAGTTGTCGCGGGTTTTACATTCATAAATGAAGGCCACAGATTCACAGATTTTGATTAAATGTCTATTATATAAGAATATTAACAAAGGTGATTACATTTCATACACCCTTCGACTACGCTCAGGGTGACAGTCAGACTGAGCGAAGTCGAAGTCTGGTTAAACAAACTAAATAATATTAGATTAATATTTGAAAGCATCCACTTAAAATTTATCAACATGAAAATACCACTTTCCATAAAACCAGGAGATAAAATCAGAATTGTTTCTCCGGCAGGAAAGGTAAGTGAAAAGCATGTTTTTCCGGCGGTTGAATGGTTGCAAAAACAAGGCTTCAAAGTGGAGTTGGGCAAACACGTTTTTGCCAGCCATTTTCAGTTTGCCGGCACCGACAGTGAGCGGCTCGATGATTTGCAAACCGCTCTCGACGACCCCGAAACTGCGGCAATTATTTGTTCTCGGGGCGGTTACGGCACAGTTCGAATCATCGAAAAACTGAATTGCACTGATTTTTTAAAGTACCCAAAATGGCTTGTCGGGTTCAGCGATATTACCATTTTACATGTTTGTATGAATAATTTGGGTGTGGCAACCATTCACGGCGCAATGCCCCGTTATTTTTTCGACGAAAACGGTTTGCCCACCGAAAACCTGAATTCACTAATGCAGTTGCTTTCGGGAAAAAAAGTTCAGTATTCGGTAAAAAGCGAAAAAGCCAATAAACCCGGAAAAGTGAGCGGGGAACTTGTTGGTGGTAACCTTTCGATTATTTCGAGCCTGCAGGGAACAAAATACGAAATCGATACTTTTGGAAAAATCCTCTTTCTCGAAGATATTGACGAGTTTCTGTATCACACCGACCGAATGATTCATCAGCTTAAACTTTCCGGAAAGCTGGATAATCTGGCCGGTTTAATTATCGGAGATTTTACCGAAATGAAGGACAATGAATCGCCATTTGGAAAAACAGTTCATGAAATCGTTTCGGAAGCAGTTGAAGATTTCAGTTATCCCGTTTGTTTTGGATTTCCTGCCGGCCACGATAAGAAAAACCTGGCACTCGGGTTTGGTTTGAAATGGGAATTGGAGGTGTTTGAAAAGAAAAGTGTTTTAATAGGGAGATAGGTCAAATTATTCTCTTAATACTTTAAATATTAAAGTTTTATGCAAAATTATAGAAGTTGTTATTAACAATGCTCATTTGATAAACAGATGAAACCCGGAGGGGAAGATTAATTACTCAAGTTTCCTTGTTGATAACTATTTGAAAACTAACGATATATAAAATTAAAAAATGTTGCATGTCATAGCTTAAAAAGCTATATTTGAGTTAGTTACTAAACAAATACGACATGCAACAATCGAAAAGTACGAAAATTAACGGAGAATTTCAAAAATTTATTGACAGTGACAATAAAACAGGCCTTTGCCTGGAAGAAACATTAAAGTTCTTTGAAATACGGCGCATATTTGGGAAGTTCGAGTCAGTTAAACAAGGCGGTATCCATGTTACGTTGATTCTTACCGCGTTGTTGGTAATGCTATTCTATAATGCCCGCAATATCCACAGTTACTTTTTTCGGCAGTTCGGAAAAGTTTCCGGTATCAAGGGAAGCAAGAATCCCTATTATGATTTACTGGGCAATGAATATATCTGCTGGCGTTCCATCTTGTACCTGTTTGCCAAGCGTTATTTAAGCCTGGTTGGTCAAATCAGGGAATGCACAGGCCAACCCAGGGCATTGATATTTGACGATTCGCCACTGGAAAAAAGAGGGAAAAAGATAGAAGGGGTGAGCAAAGTCCACGACCATGTTTCGGGGAACTTCATTTTTGGCTACAAGATATTGGTATGTGGCTATTGGGACGGGAACAATTTTGTCCCGGTTGATTTTTCCTTGCACCGCGAGCGGGGAAAAGAACTGGACAAAGCACGCGGCAAGCGCAACAAGGCAAGGCGCAAGGCACTGAAAGCCCAGTCGGCCTACCAAGAGCACAAAACACGGCACAATAAATCTATGGCAAAGCTCGGCGGGTTAAGGAGCGGAAAAGTAAAAGGCAACAAATCCGATGTTGAAAAACTGGAAAAACATATAACCCGCTCAAAAAAACAACTCTCGAAACTTCGGAAAACGATGAAAGCCGCCCAGGCTGATTTGGCGAAAAAAGAAAAACTTGTAAAAGAAAAACAAAAAACAGCGCCCTTATATGGGCTACCGGCATCAACCTACCGAAAACAGTTCAAAAAAGAGAGGCACCAGGACAGCCCGGGCTACCAGCGAAAACAGGAAGCCGACCAAAGCAAAGCAAAAATGGTTGTTGAAATGATACGCAGGGCAATAAACAAGGGGTTTGTATTCGAGTATGTCCTGTTCGACAGTTGGTTCTTTTCAAAAGAAATCCTTTCCTGCATCGAATCGTTCCGCGCCAGGGGCATAAAACTGATAGCCATGCTGAAAATGGGCAAGACATTATACCGTGACTGCCTGGACGGGCAGGAAAAACAAGCAGCCGAACTACGAAAAAAGTACAGGAAACAAACAAAACGCAACCGGAAGTTCAATGCCTGGTACATAAAAGTAGCAGTTTGGTACGACAACCACAGGGTCAACCTTTTTTTTGTAAAGATTGGCACTGGCGGAAAATGGAAATGCCTGATAACAAACGACCTGGATTTAAGCTTCAACAAGCTCATGGAAATATACCATATCAGGTGGAGCATCGAAGTATTTTTCAAAGATGCCAAGCAATATTTACAATTGGGCAAGTGCCAATGCAATAACTTCGATTCGCAGGTTGGGGCAGCCACCCTGGCCATGATGCAGTATATAATGCTGCTGCTATATAAACAGATGCATTACGGGCAAACCCTGGGAAGCATCTTCAATATACTGGGCAGGCAGGCGCAGCAGGAAAACATAACCCGGTATTTACTGGAACTGTTTTGGGAAATTGTCAATAAAATAGGAAACCTGTTAAAGGTAGATTGCATCGAATTATTTGAAGAAATAATACGCGACAATCAGAGAGCAGATGAAATTTTGAAACTCCTGGGACCTGTCCTGGAACAGAAACGCGTTGCGTGATATGCCTGAACGAATCTAATGCGCTGTAAAACTGATAGATAGATAAATTTTTTCAATAAAATAAAAAATATAAACAACTGAATATCAAAATATTAAACTAAAGGAAACTTGAATTATTAATCATTCTAAACTATGAATTGTATGGAACAATGCGTTTATGAAATGCCTTCCATGATTCGGGGAAGGCTAAAAAAACTTCGCCTGGCATCCAGGTTTACTCCTCTTGCTGCTGGCGATGGCAATCAATGTTCAGGCAAGTACCTATTCTGAATCGGTTAAGTTCGATTTGAAAATGAATAAGGTCAGTCTGAAACAAGTTTTTCAAACCATCACTGAACAAAGTGAGTTCAAGTTTATTTACAACAACGATGTTGTAAACGACAAACAAAAAGTTTCTGTTAATACCGACGGCGCGCGGGTAGAAGAAATTCTGGATGAAATCCTTCCACAGTTCAATCTTGAATACCGGGTAGTTGACCGCCAGGTGATTGTTTTCCCGGTGGAAGCAAAAGCAAAATCAGAAACTGTTTCACCCGCTGATGCCCAGCAACAAAAAACCATTACCGGTAAAGTGGTAGATGAAAAAGGAGTTTCACTGCCTGGTGTTGCAGTTGTTGTAAAAGGGACAACCGTTGGTGTGGTAACCGATATCGACGGAAACTATTCGCTTCAGGTACCTGCCGATGCACAAACACTGTCATTCTCCTATATTGGAATGAAAGCACAGGAAGTGGTAATTGGCAACCAAACTGCAATTAACATTACAATGGCTGCTGAAATGACCGACCTGGACGAAGTTGTTGTTGTAGGTTATGGCACACAAAAACGTGCCAATGTGGTTGGCGCCGTTACAACA
>Ga0210023_1002728_pt1 | contig 11451 bp, 9 predicted proteins | sample CryGeymeta201524_FD_183987 | JGI IMG/M metagenome (GOLD analysis project Ga0210023, IMG submission 183987) | Groundwater microbial communities from Crystal Geyser aquifers in Utah, USA - Crystal Geyser metaG 2015-24 (SPAdes) (version 2) | ecosystem: Environmental > Aquatic > Deep subsurface >... | reverse complement strand
AAAATATCGTAGGCCACGCTGCGCGCGGTTTTGACAATGCCCTTGCCCTGGCACAGCGGACAGGGCTCGCACAGCACATGCGCCAGCGACTCGCGGGTGCGTTTGCGCGTCATTTCCACCAGCCCAAGTTGCGAAAAACCGCCGCACATGGTTTTGACTCGGTCGCGCGCCAGTTGCTTGCGAATTTCGGCCAGCACCGCTTCGCGATGCTCGTCGGGCGTCATGTCGATGAAGTCGACAATGATGATGCCGCCCAGGTTGCGCAAGCGCAGTTGGCGAGCAATGGCCTGCGCGGCTTCCAGGTTGGTCTTGAAAATGGTGTCGTCGAAGTTGCGGGCACCGACAAAGCCGCCGGTGTTCACATCGACTGTGGTCAGCGCCTCGGTCTGGTCCACGATCAAATAGCCGCCTGACTTCAAGTCAACGCGCCGCCCCAGCGCCTTGGCAATTTCCTCGTCGATGGCATACAGGTCAAAAATCGGCCGCTCGCCCTTGTAATGCACCAGCTTTTGCGCTGCAGCGGGCATGAACTCGTGGCCAAAGGCCTGCATCACGGCAAACTGCTCCAGCGAATCGACCTTGATGCATTGGGTGAACTCGGTGGTCAGGTCGCGCAGCACGCGCTGCAACAAGCTCAAGTCCTGATGCAGCAACGACGTGGCGGGCAGCCGTGTGGCCGCCGCGCGAATGCGCGCCCAGGCTTTGCGCAGGTAGGCGATGTCGTCGGCCAGTTCCTGGTCTGTGGCATCTTCGCCATTGGTGCGCAAAATAAAACCGCCACCCTGCTCTCCCACCAGCACCTGCAAGCGTCGACGCAACTCGTTGCGCTGCTCGGATGGGATTTTTTGCGACACGCCCAGGTGATCGTCCTGCGGCAAAAATACCAGCATGCGCCCGGCGATGCTGATCTGCGTTGACAGCCGTGCGCCCTTGGTGCCAATCGGGTCCTTGATCACCTGCACCATCAGACTCCGACCTTCGAAGACCTGCTTTTCAATCGGGATTTGCGGGGCCATGCTGCGCGCGGCCGAAATCGTCTCGCCCTCGGCCGGCGGATGCCAGACGTCGGCCACATGCAAAAAAGCCGCCCGCTCCAACCCAATGTCGATGAACGCCGACTGCATGCCCGGTAGCACGCGCGCCACCTTGCCCAGATAAACGTTGCCGACCAGCCCACGCTCCAGCGTGCGCTCCACATGCAGTTCCTGCAGCACGCCACTTTCCACCACCGCCACCCGGGTTTCCTGTGGCGACCAATTGATCAAAATGTCTTCTTGCATGGCTTTGATTAATTACTCGCGGTGGTACGGGTGGTTGGCATTGATCGACCAAGCGCGGTAAAGCTGTTCAATCAGCAGCACGCGCACCATGGCATGCGGCAGCGTCAGGTCTGACAGCCGAATGCGCTCATGCGCGGCTTGCCTGAAAGCGGGGTCAAGCCCGTCGGGCCCGCCAATCACCAGCGCGACGTCGTCACCCGACAACTGCCAGTTTTCCAGTTTTTGCGCTAGCGCCATGGTAGTTAACGCCGTGCCGCGCTCGTCCAGCGCCACCACTCTGAAACCTTTGGGGATGGCAGCTTCAATGCGCGCGCGCTCTGCCGCCAGCAAGGTGTCGAGTGCTTTGGAGGCACGGGGCTCGGTTTTGACGGCCTTGAGCTCGACCTTGAGCTCAAAAGGAAAGCGCTTGGCGTAATCGTCCCAGGCCGTTTGCGCCCAGTCGGGAACGCGCTGACCAACGGCAACAATCAGCAGCCGCACAGGGTAGCGTCAGGCTTTGCGCTCGGCCGTCTTCTTGGCAGGCGCTTTTTTGACAGGGCTCTTTTTGGCAACTGCTTTTTTGGCAGCCGGTTTGACTGGTGCATTGACCACCAGGGTTTTGAGGCGGGGCTTGGCCACCGGTGCCGTGCCTGATGCCGCCCGCTTGGGTGTTGCAGCTTTGGTCGCAGCAGTTTTTGCAGCTGCTTTTTTGGCCGCCGCCGCTTGGCTTGCTGCCGTTTTGGCCATCTGCGCCCGTGACGGGAAGGCTTCTTCCACGCCTTTTTTAGCGGCGCTGGAACGGCGCAAGCTCGCCACCGGCTTGGCAGCTTCCTTGGCATCGGCCTTGCCAACTTTGGCCTGGTCAGCCAGCACGGGTTTGGCTGCACCAAACTTGAGTCGCACCGGCTTTTCGCCCCAGAGTTCTTCCAGGTTGTAGTACGTGCGGTAGGTGGGTTGCATCACATGCACCACGGCCTGGCCACAGTCCACAATGATCCACTCGCCATTGGCTTCGCCCTCGACGCGCGGCTTGGGAAAACCCGCCTCGCGCACTGCGTCGATCACGCTCATGGCCAGCGCCTTGGTCTGCCGGTTGGATGTGCCCGAGGCCACAATGACGCGCTCAAAAAGGGACGAGAGATGCTCGGTGTCAAACACCACAATGTCTTGCGCCTTGACGTCTTCCAGGCCATCTACGACGGCGCGCTGCAATTTCTGGATGTCTTTTTTTTCTGCCATGGCTGTTGCAAGCTTGGTCACGGGTTTTATCAAGGATTTGCTTGCCGCTGACGTGACAGACTTGGTATCTGCTTTGGCAGGTTTTTTGGCTTTGCTGGGTGCAGTGGTTTGGGTAGTCATCAATGTGAAAGGTAGAGGTGATGTTCGGCAATATAACGCGCAACGGGCTCGGACACCAGTGTTTGCACCGGTTGCCCGTTGGCGATCATGTTGCGAATTTGGGTGGCACTCACGGGTGTGGCGGGCATGGACAGATGCAAAAACCGTTCAGGAAACAACTTTTCAGCATCGAACACGGCGCTACTATTTAATGCTTGATCATCGGATGATTGAGCGCGAGCAGCTACACAAATTATAGCTATTTGCAAAATAGCCCGCCAATCGTGCCAACTGGTCAGGGCCACCGCCTGGTCTGTGCCCATGATCAAAAACAATTCGGCACCAAATTCTGCGGCTGCAATGTGTCGCAAAGTGTCCACGGTATAGCTGGGGCCGCTGCGCGCCATTTCCTGACAATCCACCTGAATTTGCGGCACATCGTCAAACGCCAGATGCACCATGGCGAGGCGATGCGCGGCTGCGCTCAAGGGTCTTGATTTATGCCAGGCATCGCCCGTGGGTACCACGCGCATTGCGTCGAGTTTGAGCTCAGTCAGCGCCGTTTTCAGCAAGGTCCGATGCGCCAGGTGCGGCGGGTCGAAGGCGCCGCCAAACACCCCGATACGTCGGTGCTGGGCTGGTTTCAGACCCAATCGCGGCGCACCAAAAACTTGCTGTACAACTCGGCCTCGGGCGTACCAGCAGCCGGCACTTGCTGGTAGGCCCAGCTCACCAGCGGCGGCATCGACAGCAGAATCGATTCACTGCGACCGCCCGACTGCAGGCCGAAGTGCGTGCCCCGGTCCCACACCAGGTTGAACTCCACGTAGCGACCGCGCCGGTAAAGCTGGAAAGCACGTTCGCGCTCACCGTAGGGAGTGTCTTTGCGGCGCAGCACAATGGGCAGGTAGGCACTCAAAAACGCATTGCCCACGGCCTGCATCATGGCCAGGCTTTGCTCGGCGCCAAGCTCTGCGAAGTCGTCAAAAAATACACCGCCGATGCCGCGCGGCTCGTTGCGATGCTTCAGAAAAAAATACTCGTCGCACCAGGTCTTGAAACGCGGGTATTTGTCGTTGCCAAAGGGCTGCAACGCGGCCTTGCAGGTTTGATGAAAATGCACCGCATCTTCTTCAAAACCGTAGTAGGGCGTCAGGTCCATGCCACCGCCAAACCAGCACACCACGGCACCATCAGGGGCCTTGGCCGAGATCATGCGCACATTCATGTGAACGGTAGGCACATAGGGATTGCGCGGATGAAACACCAGCGACACGCCCATGGCCTCGAACGGCGCGCCAGCAAGTTCCGGGCGATGCTGCGTGGCCGAAGGTGGCAGCCTGGGGCCGCTCACGTGCGAAAAGCCGCAACCGGCGCGCTCAAAAATGGCGCCGCCTTCCAGAATTTGTGTGATGCCCCTGCCCTGCAAGGTCTCGGCAGCAGGCTTTTGCCAGGTATCAACCAAAAACGCTTGGCCATCCAGTTCAGCAATGGCGCCGGTGATGCTGGCCTGCAGGCCTCGCAAGTAGTCGCCAACCACCTCGGTCGGCAAGTGGCTGGTCGTCATGTTGGCGTCCCCTTGATGGCGCGGTGGCCAATGTCATGACGGTACTGCATACCGTCAAACCGAATCCCCATGACCACCTCGTAGGCGCGCTGCTGCGCCAGGCGGGCGTTGTCTGCCAGCACCGTGACACACAGCACTCGGCCGCCCGATGTGGTCAGTTGGCCATCTTGCAAAGCGGTACCGGCGTGGAACACGCAAGCATCTTCGGCCTCAGCGGGCACACCGCTGATGACGTCGCCCTTGCGCGGACTCATGGGGTAGCCGTGCGCTGCCAGCACCACGCCCAGTGCGGTGCGGCGGTCCCACTCCAGTTCGACCTGATCGAGCTTGCCGTGCGGGCCTGGCTCGGTCGCGGCCATCATCACATCGACCAGATCAGATTTAAGCCGCATCATGATCGGCTGGGTTTCGGGGTCGCCCATACGGCAATTGAATTCGAGCGTTTTGGGCTGCCCCTGGGCGTCGATCATCAGCCCGGCGTACAAGAACCCGGTAAAGGCAATACCGTCTTTTTCCATGCCGCGCACCGTCGGCAAAATGATGTCGCGCATGGCGCGGGCGTGCACGTCGGGCGTGACCACCGGTGCTGGCGAATACGCGCCCATGCCGCCGGTGTTGGGGCCCTGGTCGCCATCAAGCAGGCGTTTGTGGTCCTGGCTGGTGGCCAGCGGCAGCACATTCTTGCCGTCCACCATCACGATAAAGCTGGCTTCTTCGCCCTGCAAAAATTCTTCAATGACCACCCGTGGCACCGCCGCGCCATCGGCCCCGGCGTTGTGCACCACACCTAAAGCGTTGTCGAGCAGCATGAAATCCACCGCTTCATGGGCCTCGGCCAATGTGCTGGCCACCACCACGCCCTTGCCAGCGGCCAGGCCGTCCGCCTTGACCACGATCGGTGCGCCTTTTTGGTTGATGTAGGCATGCGCCGCAACCGGGTCGGTAAAAGTCTCAAATTCAGCGGTTGGAATGGCGTGGCGCTTCATGAAGGCCTTGGAAAAAGCCTTGGAGCTTTCCAGTTGGGCAGCGGCCTGCGTGGGGCCAAAAATGCGTAAGCCGTGCTTGCGAAAAATATCGACCACGCCCGCCGCCAGAGGCACTTCGGGCCCAACCACCGTCAGCACAATTTTTTGCGCCAGCGCCCAGGCGCACAGCTCATTCACGTCGGTCATCGGCACGTTCTCAAAGCGCGCGTCCTGCGCCGTGCCGCCATTGCCGGGCGCAAGGTAAATCTTGTGGGTTTTGGGCGACTGCACCAGGCGCCAGGCGAGGGCGTGTTCGCGGCCGCCGCCACCTATGACCAGAATCTTCATTCAGTGTCCAGTTCGGCGTTGTGATAAACCTCTTGCACGTCGTCCAGGTCTTCAATGGCATCGAGCAGCTTTTGCATGCGCGCTGCTTCGTCGCCAGTGAGTTCGATCGGGTTTTCGGCGCGCATGGTGATTTCGGCCGCATCGGGTGTCAGGCCGACAGCCTCCAGCGCATTCTTGACGGCTTCAAAGTCTGCCACTGGTGTGATCACCTCGATCGCACCGTCGTCGTCACTGATCACGTCTTCGGCGCCCGACTCCAAGGCCACTTCCATCACCTTGTCCTCCGAGGTGCCAGGCGCAAAAATGATCTGGCCGCAGTGCTTGAACTGGAACGCCACCGAGCCCTCGGTGCCCATGTTGCCGCCAAACTTGGCAAACGCGTGGCGCACCTCAGCGACAGTGCGTACCTTGTTGTCGGTCATGGTGTCAACAATGATGGCCGCGCCGCCAATGCCGTAGCCCTCGTAGCGAATTTCTTCGTAGGTGATGCCTTCGACGCTGCCGGTGGCCTTGTCGATGTTGTACTTGACGCGGTCGGCCGGCATGTTGGCCGCCTTGGCCCGGTCCACCGCCAAGCGCAAGCGCGGGTTGGTGCCAAGGTCGCCGCCACCGGCGCGTGCCGCCACCGTGATTTCACGGATGATGCGGGTCCAGATCTTGCCGCGTTTCTCGTCTTGCCGGCCTTTGCGGTGCTGAATATTGGCCCATTTACTGTGTCCTGCCACGTGAAATCCTTCAAAAGTTCGTTACGCTATCGGCTGAATTGTACTTTTGGAGCCAGCCATGCCCGAACCCATCCTGATCGCCCAGCACGGCCAGACGCAATGTCTGCTGCAACCTGACAAAGCCAACCGCCACGGCCTGATCACCGGCGCCACCGGCACCGGCAAAACCATCACCCTGCAAACCATGGCCGAAGGCTTCTCCAAACTGGGTGTGCCGGTCTTCATGGCCGACGTCAAGGGCGACCTGACCGGCATCTCGCAACCCGGCTCGACCACGCCCAAACTAGCCAAGGTGATTGCCGAGCGTGGCCTGGAAACACCCGAATTTGGTGCCTTTCCCACCACACTGTGGGACGTGTTTGGCGAGCAGGGCCACCCGGTGCGCGCCACCGTCAGCGACCTCGGGCCGCTGCTGCTGGGGCGCATGTTGAACCTCAACGAAACTCAATCTGGCGTGCTGCAACTGGTGTTCAAGATCGCCGATGACAACGGCCTGATGTTGCTCGACATGAAAGACCTGCGCGCCATGTGCCAGCATGTGGGCGACAACGCGTCGAACTTCACCACCGAGTATGGCAATGTGAGCGCCGCCAGCATTGGTGCCATCCAGCGCGGCCTGATGCAGATCGAGGCGCAGGGCGGCGACAGGTTTTTTGGCGAGCCGATGCTCAACATCGACGATTTCATGCAGACCGACAGCACCGGGCGCGGCTTGATCAACATCCTCGCGGCCGACCGGCTGATGAACTCACCGCGCCTGTACAGCACCTTTCTGCTCTGGATGCTGAGCGAACTCTTTGAGAACCTGCCCGAGGTGGGCGATCTGGACAAGCCCAAACTGGTGTTTTTCTTTGACGAGGCGCACCTGCTCTTCAACGATGCGCCCAAGGTGCTGATCGAGCGCATCGAGCTGGTCGTGCGCTTGGTGCGCTCCAAGGGCGTGGGCGTTTATTTTGTGACGCAAAACCCGCTCGACATTCCCGACAGCGTGCTGGCCCAGTTGGGCAACCGGGTGCAGCACGCGCTGCGCGCCTTCACCCCGCGCGACCAGAAAGCGGTCAAGTCGGCCGCCGACACCATGCGCCCGAATCCCGGGCTCGACATTGGTGCCGCCATCACCGAGCTCGGTGTGGGCGAGGCGCTGATCAGCTTTCTGGACGCCAAAGGCCGCCCCTGCCCGACCGAGCGCGTTTTTGTGCTGCCGCCGGCCAGCCAGATCGGGCCGATTACTCCCGCGCAGCGCCAAACGCTGCTGAGCGACTCCATCGTCGCCGGGGTTTATGAAAAAACGCTCGACCGCGAATCTGCCTATGAGAAACTCAAGGGACACGCCGCAGCGCGCGCAGCGCAAGCCGACAGCCAAGCGTCCGGCGCCAACGAGGCACCAGCAGCCCAGGGTGGCGGCATGTTCGACAGCATCAGCTCCGGTTTGGGCAGCCTGCTCGGCGGTGGTAGCGGCGGCCGTCGCACCTCGGCGGGTGAACAGTTCTTTAAAAGCGCCGCCAGTTCTATCGGCAGTGCCGTGGGCCGCCAGATCGTTCGCGGCGTTCTGGGCGGCATTTTTGGCGGTGCCAAACGCTAAGTTTGCCTCGGCATTTGTGTTTGCTTGTGGTTTCGACTTCGGTCGAACATGGACGACTGAAGTCGTCCCCACAGTCCATCCACACGCCACATCACCTTCTTTTCAACATCTCTGAAAGCCTCCCATGACAACTCCCCAAGACCCGATGGTTCACGTCATCGACCACCCACTCGTGCAGCACAAACTCACGCTGATGCGCCGTAAAGACGCCAGCACCACCAGTTTTCGCACGCTGCTCAACGAATTGGCCATGCTGATGGCCTATGAAGTCACGCGCGACATGCCGCTGCAAGACGTCGAGATTGAGACCCCGCTGGAAAAAATGACGGCCAAAGTCATCGATGGCAAAAAGCTGGCGCTGGCATCCATCCTGCGCGCAGGCACCGGGCTACTGGACGGCTTTCTGGCCGTGGTGCCGGGTGCGCGCGTGGGCCACATTGGCCTGTACCGCGACCCCGAAACTCTGCAAGCGGTCGAGTATTACTTCAAGATGCCTCAGGAAATGCCCGAGCGCGACGTGGTAGTTGTGGACCCGATGCTCGCCACCGGCCACTCGGCCATTGCCGCCATCACGCGCATTAAGGTGCTCAACCCCAAATCAATCAAGTTCGTCTGCCTGCTGACCTGCCCCGAAGGCGTCAAGGCGCTGCGCGAGGCGCACCCGGATGTGGCCATTTACACGGCGGCCATCGACCGCCAGCTCAACAGCCACGGCTATATTTTGCCGGGCCTGGGCGATGCGGGGGATCGGATTTTTGGCACGCAGTGAAGCGAAACGCTTGAACATATTTCGTGCGGCGGGATAGACAACTATTTGGCAAGGAAGTCTTTTATGTCTACAGTCGGGTTTTGAACTAACGCACACAACTCAGCCATGGTGGACTCCTCAATGTCAAGGCACCCATCGTAACCAGTGCTGGCATACCAAGCCTCACCAAGTTCGTGACGACAACAACAGATGGCAGCATAACGATCGACATCACTGCCACGTCGCTTTAGCCTAAAAGGTGTGAACAATGAGGTGGCAAATTTGATTCAAGCCGTCTCCCCCAGTCGTCCATCGCGGAAATCGCTCAGCGCCTGGTAAATCTCGTCCTGCGAGTTCATCACGAACGGGCCGTACTGAACAATGGGTTCCCTCAAGGGTTGGCCTGACACCAGCAGCACTTTGGCATTCACGCCCACCTCGATCACCACGCCATCGGCCTGCGCGTCATTGGCCAGGATGGCCATGCGCTGCACCGGCACGGCCTTGCCAGCGATGCTGACCTCGCCGCGGTACACATAGACAAAAACGTTGTGGCTTGCGGGCAGTTGCTGCTCGAAGCGGCTGCCTGCGGGCAGGTGCAAATCGAGGTAGTTGGGCTGCGTGGTGTCGCGCGTCACGGCACCGCTTACACCGTGGCTTTCACCCGCAATCACCGTGACCGCCACGCCCTCTGCCGTTACAAATTTTGGCAGATCATCGGCCTTGAAATCGCGGTACCAGGGCGTGCTCATCTTGTCGCGCTTGGGCAGATTCAACCAGAGCTGAAAGCCCTCCATGACACCCTCTTCCTGTTGCGGGATTTCGGAGTGGATCACGCCCTTGCCAGCGGTCATCCACTGCACGCCACCGTTTTCCAGCAAGCCCTCGTGGCCGGCGCTGTCACGGTGCAACATGCGCCCGGCAATCATGTAGGTGATGGTCTCGAAACCTCGGTGCGGGTGATCGGGAAAGCCGGCAATGTAGTCGTCGGGTTGGTCGCTGCCAAAGGCATCGAGCATCAGAAACGGGTCCAGCCGGTGCTGCAGGTTGTGCGTCAGCACGCGGGTCAGTTTGACGCCCGCGCCGTCAGAGGTGGCCTGGCCGGCAATCAGTTGCTCAACCGTGCGCGTCTGCGACACGATCTGCTGGGCAAGGGGTGTGTTCATGCGGAGTCCTTTCTTGATCTGGGTGAATGGCAACAGGCGCAGTTTATTGAACAACAATGAGTTTGAAAATCCCTTCGATTGGATATGATTGATTCCATGATGGAACAATCTAGCGCAAATATCGATCCCAACGACCTGCTCATCTTCGCCGGCGTAGCCGAGTTGGGCAGTTTTAGCCGCGCCGCCGAGCGCATGGGCTTGCCAAAATCCACCGTCTCGCGGCGCTTGGCTGCGCTGGAGCAGCGCCTGGGTGAGCGCTTGCTGCTGCGCACCACCCGGCGCCAGTCGTTGACCGAGTTCGGGCAGCAATTGCTGGAGCATGCGCGCCAGGTGGCGTCTGAAGTGGAGGCGGTGACGGCGCTGAGCGAGCGTCGCCAGGCCACGCCCAGCGGCCGTCTGCGGGTGTCCATGCCCAGCGACTTTGCCAACCTGCTGCTCGCCGACACGCTGGCCGCCTTCATTGCCCTGTATCCGGCGATCCAGCTGGAGCTTGATTTGTCACCGCGCCGGGTGGACCTGCTGGGCGAAGGCTTTGATGTGGTGCTGCGCATGGGCAACTTGCCCGACGATGCTTCGCTGGCCGCGCGGCGCCTGGCCGATTTTTCGTTCGGCTTGTACGCCGCACCAGACTATCTTGCCGAGCATGGCGCCCCGGCTGAACCCGATGATCTGGTGCGCCATGACGCCATCCGGATGTTGCAGAACAATGGTGAGGCCGCCGCCTGGATGCTGGCCAAGGGTGACCAGCATTGGCATGGTTTACCACCGGGCCGGGTCAGCGCGAATGCCCCTGAATTGCTGATCAAGCTGGCCTGCGCCGGTGCTGGTATTGCGGCCGCGCCAGATTACTTTGCCGCGCCTGAGGTTCGCCGCGGCGCCCTGCGGCGGGTGTTGCCCGACTGGTGCTTGCCCAGCCACAGCGCCTGGGCGGTGTTCCCGGAACGCAAGCTGATGCCCATCAAGACGCGAGTATTCATCGACATGCTGCAGACCGCACTGGCGCCAGGGCAGTCCGGCTGACTGCCAGCGCCCATCGTTAAAAAATGGTTATTGTTCTGAATTTGGAACGATTATTCCCATTTATCGGGACTTATCAATGAATATGACCAAAATTAGAATAATCACATCGCCAGACACGTCCGTTTGGCACTTTAACCAAACAGAGCACAGACCATGAAATTACTGCACATTGACTCCAGCATCCTCGGCGCCCATTCCGCTTCGCGCCAACTCAGTGCCGAAATCGTCGCCGAATGGCGCAAGGGCCACCCGGGCACCACGGTCGAGTACCTTGACCTGGCGGCCAACCCAATCAGCCATTTTGGCGCAGACGCCATCGCCGTCAAAGGCATTGCCCAGCCCGAGCCCACCGCTGCGCAGCGCGCCGAGAATGCCGTCTCAGAGCAACTGGTGAGCCAGTTCCTGGCCTCCGACGTGATCGTGATTGGCGCACCGTTTTACAACTTCTCGATCCCGACCCAACTCAAGGCCTGGATTGACCGCCTGGCGCAACCCGGCCGCACCTTCACCTACACCGACAAGGGCCCGCAGGGTCTGGCCACCGGCAAGACCGTGATCGTGGCATCCACCCGCGGTGGTGCCTATGCCACCAGCGAAGGCGGCCAAGCCATGGAACACCAGGAAAGCTACCTCAAGGTGATCTTTGGTTTCTTTGGCGTGACCGACGTGCGCATTGTTCGCGCTGAAGGCCTGGCCATGGGTGAGGCACCCAAGGCAGCCGCCTTCCGCGCCG
>Ga0210023_1002721_pt1 | contig 11476 bp, 10 predicted proteins | sample CryGeymeta201524_FD_183987 | JGI IMG/M metagenome (GOLD analysis project Ga0210023, IMG submission 183987) | Groundwater microbial communities from Crystal Geyser aquifers in Utah, USA - Crystal Geyser metaG 2015-24 (SPAdes) (version 2) | ecosystem: Environmental > Aquatic > Deep subsurface >... | reverse complement strand
CACGCCCTGGCCGCGAAGGGGCCGACGCTGGCCGGAAACGGGAAATTGAAGCTCTGTTGAAAAAAATAAAACCCTGATGAATTTATAAATAATCAGGCTGTAGCTCTTATATATAAAAGGTAAGACGCTATTTTTTAAATAGCTATTTAACGGCACTCACCCTGTTATCTGCTGCTTGGGGTCACCCGGAACCAGGCCGCGTACATGGCCGGCAGCGCCAGCAGCGTCAGCACGGTAGCCACGATCAGGCCACCCATGATGGCCACCGCCATCGGCCCCCAAAACACCGAGCGACTCAGCGGAATCATCGCCAGCACCGCCGCCGCAGCGGTCAGCACAATCGGGCGCAGACGGCGCGTGGCGGCACCCACAATGGCCTCCCAGGCCAGCACGCCCCGGTCGCGGTCCTTCTCGATCTGGTCGATCAGAATCACCGAATTGCGTTGAATCATGCCCATCAAGGCAATCACACCCAGCAGTGCCACAAAACCAAACGGACGATTCAACAGCAAGAGCGCACCCGCCACGCCGGCTATGCCCAGCGGCCCGGTCAGAAACACCAACACCGCGCGGCTGAAGCTGTGCAACTGCAGCATCAGCAGCGTGAAGGTGATGAACAGCATCACCGGCACCCCCGCCACAATGCTGGAAGAGCCCTTGGCGCTCTCGGCCACCGCACCGGCCACCACAATGTGGTAAGCGCCCTGCCCGGCCTGCACCCACTGGGCCTCCAGGCGTTTAAGTTGGGGCAGCAGCTCGTTGGTCACGGTGGCACCCTGCAGGCCTTCGACAATGTCGCTTTGCACGGTGATGGCGTAGTCGCGGCTCTCACGCCACATCACCCCCGGCTCCCAGGTGAACACCGGTTTGGCGATTTGCGTCAACGGAATCGACTTGCCCGATGCGTTGGGCAGGTAGGCGTTGGCAATGTCGGTGATGGCATTGCGTTCGACCAGTGGCTGGCGCAGCACGATGTCGATGAGCTTGTCGCCCTCGCGGTACTGCCCCACCACGCTGCCGCTCAAAATGGTTTTGGCGGCCTGGGCAATCGACTGGCTGGTGACCCCCAGCGCGCGCGCCTTGGTCTGGTCAACTTCCAGACGCATCACCTTGATGGATTCGTTCCAGTTGTCATTCACGCCGCGCGTATTCGGGCTGGCGCGCAACACCGCCTTCACTTCGTCAGCCCGCTCGCGCAACACCAGCGGGTCGGTGCCGATCACGCGAAACTGCACCGGGTAGGGCACCGGTGGTCCGTTGGCCAGCAGCTTGACGCGGCCACGCACCTCAGGAAACTCTTGCGCCAGCAGCGCAGGCAGCTTTTTGCGCAAAACCTCCCGAATGGGCAGGTCTTGTGGCAACACGATCAGCTGCGAGACATTGCTTTGCTGGAACACCTGCTCCAGCGGCAAATAAAAGCGCGGCACCCCAGAACCAACCCATTGCGTCACCGACTTCACGCCGGGCTCGGCCATCAGTCGCGCCTCGACGCGCTTGGCCACATCTTCGGTGGCGGCAAACGCCGTGCCTTCGGGCGACCACAAATCCACCGTGATCTCAGGCCGGCTCGAATCGGGGAAAAACTGCTGCTGCACCCTGCCCATGCCCGCCACCCCTAGCGCAAACAGAGCAACCGTCGCACCAATGGTGAGCCAGCGGTGCGTCATACAGGCGTTCACCATGCGCTGGAAGGCCCGGTAAAACGGGGTGTCGTACATGTCATGCGGCTCATGCTGGACAGCAAATGACGTTTGAACATGCGCCGGTGTTTTCAGCAGTAGCGTGCCCAAATAAGGCACAAAGTAGACCGACACAATCCAGCTCAGGCACAGCGCGATCACCGTGACGGCAAAAATTGCAAAGGTGTATTCACCCACTGAGCTCTTGGCCAGGCCAATCGGCAAAAAACCGGTGGCGGTGATGAGCGTACCGGTGAGCATCGGCATGGCGGTGATCTCGTAGGCAAAGGTGGCGGCGCGCACTTTGTCATAGCCTTCTTCCATCTTGCGCACCATCATTTCGACCGCAATGATCGCATCATCGACCAGCAGACCCAGCGCGATGATGAGCGAGCCGAGCGAGATTTTGTGCAAGCCGATGCCCCAGTAGTTCATGGCCAGAAAGGTCATGGCCAGCACCAGCGGAATGGTGATGCCCACAACCAGACCTGGGCGCGCGTCGAGCATCCAGCGTTTCATGAATGGATGCTGACCCGGGCGCTTGTGCAGCCCCAGGCTGATGAAGCTCACCGCCAGCACGATCACCACTGCCTCAATCAGCACGCTGACAAACTCGTTGACCGAGGTCGCCACCGACTTGGGCTGGTCTTGAATCTGCCCCAGCGTCACGCCAATCGGCAAGGTGGCTTGAATGTGCTGGGTGGCGGAGCTCAGTGCCTTGCCCAGCGCAATGATGTCGCCGCCCTTGGTCATGGACACGCCCAGCGCTATCACCTCCTGACCCTGAAAGCGCACTTTGACCGCTGGTGGGTCGACATAAGCCCGCTTGATCTCGGCAATGTCGTCCAGACGCAGCTGCTTGCCACCGGCGCGAATTGGCATGGCGCGCAGCTCATCCACCGCCCTGAACTGCCCGGCCACGCGCACCTGCACCACGTCCAGCGGGGTTTGCACCGCGCCTGCCGATTCCACCGCGTTTTGCTGCCCCAACTGCGCCAGCACGCCGTGCAAGTCCAGGCCCAACTGCGCCAGCCGTTGCTGCGAGATTTCAATGAACAGCTTTTCGTCCTGCACGCCAAACAGTTCCACCTTGGCCACGTCGGGCACACGCAACAACTGCTGGCGCACGTCGTCGGCAAAATCCTTGACCTCGGCGTAACTGAAACCGGGCGCCTGCAGGGCGTAAATCACACCGTACACATCGCCAAAATCGTCGTTGAAAAATGGCCCCAGCACGCCTTGAGGCAAGCTACCACGCATGTCGCCAATTTTTTTGCGCACCTGGTACCACACATTGGACACCTCGGCGCCGCGTGCATAGTCCTTGATTTTGAAGGTGATGAGCAATTCGCCCGGCTTGGAATAGCTGCGAATCTCGTCAGCGTAGGGCACTTCCTGCAGGGTGCGCTCCAGCTTGTTGGTCACCTGCTCGGCCATCTGTTGCGCCGTAGCCCCCGGCCAGTAAGCCCGCACCACCATGGCGCGAAAGGTAAACGGTGGGTCTTCGTCCTGGCCCAGCTGAAAGTAGGCGGATACGCCCAGCACCATCAGCACAACCATCAAAAAACGCGTCAGCGGCGCATGCTCAATGGCCCAGCGCGACAGGTTAAAACCCTTCTCAGGGTGCAAGTGATGTTCACTCATGACGGGCTCACTTGGAGGCGGCAGACGCAGCGGCTGCAGGGCGTTGCAATGCTACATTGGAAGGAGCTGTCTGCGCTTGTTTACCAAGGACTAGAGGCACTTTTTCCTTGTAAATGCTGACCTTTTGTCCGGGCGCCAGAACGTGCACGCCAGCCACCACCACCTGCATGCCCGGCTGCAAGCCAGCGGCCACCACCACCTCGTTGCCGTCGGCAGTGGCCACCTGAATTGGCTGCGGCTTGACCGTCATGCTGGCTTCATCGAGCACCCACACCGCCGTGCCTTGCCCCTGCGCAAACAGCGCACTCGTGGGTAACTTGATGGCGGCAATGCCCGTGTGCTGCACGCCGACGGGCAACACCGACACCGTGCTGCCCAGGGGCCAATCGTCCTTGGCAGCCAACGCCACCTTCACGCTGAAGGTGCGGGTAACGGGGTCGGCACTGGCCGCCACTTCGCGCACCAGTGCCTTGACGCGGGCGCCGTTTGACCAGCTCCTGACCGTCACCTCAGACCCCAGCCGGATCGCTGCCACCTTGTCCTCGGGCACGGCAAACACCACGTCGCGCGCACCGTCCTGGGCAATTTGCACCACCGGGCTACCTGCCGCCACCACCTGGCCACGCTCGGCCAGCACCGCTGTCACCACCCCCGACACATCGGCGTGCAAAGCGGCATAACCTGCCTGGTTGCCTTGCACATTGAGCTGGGCCTGCGCCTGATCAAGCTGCGCCTGCGCGCTTTTGAACGCCGCCTCGCGCCGCTCCAGTTCGGCCCCACTGATGAAATTTTGTTCTTTCAAGGCAGCAAAACGCTTGAAATCGGCTGCGGCCAGGTCGCGGCTAGTGCGCGCGGCCTGCACCTGCGCCAACGCCGCATCTGTCCCCAGCTTCAGGTCTAGCGGATCAATCTGCGCCAGCAACTGCCCGGCTTTGACGCGCTGGCCCACATCCACCAGCCGCTGGGTCAGCTTGCCACCGACCCGAAAACCCAAGCGCGACTCGACCCGTGGCTTCACCTCAGCGGCGTACTCCAGCGTGCTTTGGGTGGCTGCAGTGCCCACCGTGAGCAGCTTGACGGCGCGAATCGGCTCCTCGATAACGGCGGGTTTGCTGCAGGCAGCCAACAACGTGGCTGCCGCTATAGTCACCGCAAAACGGCCCAAATGCTTTGAGGCTGACACAAAGTTCATGATTAATCTCTTTTTCAAACAAGCCATGTTAATGACCAATAGGTTATTAATTCTATTCAATTGAAACAACCCGTCGCGCACTACGAGAATTTTCCGGTGGCCTCGGTGCTGTGCCCGGCGCACCTGCGCCCGGCCATTGCCGCCCTCTACCACTTTGCCCGCACCGCTGACGACCTGGCCGACGAAGGTGACGCCGGCGCAACGCAACGGCTGGCGGATTTGCAGGCCTACCGCGCCGACCTGGTAGCAGCCGCGCAGGGCAGCAGCGTCAGCGCGCGCTGGCGCACGGTTTTTGAACCGCTGGCGCAGGTTATCGCGCAATTTCAATTGCCGCCGGTGCTGCTGGAGCACCTGCTCGACGCATTCGAGCAGGACGTACGCTACACCGCCGCCGAGCGCCGCTACGCCGACGACGCCGAACTGCTGGACTATTGCCGCCGCTCGGCCGACCCGGTGGGGCGCTTGCTGTTGCATTTGTATGGCGTGGAAGATGCACTGTCGCTGGCGCAAAGCGACCACATCTGTAGCGCTTTGCAGTTGATTAATTTCTGGCAGGACGTGCGCGTCGACGCGGCTCGGGGGCGCTGGTACATCACGCAAGCGGCGATGGCGCGCTTCAAGGTAACAGACGCCGACTTTGCGCCCGACAGCACCTCTAACAACGCTACGCTGCTAATAGCTGCTTACGCTTATCAGGCAAGGGCCAGGATGCAAAAAGGCGCATCACTTGCGCTGCGTATCCAAGGGCGCGCCGGCTGGGAACTGCGGCTGGTGGTGCAAGGGGGTTTGCGCATTCTGGACAAGATCGCCAGGCTGGGCCATGCCACCTGGCGCCAGCGCCCGGTGCTCACCGTGTGGGACGCGCCAGTGCTGTTGTGGCGCGCACTGTGGATGGGTTTTGATTCAAAGTGATGCGGGGAGTTAGTGAAGCGCAGCTGATGTCACGCTGTTTGCCCCAATCAGTCGGGGGACAGGCGGTCACTTCAAGCGCGCAGGCACAGTAATCGGGTTATGCGCATAACCTGGTCGCTGTGCCGGGTTTGGCGTCAGGTAGTGGTTTGTAGAGAGACCGCACTCACTTTGAATCGCACCCAATCACACCCCTATCGAGGCGCACCCAAGCCCAAGCAGGTATCATCCGCGCCTGACTGTAGCCGCCAACTGACCCGTCGGCCCAAGGCTCCACCGGCTTGAGCGCAAGGAAAAACATCTTGATCAAAACTCTCCTCACTGGCTTGCTTGCGGTAGCGTCATTCGGCACGGCAACCCAAAGTTGGGCTGATGACACCAGCGCCATTCTGGACAAGGTCGCCGCCGTGTATGGCAGCCAGATGCCGGTGGCCCTCCGCATCACCGGCAGCACCATCTCGTTCAGCCGGGGCCAAGGCGCGCTGGTGCGGCTGTTCAAATCGCCCGACCGTTTCCGCAATGAAATCACCTATGCATCGGGCCCCGAGGTGCGCACCATGGTCGGTCCGATGGCCTGGAACCAGAACAAGCCTGCCAACCCCGCCCTGCGCGGAGCCATTGCGCTGCAGGCCGCGCGCATCGCCCTGCCCTGGAACGTGCTGGCACTGCGCGCCAGCGTCAACGACATGGGCCGCAGCGAAGTCGATGGCAAGCCGGTGCAAACACTCGAATTTACGATTGAGCCCACGCTGAAAATGCTGCTCCAGATCGAAATCGACAGTGGGCACATCGTCGAATCACGCGGCATCATGATTGCCGGTGAGCGAACCATGGAATTCAGCACCCGCTACGCTGAATTTCGCAGCGTCAGCGGTCGCATCTACGCCGGCCACGAAGAACAATACGCCATGGGTCAGCATATTGGCCATTCGCGCATCCATAACGTTGAATTCCTTGACACTCTGCCCGACAGCGCTTTTGCACCCTGGACCATGGTGCGATACGAACCCGCAGCAAACCACCCGCTCTGGGGCAGCGCGCTCGCGCTCAGGTAGTTGCACCCTCTTTTCTCACCACAAACCTTGATCAGGAGCCCACCGATGGCTTACCCTCCCGAATTTCTCAAGCGCGTCGACCAATTCATTGATCTGGCCAACCAGATCAGCCAGGGCGGCAAGGGCGGCGAGGCCAGCGCTGCCATTCTCTTTGCCGCGGGCCGCTACAACGCCTTCAATTACCTGTCCACAACCCCTGAGGGAACACCGCAAGACCAGGCCAAAGCAGTCGAGTTTTATGTGGCCGAATACCGTAAGGCCTTGCTGGCCAACCTGGCCGGCCAGGTTGGGCCGGTCCTGGGTGACGCCTGAAGTTCGCCTCGGTCAGGTTGGCTGACCCGATGACCCCGCAGGATTACGTGCAGCAAAAGGCCGCAGCGTCGGGCAGCAGCTTCTATTACGCTTTTTTGTTTTTGCCCGCGCCGCAGCGCGCGGCAATCACCGCGTTTTATGCATTCTGCCGTGAGGTTGACGACGTTGTCGACGAAGCCAGCGACCCCGGCGTGGCCGCCACCAAGCTGGCCTGGTGGCGTGCCGAGGTGGCTCAGGCGTTTGCCGGGCAAGCCAGCCACCCGGTGCTCAAGGCGTTGATGCCACTGGCGCCCGGCTACGGCATCAGGCAAGACCAGTTGCTGGCGGTGATCGACGGCTGCCAGATGGACTTGCAGCAAAGCCGCTACCTGGACTATCCCGGCCTGCAGCATTACTGTCATTTGGTGGCCGGTGTGGTCGGCGAGGTGGCCGCGCGTATTTTTGGCCAGACCCAAGAGCAAACAACCCAGTACGCGCACACGCTGGGGCAGGCGCTGCAACTTACCAACATCATCCGCGACGTGGGCGAAGACGCAAGGCGTGGGCGCATTTATCTGCCGGTCAACGAGTTGCAGCAGTTCAGCGTGACCGCGCAAGACATCCTGACGCGCAGCTACTCCGAGCGGTTTACGGCGCTGATGACCTTTCAGGCGCAGCGTGCCCACCGCCTGTACGACCAGGCGCTCGCCTTGCTGCCAGCACAAGACCGCCGGGCGCAAAAGCCGGGCCTGATGATGGCCAGCATCTACCGCGCCTTGCTGCGCGAGATCGAACGCGACCAGTTTCAGGTGCTGCACCAGCGCATCAGCCTGACCCCCTTGCGCAAGTTCTGGCTCGCCTGGAAGGTGCAGGCGCTGGGGCGGCTTTAGGCTGGTGCGGTGCGCAAACCTGAGCGCATGCCCTGAAGATCACCATCGTCGGTGCCGGCTGGGCCGGCCTGGCCGCCACCGTCCAGGCCACACAAGCCGGTCATCACGCTACTGTATTTGAAGCATTCAGAGCAGTGGGGGTGAGCACCAGGGCCGTTTCAGCCACATTGCCAGCTGGCACCGGCGTGACCCTGGACAACGGCCAGCACATCCTGATCGGTGCTTATCGGAACACCCTGCGCCTGATGCGTCTGATGGGAGTCGCCCCGGCCGAGTCCCTGCTGGACCAGACCGTGACCCTGCAATTTGTTGATGGCAGCGGCATCTGCTTCAGCGTCGTGTCCGATGCGGCCAACTGGCGCGTTGACGGCAGGCAATTTGATGCCATAGTGCTTGTCGGTTCAGCAAAAAATATGGCGCAAACGCCTATGGATAATACGCCGGAAGATCCACTTTTGATAGCAAAAATTCATACCTTGGCCGCGGCAGCGCTTGCCCTGCGGTTTGAAGCCATTTCCAGCGTCTAGCTTGAGGCACCGGGGTTCATCTGGCGCTGCGCAGTTTGTCTTTGAACGCGGCCAACGCGGTGGCCCCACCGGACGAATGTTTAGCCCTTTTGCAGCAAGCCACCAAGCATGCCCATCAAATCACCGGCATTGCCCAAACCGCCCTCGGGCGCAGCACCATTGGGTGTGAGCTTGTCCACCAAGCCCGGCAACATGGCCGACAGCTGCCCTGACAGCTGCGACGGATCCAGCCCGAGCTTGCCCGCCGCGTTGGCCACCACGTCGCTGCCGAGCACGTTGGTCAACTGGTCGGCAGAAATGGGTTGGTTCTCGCCCTTGCCAATCCACGAATTCACGACATCACCCAAACCCGCCTGGTTGAACTTTTCCACCAGACCATTGAGGCCACCGAGTTCACCGTTGTTGGCCAGCAAGCCACCGACCACATTGGTCAAGCCACCTTGCTGTTCAATCTGGTTACTCACCGCGCTGATCACTGAATCAAACAAGCCCATGGCAATCTCCTGGAGTTAAAAGCGTGGATTATGCCGACCCCTTCAACTCGGTAAACGCCGGCCCCGTATGATTCACCTATGAATCGGACTGACTGCACACCCGCCCCATGACACTTGTCGTGAAAGTACTGGCCACTGTCCTCGTCACGGTGCGGCAGTTGGCCAGCCGGGGCGGATTCTGGTATGCCCACAGCAAAAAGCCCCAGCGTGACGGTGCCTTGCGATTGGCACGCCTGTCGGCTCCGGTGAGCGTGCACTGCGACGAACGTGGCGTGCCCCAAATCAAGGCGGCCAAAGTGGCCGCAACGCGGCACCCGCAAAGCCCCGCCATCCAGGCGCAAAGCGCCTGTCCGGACGGCATCAACCCGTTTCAGGCCAGCTACCCGGCCCCCATGGAGTTTGACCTGATTGGCATTCTCAAGCGCCCCTTTACTTTGCAGGACACGGTCGCCGTCTCAGGCTACCTGGCATGCAGCTTTACTGCCGCGCCCAAGACGGAGCCTTTTTTGACGTTTATTCGTGACGAGCTTGGCGCGGATTGCTTGCGCACCTCTGATCCGGACTGGAAGCCGCTCGGTACGCCCAGCAAGTTATTGCACCAGTGCATTGCGCTCACGCCCTTGCGCAAGTGCTGGCTGGCCGGGACGGTGCAAGCACTCGGTCGCCTATGAAGATGGCGGTCGTCGGCGCGGGCTGGGCCGGTTTGGCTGCGGCCATCCAGGCGCTGCAGGCGGGCCACCAGGTGACGCTGTTCGAAGCCAGCGGGCACGCTGGTGGGCGCGCGCGTACCCTGCCCCCGGGCGGCGACGGCGCCGCCAAGCTCGACAACGGTCAGCACATTCTGATCGGCGCCTATACCGAGACGCTGCGTCTGATGCGTCTGGTAAGCATACAGCCCGAGGCGGTGTTACATGAACTGCCGCTGGCGCTGCGCTTTGCCGACGGCAACGGCCTGGCGTTTCCCGACTGGCCGAGCCCACTCGACGCGCTTGCTGGCATGCTGGGCGCGCGCGGCTGGTCGTGGTCTGACCGTGCGTCGCTGCTGCGCCACGTGCTGCGCTGGCAGTGGCTGGGCTTTGCCTGCGACCCCGACTGGACAGTACAGCGCCTATGCCAGCAACTGAGCCCCAAGGTCTGGGCCGACCTGATCGAGCCGCTGTGCGTGGCCGCACTCAACACGCCAGCCGTGCAAGCTGACGCCCGTGTTTTCCTGCGTGTGCTGCACGACGCACTGCTGGGTGGGCGCGGTTGCTCGCACCTGCTGCTGCCGCGCACCGACCTGAACGCGCTGTTCCCGGATGCCGCGCTGCACTGGCTGCAACAGCACGGCGCCCAGGTGTGGCTGTCGCAGCGCGTTCGCCGCCTGCAGCAAGTGGCCGACCATTGGCAAATTGACGGTCAAAGCTACGCTGCTGTCATCCTCGCAGGTGATGCCTCTAATATGGCTCAAGTCCTTTTGGAATCTGCACAGACAGCTACATCTGAGATAGCAAACCAGATGCAGCACTGGGCCCGCCTGACAGCTGCGCTGCGCTTCGAGACGATCGCCACCGTCTACGGCAAAAGCGCTGGCACACCACTGCCCGCACCCTTGCTGGCGCTGCACAGTAGCGCGCAATATCCGGCGCAGTTTGTCTTTGACCGCGGCCAACTCGGCGGCCCACCAGGGTTGCTGGCGTTTGTGGCCAGCGCAGCACGGGGTGAGCGCGCCAGCATCCAGGCGCAGGTGCTGCAGCAGGCGCGGGATCAATTGCAATTGACGCTGCAGCCGCTGCAAACCGTCGTTGAAAAACGCGCCACTTTTGCCTGCACGCCAGGCCTGCAGCGCCCGCCGACGCAGGTTTGTGCCGGGCTGCTGGCCTGCGGTGATTACATTGCCGGGCCCTACCCTGCGACCCTTGAGGGCGCCGTGCGCAGCGCCCGCGCAGCCAGCGCCGCACTGCCGATATGATGCGCACATGATGATTGCGATGGTTCAACGATGCGCCTGACGCTGAAAATTCTTGCCTCGGTGCTGGGCGCCTTGCTGCTGCTGACCTGCATCGGCGCGTTCTGGTACTTCATGTCGCGCCAGCCGCAGCGCGACGGCGAGCTGGCGCTGACCCAGCTCAAGGCCGAGGTCAGCGTGCGCTACGACGAACGCGGCGTGCCGCACATCAAGGCAAACAACCAGGACGACTTGTACCGTGCGCTGGGCTATGTCCACGCGCAGGACCGCCTGTTCCAGATGGAGATCATGCGTCGGCTGGCCAACGGTGAACTCGCTGAAATTCTGGGCCCCGATCTGGTCAAGACCGACCGCCTGTTCCGCACCCTGCGCCTGCGCGAGCAGGCGGCCAGGATGGTGGCTGCCACGGACCCGCAGAGTCCGGCTGTGCTGGCGCAGAACGCTTATCTGGACGGCGTCAACCAGTTTCTGGCCCGAGGCCCGACGCCGACGGAGTTCAGCTTGCTGGGTATCCCCAAGCGGCCGTTTACGCTGCAAGACAGCATGGCTGTCACGGGCTACCTCGCTTACAGCTTTGCTGCGGCCTTCAAGACCGAACCGGTGCTGACCTTTGTCCGCGACCGCCTGGGCGAGGACTACCTGAGGATCTTTGAGCTCGAGTGGAACCCGCTGGGTGTGCTGCAAAAGCCCGCCACCGCCACCCGCCAGCCCGACTGGGAGGCGCTCAGTCAATTGGCGCTGGTCAGCACCGAGGTGCAGCAACGCAGCGGCGTGGCCCTGCTCGAAGGCAGCAACGGCTGGGCGGTGTCTGGTGCGCGTACCTCCAGTGGATTGCCGCTGCTCGCGG
>Ga0210023_1002716_pt1 | contig 11483 bp, 6 predicted proteins | sample CryGeymeta201524_FD_183987 | JGI IMG/M metagenome (GOLD analysis project Ga0210023, IMG submission 183987) | Groundwater microbial communities from Crystal Geyser aquifers in Utah, USA - Crystal Geyser metaG 2015-24 (SPAdes) (version 2) | ecosystem: Environmental > Aquatic > Deep subsurface >... | reverse complement strand
CTTCCATTGGCATCCGGTTTTGCTTTCCGTTAATCATGACCATAACACCGCCTTTCCCGTTCATTGATATTGCGTTGTTTTGCCTGTCAACATTAATTCCCGGCGATTTTTCCAAAACCTCAAGTGCTGTACTCCCACTGGAAGTAATGCTGTTTTCAACATTCACAACCATCCGGTCGATTTTCATTTCGTAAAGCGGTTTTTTAGCAACCACATTCACATCCCGCAACTGGTGCGATTCGCTTTCTGCAATAATGGGTTCGTTGTGAAAATGAACATTTGCAGCCTGAATTTCGAATGGAGGCGAATAAGCGGGTTTGTAGCCAAGCATGCTAACTCCAACAATATAAGTTCCAGGTTTGAAACTGGTGAAGTTGTATGTTCCTTCTTCGCTTGCCATTAAACCGGTTACAACTGTTGAATCTTTTGGGTTCATTAAAAGCACGTTGGCGAACGATACCGGCTGGTTATTTTCGTCGCGCACGGCGCCCTGAATCTGAGTAAATCCTACAGTTGGCAAGATTAAACCAATCAGAATTAAAAGATTTTGTCCGGGTTTTGATTTTGTGAGGAAAAAATGAATCGCTGTCATATTTTTGTTGTTTTAACCAATGCAAACATACAATGACCAAATCCGCGCGAATTGGATTATTTGCGCAATTACATGCACTATGCGGGAATACGGGCTGAAAGCCCAACTTAATTCAGCCCAGCACATCCGCCAGTTGGCGAGGCGTGTTGGGAATATTTTTTACACCGTGCCTGCCGGCAAAGGCAGGGCTTCAGCCCGGTGAAAAGAGGTATAAAAAACAAAAGGGCCATTAAGAGAATTAAATGCTAAAGCCGAAAAAGACTCCGAAAAGGTTTAAACACCGGGCTAAAGCACCGGTGTAAAAAATTGATTGTCTGTTCAGATATTTAAAACGTAATTTGGATGTGGTCGTGCTCACTTAGCAATGCCAGTTTTAGGAAAAAAATCTAAAATATCGAATAAGCCTACCTTTCGCAGGCAAGGAATTTGAAATAAGAAAGGAAATGTGATTTTATAACAGATGTTATCGGTGCCTGTGAGTTAATTCTAAATAAATCTCATTTGTTTTAGCTACAGAATAAGGTAATAAGGTTTTGTAATTATATTGATTACTTCTACTAAGGTCAGTAAAGAAAATAAGGTTTCAACAATTCTTCGTTGACTTATTGCATGTTTAGCAGATATTTTAATTCTAAAAAAAATTAGTAATTGATTCCGTACTCCAATGACTTTCTGATTTGTTATTTCATATTTCTTATTTCAATGTCGTTTAGTTAACGCTGTCAAGTCTAAAGACGTTGACAGGTTAGCAATGCAGACTTGTCAGCGTGCATTGACAACGTCAAACCCGATATGAATTACAAAATTTACTAACTAAACGACATTGATTCCTTATTTCTTATTTGCTTTTCAAGTCAAACTGTTGGAGGGTTTAACTAATTCTTAATAAACTCCGAGGGGCTGCAGCCAAACTGTTTTTTGAACGCCCGCGAAAAATAGGCCGGGTCGTTAAAATCGAGCTGGTAACAGATTTCGGAGATGGTACCCGCTTTCAGTTTTAACAAATCGGCGGCCCGCTGTAAACGAAGCGATCGCATCAATTGTCCTGCCGGTTGTTCAATCAGTGCGTTCAGTTTACGGTTGAGTTGCGAAACGCTCATGTTTACGGTTTCGGCAAGCGATTCGGGTGTAAAATCCTGGTTTTCGAAATTGGCTTCAATTGTTTTTATCACCTTTTCCAAAAACAGTTGATCGATGGATGTGGCTGTAACTTCTGACGGCTTTATTACTGTTGCGGCTTTAAACCGCGACCGGAGCAGTTTTCGCTGATTAATCAGGTTTTTAACCCTCACTTTTAATTCTTTGGCGCTGAATGGTTTTGTAATGTAATCGTCAATACCAATTTCAAGTCCTTCAATTTTATCGTCGAAACCTGCTTTTGCGGTTAACATCACAATGGGGATATGACTGGTCTTTTCGCTTTTCCGAACTTCAATGCAAAATTCAAAACCATTTACTTTGGGCATCATCAAGTCGGTTACAATCAGGTCGGGAACGGTTTCCTTTGCCACAAACATTCCCTCTTCGCCATTTTCAGCTTCCATTACCTGATAAAAAACTTCGAGTTGTTCGCGAATGTAGGCGCGCACATCGCTGTTATCTTCAACAATGAGTACAATTTCGCGGTTATCGTTGGGTAGTTTTTCGTTTGTTGCAACCGGTTCTTCCACATCAATAATTACCTGTTCTGCGAAAACCTGAGTTGAATAAACGTGGTCGTTAAGCTGGATTTCAGCCATTTTCGTGTCCTGATTTTGTTCGCCCAATGGTAATCTCACACAAAACACCGATCCCTCCCCTTTTCTGCTGCTCACCGATACAACTCCATGATGAAGTTCAACCATTTCTTTTACAAGGGCCAAACCAATTCCACTTCCTTCGAAATTACGGGTACTCGAATTATCAACCTGGTAAAAACGGTCGAAAACATTTGACAGATGTTCGGACGGAATCCCTAATCCATTGTCCTCAACACCGACTTCAACAAAAAGAGAATTAATTGATTTTATTGAAACCTTAATTTCTCCATTTGCACTTGTGAATTTAAAAGCATTGGAAACAAGATTAAAAAAAATCTTTTCCATTTTGTCCAAATCAAAAACTACCGGGATAAATTCTGATTCAGATTCAAATTTTAAAGTAATATTTTTTGAGGCGGCGAGCGATTCGAACGAATAAAACAAACTTTTCAGAAACGACACCAGATTTTGTTGTACCGCATGCAATTTCATACTTCCTGATTCCAGTTTCGATAAATCAAGCAATTGGTTAATCAGTGTGAGCAACCTTCGTGCATTTCTGTTGGCTACCTCGAGTTTGGCCTTTTCATTTGTTACTGTCGATGACGAAATTACACTTTCTATTTGGCCTAAAATCAGTGTCAGCGGTGTGCGAAACTCGTGTGAAATATTGGCAAAAAACTGCGATTTTAGTTTGTCAAGCTGGCGCAGGGTATCGGTCTCCACCTTTTCAATCTTTAACTGGTTTCTGATGTTGATTCGGTTTACCTCGTAGCGACGCAACAGGTAAACCAGTAAAAATAATCCGAAACCGAATACAATAAACGCAAAAGTAGTTCTCGTCCAGGGAGGTTTAACAATCACCTTCACGGCAATTCCTTCTTCGTTCCAAACGCCATCGCTATTAGCCGCTTTCACCCTGAAAATATATTCTCCGTCAGGCAAATGGGTGTAGGTTGCCGTCCGCTCGCCATCGGTATGTATCCATGTATCGCTGAAATTTTCAAGTTTGTAGGCATAACTGTTTTTCCCGGGCGCCGAAAATTCGAGCGCTGCAAATTCAAAGGATACAATATCATCTTTGTGCGAAAGAACAATTTGCGTGGATTCTTCAACTGATTTTTCCAAAATTTGCGGATCAGTTTTGTATGAAATGGCTTTATCACCCACTTTAATTTTTGTGAGAACCACATTGGGAATATTGGTATTTTCAACGATTTTTGATGGGAAGAAATAATTAAAACCTTTGATGCCACCAAAAAAAAGTTCTCCATTTTTGCTGCGGTAATAAGCGCCCGTGTTAAATTCATTACTTTGTAACCCGTCGCTGATATCGTAATTTCTGAAAGTTCCACTTTGAGGTGTAAACCTGGATAAACCTTTATTGGTACTTATCCAAAGATTTTTCTTGTTATCGGGCAGAATTCCGTAAATTACATTGTTGGGCAATCCATTTTCCTCGGTGTAGTAAAAAAATGTTTCCGATTCCATATCGAAGCGGCTAAGCCCGCCTCCGGTCCCGATCCACAAAAATCTTTCCGGGAAAACCGGATCGGCACAAATCGATTTTACCAGGTTGTTAATCAAACTGGTTGACCTATCGGGGTCGTTGTCAAAAAGGGTGAAAGTTTCGTCTTTGGCGTTAAAGCGAAACAACCCGTATTTTGTACCCAGCCACATCCGCAGGTTTTCATCCTGAAAAATAACAGGCCTAACCTGCTCATAAATTGGCGGCCCAAAATGATATGGGATTGAAAAAAATGTACCATTTTCAACATCATTAAGCCGACAAAGATATTTTTCTGTAGCTATCCATATTTCCCCCACCCTGTCTTCGTAAACCGTATAAACTTCGCTTTGCGGAATTCCCTTATTGTTCGCAGGATCACTTATATACAACCGCACTTTTTCAGTTTTGGGATTATACCTGAAAAGCCCTTCGGTAGTGGCGGCCCAAATATGCCCGTCTTGTGACTGGATCATCGAAAAAACAGCCGTGTTCCCAAAAGCCTTGGGTTCGTTGGAACTTCTTTCGAAACTGCGGATTTTTCCGGTTTTGCGTTCCCATTTGTACAAAACTTCGCCGCTTACCCACACATTGCCGTCTTGATCCTCCAGTAACGAGCGAACGCTAAAGCTAGTAGTCCGCGATGACTGGCCGGGTTTTATGTCAAAAACCGGAAAACGGTTCGCTTTTGGATCATAGAAATCGATCCCCATACCGGTTGTACCTACCCACAAAATTCCTGTGTTGTCAAAATAAACACTCGAAACCGAATTAAAACTGACGGTATGCGGTTTAAACGGATCGTGCGTGAACGACGAATATTCTTCTTTGTAAACATCAAATTTCATTAATTCAGCAGGGGTAGCCAGCCATAAATTGCCTTCCTTGTCTTCATCAATCCCAACAATATTTCCCCATCCATATCTAAAAACATCAAACCTGTGAGGAAAATACTTAAAACTACGGTCAGCCTTGTTAAATTGAACCAAACCACCTGTCATTCCCAGCCACAACGTACCATTTTTACTTTCATATATAGAGCTGATCGCATTATGACTTGAGGTTTCCGGCGCTTTTGGATTTTTTGTATGTATAACCTGTTTGGTTAATTTGCCCGATTTTGAATCAAAATGGTTTAATCCGCTAATTGTACCAATCCACAACTGGTCGTTTTTATCGCAGTGGATTGAATAAACCTGATTGCTGCCCAGGCTGTTTTGGTTACCAATTTCGTTAACAAATCTTTTGGCGGTGTATTCAAAATTTTCAACATTTATTTTAATCCTGAATAAACCATCGCCACTGGTTGCCACCCACACATTACCCTGACTATCCTCGTCAATTGCCTTTATTTCAATGGTATTGCGGAACGAAAGCCCATCTCTGCCAAGATCTATCCTGTAAAAAATATCTTTTGTCCTATCGTAAACATTAATACCCCTGTCGAAAGTCCCGACCCAAATCAATCCCCGGCTGTCTTCAAACAAACTGGTAATGTAATTGGCCGATAAGGTTGCTGAATCGAATGGATTGTGCTGGTAAATTACAAAATTATATCCATCGTATTTATTGAGGCCTTCTTTGGTACCAAACCACATAAAACCCCGGCTGTCCCTCATAATTGCAAAAACTGCATTTTGCGAAAGGCCGTCGTTAATATTGATATGTTTGAAATTATAATCCTGTGAATAGCTTTCGAATGAAAATAAAGTCAAGATGAAAAAAATAATTAAAACAGCCTTTAAGCGGCTATTAAATATCATGCTTAACTGTATATTGAACTTCATATTTTTGTTAAATAATATAAAATTGAAAGTTTTTTATTCGGTTTGTAAGCAGATTTTTAAATTCAATCTGCATGTCAGGTAAAAATTATAACGAAATAAACCAAATAAAGTTCAAATTGAAAACAACTTCGGTTTTAAGTTTTCCTTTTTTCACCAAACCATTTTTGCATGGCAGATTTTGCTAATTTTATAACCTGTTTTTAAACTTTAAATGATGGTAACAAAAGAAGTCTTGCTGAAAGCGCTTGAAACGGAGAAAAACGGAGATTGGGACAAAGCACACAAAATGGTGCAGGACTTGCACCATCCGTATGCATTCTGGATTCATGCTTATCTGCACCGCAAGGAACCCGATTTAACCAACGCATCTTATTGGTATTCGCGCGCCAAAAAACCGATGCCTGAAACCAGTTACGACAGGGAGTGGAGAGAGATTTGGGACGAAATCAATAAGAATTTCGAATGATGAAAATTGAATTTTGAATAACGATTTTTGCAAAAAACTGATTAAAAAATAATGACAAAGAAAATATACGTTTTACTTATTGTTGTAATAGCGGTTGTGATTTTAATTTACGCACAAACCATTATTATTCCTTTTTTCCTGGCCATTATTTTTTGGTTTATGATTCGGGTTATTAAAAAAGCAATCCTGCGAATTCATTATTTAAGAAAATGGCCGGAATGGATTTTCACAATTTTTTCCACAGCGCTTCTTTTTAGCTTTCTGGTCTTCATTATCGGCATGATAACCAAAAACATTCAGTACCTTTCAAATGCATTACCCGATTATCAAGCCAATTTTGTTGAAATTAAAAGAAGTTTAGGCAGCCAGTTTAACATCGATTTGGAAACCATTTTCAGCAATTATGCAGAACAATTTGAATTTACCGCGATACTTTCCAGTTTGCTTTCAACATTAACCAGCCTTTTCAGCGCGGCATTCGCCGTTTTTCTCTATCTGGTTTTTATATTGCTCGAAGAGGCCACCTTTTCAAAAAAAATCAGGGTGTTGTATCCTGACAATGAAAAATATCAGAAAGTAACCCTGATGATTTCCAAAATTGACCATTCGGTTCAGCACTACATTTCGTTAAAAACAATAGTAAGCCTGTCAACAGGCATTTTAAGCTATTTTACCCTGCTGTTTATTGGAGTTGATGCCCCGGCATTCTGGGCTTTTCTAATTTTTGTACTGAATTACATCCCAAACATCGGCTCGCTGATTGCCACGATTTTCCCAGCGGTTTTTGCCTTGTTTCAGTTTGGCGAACTAACCCAGGGATTTTTAGTGTTGTTTATAGTAGGTTCAATACAAATGGTGGTTGGTAATTTTCTGGAACCTAAAATAATGGGCAACTCGCTTAACATCAGTCCGCTGATAGTTTTACTAACCCTCGCGGTTTGGGGTGTGATGTGGGGGATTACAGGCATGTTACTGAGCGTTCCCATTACCATAATTCTGATTATTATTATGGCAGAATTTCCATCAACGAGGCCAATTGCCATTTTATTAAGTCAGGACGGGCAACTCAATAGAAGTGAAAAACATAAATAATTATGCGATGAAAATATTAAAGATTTCGATTTTGTTGATTTTGATTTTAAGCAGTCTGCTTTCGTTTTCGCAGTCCAAAATTATTTTCGATACCGATATTGGCGGCGATGCCGACGATTTGGGCGCACTGGCCATGCTCCACAATTACGTGAAACGCGGCGATTGTGAACTGCTGGCAATTATGCTTTGGACAACCGATGAATACGCAGTTCCGGCAGTTGATGCCATAAACAGGTTTTACCTGAACCCAAATATCCCGATTGGTACGCGAAAAGATGGAACATACAGAAGCAAAGAAAATTACAATCAGGTAATTGCCGATAATTTTGAATACAAACTCACGTATAACGATGTCCCCGAAGTGGTTGACTTGTACCGTAAAATCCTTGCTTCGGCTGCCGATACAAGTATTACTGTTGTTACGGTTGGCCCGCTTTTAAACATTCAACGGTTACTTCAGTCGAAAGCCGATAAACATTCGCCTTTAAACGGTTCCAATCTGATTTCGAAAAAAGTAAAAGAGTTTGTTGTTATGGGCGGTCAATTCCCCAAGGGCGACAACGAATGGAATTTTAACGGAAATATGCCAGGTGTAACCAAATTCGTGCTCGAAAATCTGAAAGTGCCCATTGTTTTTTCAGGCTTCGAACTGGGCGCACAAATTAAAACCGGCGCCACTTTTAACAACATCGACCCCGAAACGCCTCTTTACAAGGGATTTCTGTATTTCAGCGAACATGCTCCGTGGATAAAATCCCAGTTTAAAGGAAAAATCCTGAATAATTCAACTTTCGACCAAACTGCGGTTTTATATGCCGTAAATGGCGGAGTTGACGTACTGTGGGAGAAAATAACCGGCGGGTTTTGCCAGGCCGACGAAAAAGGTGGCAACCGCTGGGTGAAACGTGAAAATGCAAACCACTCGTACCTTAAACTGATTGAAACCCCAAAATTTATGGAAATATTAATTGAAGCCATTATGCTTAACAAGTTTGAGGATATTGTACCGCCGGAAGAGGAATAAGGTCGGAGAGCAAAAGGCGAAGGGCAAAGGGCGGAGAGCAGAGAGCGAAGAGCGGAGAGCAGATAAAAGTCATTGGTCATTAGTCATTAGGAAGAAAACCAGCAGGTAGAGGGCGGTAGGCAGCAGGCATTAAGTAAATTAGTAACGATTGATAAGCTTCCAGTAACCAAAATCCGGTATAGTATCCAGCAACCAGAATCCAGTAACCAGCAGCCAAATATCCAATAACGACCGCTCAATAACCAATTTTCAAAATTTCCCAGTGACCAGCCCAGATAGCAATCAGGGCCAGTTATCCAACAACTACTTCAACCTCTCCAGCACATCCACTAAATGCTTCCAGAATTTCTGGGTGGTTTCAATATTTAAACGTTCATCGGGTGAGTGGGCACCACAAATAGTCGGGCCAAAAGAAACCATATCGAGTTCAGGATACTTTTCAAGGAAAAGGCCACATTCCAAACCAGCATGAATGGAGCGGACTACAGGTTTTACTCCGAACAATTTTTGGTATGAATCAACTGTAATTTTAAGTACATCAGAGTCAGGGTTTGGCGCCCAGCCGGGGTAGCCATCTGAATGAGACACTTCTGTGCCTGCCAAATTAAAAACTGTTTCCACCATTTCGGCGGCAAAATATTTACGGCTTTCAATCTCGCTGCGCTGACTGGTTGTTACCACAATTTTGTTATCCTCAACAAATTTAACCGATGCCAGATTAGTCGATGTTTCCACCATTCCTTCCATCCGGGAGCTCATTTCCAAAACTCCGTGCGGACAAGCAATCAAAGCATATACTAACCGATTTTGTGTTTCATTGTCGATTACAAAACCGGGCATTTCGGTTTTTTCCAATGCCAGTTTAAGTTTTGGTTCAGCATTTTCGAATTCAAATAATATTTCTGAATTAAACTGCTCAAAATCGCTGACAAGTTTTTCTGATTCATTTTCAGGTAAAACCACAACTGCAAAAGCTTCTCTTGCTATGGCATTTCTTAAATTCCCACCATTGAACTCTGCCAGTTTTAGTGATGTATTTTTTGATGCTTTGTGTAAAAACCGGGTTAAAATTTTATTGGCATTGCCACGGTTTTTATGAATATCGTCGCCGGAGTGGCCGCCTTGTAAACCCGAAACACTGATTTTAAATGCCGCCGAACTTTCAGGTATTTCTTCCTTTTGAACTGTAAAAGTTGCAACAGTATCAATTCCACCTGCACAACCGATAAAAATTTCACCTTCGTCTTCCGAATCTAAGTTTAATAAAATCTTTCCGCTTAAAAATCCCGGTTTAAGGGCAAAAGCGCCTGTTAAACCTGTTTCCTCGTCAACGGTAATTAAACATTCAATCGGGCCGTGTTTTATTTCTTTCGAAGTTAAAACTGCAAGCTGGGCAGCGATTCCGATTCCGCAATCGGCGCCAAGCGTGGTTCCGTTTGCTTTCACCCAACCATCTGAAATCACAGGCTCAATAGCATCATTATCGAAATCGAAAACTTTGTCGCTGTTTTTTTCGCAAACCATGTCCATGTGGGTTTGCAAAATCACAGTTGGCGCGCTTTCCATTCCGGGAGCTGCCAGTTTCAAAATCAACACATTACCGACTTCGTCAGTTTTCGATTTCAAACCGTTTTCTTTGGCAAAATCAAGTAAAAACTGTCTGATTTTTCCTTCCTTTTTCGAAGGTCGCGGAACCTGGCAAATCTGTTCGAAATAATTAAAAAGGGGCTGGGGATTTATTTCAGTAAGTACTTTCATATAAATTTATTTTAGACGGCAAATTGTGATTTATTGTTGAAGACTAAAACGGATTTGAATTAAGCAGTTACTTTCTCCCTGAACAATTCTCTAAAACCGATGAGTTTCTGATTTTTCTCGTCCCACAACCTTAACCTCAATGTTTTCAGGCTTTTCATAAAAGTAACCGGCTCAACTTCCTTGAAAACAGGATTTTCGCTATAACATTTCTCCAGTTTATAATTCGGTATTCTCGCATTGATGTGGTGAATATGGTGAAACCCAATATTTCCAGAAAACCATTGCAGCAACTTTGGAAACTTTACAAACGAACTTCCATCGATTGCAATTTCGCGATAATTCCAGTTATCGCTCCTCACCCAAACTACGTCTTCGAATTGATGTTGCAAATAAAATAACCACAATCCGGCAATTGCTGCAAGGTAAATAATTGCAAACTGAATGATTAAGAAAGTCCAGAAACCAATAGCCCAGCTCATTAAAGCAAAAATGATAACCAGCGCCAGATTGGTGAAATGAACATTCAGCATTTCCTTTCGGCCCATATCTTTTTTTGTTGTGCGGTTTTGAATCACAAAAACATACAGCGCCCCGACCCCAAACATGGTTATCGGGTGTCGGTAAACCCTGTATTTAAAACGTTTCCAGCGGGTGCTGTTCAGATATTCTTCAGTTGTCATCGTCCAAACATCACCAACCCCCCGTTTATCGAGGTTCCCGATTGTGGCATGGTGTTGCATGTGCATGTTGTGCCATTTGTAATAAGGAGTAAAAGCCAGAATCCCGAAAAATGCTCCAATTATTGTATTTGCCTTTTTCGATTTAAAAAATGAACCGTGTCCGCAATCGTGAAAAATAATAAACAACCGCACCAGAAAACCCGCTGCCAGAATAATTAAAAAGGCTGTCAGCCAATATGATACCGATAAACTGTAAATAATAAGTACCCACAAACTAATGTATGGTATAAATGTATTTACAATCTGCCAGATGCTTTTCCAAACTTCGGGTGTTTGATATTTTGCTATATTTTTACTGAAATTTGCCCACGGATTTACTTCCCCGCTATTTACTTCCCCTGCTTTCATTTTATAAAACCCACTTAAATATTTCCAATACTATAAACGGATTTAGGATAATTAAGTTTACAATTATTTCAAAAGATATACTATTATTGAAGAGGAATGGCGAAATAAAGAATAATTACAATCAATTTTATGAAATACCTGTTTCTTCAATTCTCAGTTTTAATTCTGTTCGTGGGCGTTGGTCATGCACAAACCACAAATATTGTGATACTCGATTCAACTGAAATTCAGAATTTAAGGGTCATTTTAAACGAAAACAGTTCAGCAAAAAACCTTTCCGATTCCATTTCAAAAATGGCAACGGAATCGTTAAAACGGACACCTCAGCCGGTTACAGAAATTTATTACGAAGGATTACTCGAAAATAATCCTAAACGGATAAAAACAATCCAAAGTCTCGAAGATATTGATGCCGTGGTTTCGCTAATTT
>Ga0210023_1002713_pt1 | contig 11486 bp, 8 predicted proteins | sample CryGeymeta201524_FD_183987 | JGI IMG/M metagenome (GOLD analysis project Ga0210023, IMG submission 183987) | Groundwater microbial communities from Crystal Geyser aquifers in Utah, USA - Crystal Geyser metaG 2015-24 (SPAdes) (version 2) | ecosystem: Environmental > Aquatic > Deep subsurface >... | reverse complement strand
GCAGGGCTGACGATTTCAAATCTTACTCTCACCCCACGGCGTACTGCGCCTTGTTTGGCATTCTCCCTGAGTGCTATAATGGCGGTGTCAACTCGACAGCCCCTTGGGAGCGTTGTTTCAATGGAACAGGAATCTAACCCGATCATCGTCATACTTGTTGTTGCCGCTCTGTGTGCTGCCATCTCCGCAGGGATCTATCTCGTCCAAGGCCCCCAGGAGCACGCGCATCACGGGCAAGGTCCGGCCCCCGCTGCGGGACGGTCACCCGGAGTGCCTGAAGGAGTCGAGACCCACGAAAGCGATCGTCCCGCAAGCGCTATTGACCGAGCCCGTCAGGGAGACCCGGCGCCGGAGTCCCCCGCTCCCGGCGCCACTCACGAGTCTCACGACGGGCACGATCACTGAGTGCGTGTCTGCCTCATGACCCGCTGAACAGTTCGCGGACCCGATGTGCCGGTCGAACACGATGTCCTGAATCATCTGCGCAAGGAGAAGATGTGATGAGTGATGAAGAGAAACAACCAGAGGAGAAAGAAGAGATCATCGTTCACGACCGTCGGTTGTTGACGGAAGAAGAACGCCAAGGCAACACCCTTGTTGAAGAAGACGGCCCCCACGAGCAGGTTGAGGAGCCGACCGACCTGGAGCCTGATGGAGAAGGCGACAGGCACGCGGAGGAGGAAGCAGGTGACCCTCCTCAGGACGTGGACGTCCCCACGTTGGTGCAATTTTTGATCGGAGAATTGAGCGCTCGCGCGTGGATCAACCTTGGGCTTATTCAGAATCCAATGACGAAGCTCGTCGTCAAGGATATCTCGCAGGCGCGACTGGCCATCGATTGCATGGCTGCTCTCGTCGAGAAGATATCTCCGCATCTGGAGGACGAAGAGAAGCGCCAGTATGATCGGCTGTTGAACGACCTCCGAATGAATTTCCTTCAGCAGAGCGGAGGCTGATCATTGAGTGGCGTCGAAGATGAGTGGAGGGGTGAGTGTGACAGAAATTGATGAGTTGATGATCAGCGTGGCCGGTATCCGGGGAGTTGTCGGGTTGGCGCTGACACCCGAGACCACGCTGAGGTTTGCCCGTGCTTATGGCACGTTCTGCCGGAAGGGGAGGGAGTCCCCGAGAGATCGCCCCAAGGTTCTCGTGGCTCGAGACACGAGACCGTCCGGGGAGATGCTGCACCATTCCGTTCTCGCTGGATTGCTGGATACGTGTTGCGAAGTGATTGACCTCGGTATTGCAGCTACCCCTACGCTGCAATTGGCGATCTTTCACCATGAGGCCGACGGCGCGGTTGCCATTACCGCGAGTCACAATCCTCAGGAATGGAACGCCCTGAAGTTCTTCCAGCCCAATGGCATGTATCTGAACAAGGTCAAGGGGAAGCAATTCCTCGACTTGACCGAGGCGGGGGAGTTCACTCGCTGTCGTTGGGATACGCTGGGAACGTGGACCGAAGATACTGAGGCGACGCGTCGACACCTGGACCGCATCGAGACGCTGGTCGATGTGACAGCCATTCGTCGGAGAAAGCTCAAGGTTGTTCTCGATTGCTGTAACGGCGCCGCCGGTGTCATCTCGCCGCTGTTGCTCCGTGAACTTGGGTGCGAGCGGGTTCTTATCAATTGCGATCTTACCGGACACTTCCCTCACAGCCCTGAACCGGTGAAGGAGAACCTCGCTCAGTTATGCCAGGCCGTGAGGGAAAGCGGAGCTGATGTTGGGTTTGCCCATGATCCTGATGTGGACAGGATTGCCGTCGTGACTGAGAAAGGGGAAGCGGTTGGGGAGGAGTACTCTCTCGTCCTGTCAACCGCCTATGTTCTCTCCAAGGTTCAGGGTCCTGTTGTCACCAACCTCTCGACGACGCAGACGATGAGAGATTTGGCCGTGCAGCATGGTTGCGAGATGCACTGGACTCCCATCGGCGATGTCAATGTATCCGAGAAAATGAAGGAAGTGGGCGCGGTCATTGGAGGAGAAGGCAACGGTGGCGTTATCCTCCCGGAGATTCAGTACGCGCGTGACGGTGTCGGAGCTCTTGCCCTCCTGCTGGAGTACCTCGCAACCTCGGGCAAGTCGATGAGCGCACTCATTGACGAGTTGCCCAGGTACGCCATCGTCAAGCGCACTGTGCAGTTCCCACGCGACAGGATTCATCAGGCATGGGACGAGCTTCAACAGACCATCAGCGCCGATGAAGTGGATGACCGTGACGGGCTGAAGTTCGTCTGGGAGACGCGGTGGGTTCACGTGCGGCCATCGGGGACGGAGCCGATTGTTCGCGTCATTGCGGAAGCCGCTAAAGAGGCTGAAGCCAACCGCCTGTGCGATGCGGTGGAAGAGCGGTTGCGCCTCGTGGCAGCGGCTTGACACCCGGCACAACCTCCGATAAAATTCCCGTGCAACTCGGCCGCTCCTCTCCACGGCTGGAAGGATTAAACCCCGCGCGATTGTTTCACTGAAGCAGGTGTGAAGGATCCATGTCATATCGTTGTCTTGATTCAAGGGAAATACAGCAACTCAGTCAGCAGGGATGCTTCTCTGAGGATTGGAACGCCGTTCAGTTCCATGAGAGTTGCGATCTCACTCGTTTTCACGACGTCCACTTTTCAGGGACGGTCACCGTTGGGAGGAACCGAGGGATGATCGAGGTAGAGGGTATCTCCAAGCCCTGCGGGTTGTTTCACGCCCATATTCACGATTGCGAAATCGGGGATGACGTGCGCATCGCCAGCATCGGGACGGTGGTGTCAAACTACGTCATCGAGTCCCATGTGTTCGTCGAGAACGTCTCGGCGCTGGTTGCGGATACCACGGCAAGTTTCGGGAACGGGGTGGAGCTAGAGCCAGTGAATGAGGGCGGCGGCAGGGGCGTAACGATATTCAATGATCTGACCGCGCAGACCGCCTACCTGCAGGCGATGCTAAAGCATGATGATGACTTCAGTGAGAAGATGGGCGCCCTGATCGATGCCCATGTCGCCTCTCAAACGAGCGGCACGGGGCGGATCTCGTCGGGTGTGACGATATTGCATTGCGGGGAAATCCGTAACGTCAACGTTGGCCCGTCGGCCATTCTCCACCGTGCGGCGCGTCTCGAGAATGGAACCGTAAACAGTTGCCCCGAACATCCCACGGAGGTCGGCCCCGGCGTTCACGCTGAGTCCTTCGTGATTTCCGAAGGCGCTACGGTGGACGGCGCAGCGATCATTGACAATGTCTTCGTCGGGCAGGGCGCGAGAATCGGGAAGCAATTCTCCGCGGAGAACTCGCTGTTCTTCGCCAATTCTGAGGGGTTCCACGGCGAAGCGGTGGCTGTTTTTGGTGGACCGTACACCGTGACGCACCACAAATCCACGCTGTTGATTGCCGGGCTGTTTTCCTTCTATAATGCAGGCAGCGGATCTAATCAGAGCAACCACATGTACAAACTCGGCCCTGTTCATCAGGGCGTGCTTGAGCGAGGGTGCAAAACCGGTTCCTTCTCCTATCTCCTTCACGAGACTCATCTTGGCGCATTCTCCGTCGTTCTGGGGAAGCATCTTGTCAACATCAACATTCCCCATCTGCCATTCAGCTACATCTACGCCGAGGGCAACGACACGAAGATGATCCCCGCGATGAACATCTTCTCGATCGGCACCGTGCGCGATGGTGAGAAGTGGCCGCAGCGCGACCGCCGGAAGTGCCGCCATCTTCGGGACCTTATCATCTTCGAGGTGTTCTCTCCCTATACGGTTGAGAAGATGTGCAGCGGGCGGGATGCGCTGCAGGCTCTGAGCGCCGAGACATCGAAGGAGAAGACATTCATCAACCACGGGGGAGTTCAGATCAAGCGACTGATGCTCCGCAAGGGCGCCAAGTTCTATTCCATGGCCATCCGCCGCTACCTCAATCTGAAGGTCTGGGAACGTCTGTCGTCGGCGCTGCAATCCGGAGGCAACTGGACGGACGCGGTCGCATCACTTGTGCCTGCGACGGACCTCGATAGCCCAGCATTGTGGACCGATATCGCCGGATTGCTTACGCCGCGCCAGAGAATGCGCTCGCTCCTCGATGCCGTGAAGGCCGGGACGATTTCGTCCTATCAGGACGCGCTCGCAGAACTCCAGAGGATGCACGATCAGTATGGTTCTGATGAATGGGCTTATGTCTGCCATCTGTTCTCACGAGAGCACGGCCGTTCGGTGTCGGAACTCACCTGTGAGCTTGCAGGCATGCTGCTGGAAGAATGGCACGAGATGGCAACCTCCCTGCACGCCATGATATTGGAGGATGCAAAGAAGGAGTTTGGCGCTCAGTCTCGTATCGGGTATGGGCTGGACTTGACGGAAGATGAAGCAGCGGCAGACTTTGAGAGCGTTCGCGGGACTATCGAGACGAACAGCGTCATCAACAAGTTGAACGCCGAGAGGGAAGCCCTGGAAGGGCAGTACGTGGAGTGGAAAACACTGCTTGAGAAATACACGAAGTGAGCATTGACAGGGGGGAAGTGCATGTCGAGAGACGAGATCAGAGATCAGGTTTTTACGATAACCGCCCGGGAGTTTGGTCTGGACGCCGGGGCTATCCAGGAGTCTGACCAGTTTGTGGACGACCTCGGCGCCGACTCACTCAAGTCTATCGAACTCGTCGCCGCATACGAAGAAGAGTTCGAGCTGGACCTGAATGAGGAAGAAGCGCTGCGAGTGCAGACCGTTGGCGGCGCCATTGATTTCTTTGAGAAGTTGTTGGTTTAAAGTTGGAGATGGGATGACGGCTCCGCTCACCGGCAGCAAGTCCCGTGGCTTCCCATCCCGAAAGGAGTTGACAATCAGTGAGAATATACCAGTTGCAGCACGTCGATGAACCGAACCTGGTGGAGGATGTGTTCCCGCACGTCCTTCCTCCGTTGATCGCCTTTGAGGGGGTGATTCACGAGTACATCGATGGAGAGTACGTTGAGATTGACCCCAGAGATGTTAAGACACGGGATATCTATGTTACAGATACGACCTTCCGTGACGGGCAGCAGGCGCGCCCGCCGTACAAGAAGGAGCAGATGGTCAGGCTGTTCCAGATGCTTTCCGAACTGGGCGGGCCCAACGGCATCGTTCGGCAGTCGGAGTTCTTTCTCTACACGAAGAACGATCGGGACGCGATTGAGGCCTGCCAAGCGCTGGGGCTGCGGTACCCCGAGATCACCGGATGGATTCGCGCCAACAAAATGGACTTCCGTCTCGTTCGAGAGATGGGACTGTCGGAAACCGGTATGCTGACCTCTTCCTCCGATTACCACATCTTCTACAAGCAGAATCAGACGCGCCAGGAAGCGATGGATCAGTACCTCGAAGTGGTCGAGGCGGCGCTGGAGCACGGCATCCGACCGCGCTGCCATCTGGAAGACATCACGCGCGCCGACCTGCCGGGGTTCGTCTACCCCTTCGTGCAGCGGCTGGAGAAGCTGACGGAAGACCAGCCTGACAACATGAAAATTAAGATTCGCTTGTGCGACACCATGGGATTTGGGCTGCCGTTCCCCAATGTCCCGGAACCGCGGTCGATCCCCAAGTTGATCTGGCGTCTGAAGAATGAGTGCGGCGTCACGGCGGATCGCTTGGAGTGGCACGGCCACAACGACTTCCACAAGGTGCACGTCAACGGAGCCTTTTCCTGGATCTACGGGCTGAACGCCCTCAACGCAACTCTGTTCGGATTTGGTGAGCGGACCGGCAACCCCCCTCTCGAGGGCGCGATCATTGAGTACGTCTCTCTGAAAGGCGAACTGAACGGCGTTAATCTGCGGGTCATTACTGAGATGGCGGACTACTACCAGAAGGAAATCGGCACCGAGCTTTCACCAAATTACCCCTTCGTTGGGCGTGACTTCAACACCACCCGCGCTGGAATCCATGCAGGCGGTTTGCGGAGGGACGAGCGCATCTATAACATCTTCGACACCGAAGCCCTTCTCGGGCGTTCACCCCGTGTCGCGATCACCGATAAATCCGGCACCGATGGCATCGCGCTGTGGGTCAATGAGTTCCTCGGACTTGAGGACGATGACCGTCTGTCGGTCATGAAGGTTGTCAAGATCCAACGCTGGGTCATGGATCAGTATGAGAAGGAACACCGACTCACCACCATCAGCGACCAGGAACTGGAAGAGCAGGTGAAAATCCACCTGCCGGAATACTATGAGAAGATGAAGAAAAAAGTGACGAGTGGCAAGTGATGTGCACTCATTCTTTAGTGCGTCCTTTTGTGGAGGAACTTCCAAAACGATGCACGAGTGCTCACGCACTCACCACTCTCCAACCAAAGGAATCAGTATGCGAGTTATCATTCAGCCTAACTACGAGAAAGTCAGCAAGTGGACGGCCAACTACATCGTCAAGAGCATCGCAGAGTTCGGTCCCACCTCGGGCAGGTCGTTTGTGCTGGGATTGCCTACCGGATCATCACCTCTGGGGACGTACAAGGAACTGGTGAAGATGAACAAGGAAGGAGCCGTCTCGTTCCAGAATGTCGTCACGTTCAATATGGATGAGTATGTCGGTATCCCGAAGGATCATCCCGAAAGCTACCACTCATTCATGTGGGACAACCTGTTCAGCCATGTCGATATCCCCAAAGAGAACGTGAACATCCTCAACGGGAGCGCTCCCAACCTGGAGTCCGAGTGCGTTGAGTATGAGGAGAAGATGAAGGAGTATGGCGGGGTACAGTTGTTTCTTGGGGGCACCGGTGAAGATGGACACATCGCCTTCAACGAGCCGGGATCCTCTCTCGTGTCCAGAACCCGCGTGAAGACCCTCACCTATGACACACGCGTGGTGAACTCGCGATTCTTCGGCAACGACATCAACCAGGTGCCCAATACCGCGCTCACCGTGGGCGTCGGCACTGTGATGGACTCGAAAGAAGTGCTCATCATCATCAATGGTCTCAAGAAAGCTCGCGCCCTGCGTAAGGTGGTGGAAGGCGGCATCAACCATATCTGGACTGTCAGCGCGTTGCAGATGCACCCCAAGGGCATCATCGTCTGCGACGAAGAAGCCACGATGGAACTGAGAGTCGGCACCGCCAAGTACTTCAAGGGCATCGAGTCCGACAACCTCGATCCCGCAACGCTGCTCAAGTAGACAATAGTGAATCTACGGTAGCTATTCACTTTGTTGGGAGGGAGTGCGAACTCTGTGAGTTCGAGGACTCCCGACCCGCGTTCGCCCGTCTATGCAGCCTTGTTGCGGTAGGGGCTGGCTGCTACTGCAACAAGGCTGAGATTGGCCAACTCACTTTTTTGCTCAACTCCCTTTGGCCTTTCGCCTTCTCATTGTTGCTACTGCATCGTTTTGGAAGTTCCCCCACAAAAGGACACCGGATCGCTTCAGCGTCCGGTAGCTCACACAGGCAGCTACACGATGGAGGCTACCCTTCTTTTCTCCCCTTTCAACCCGTGTTCGTGCCGAACACGGGTTGAAAGGGGAGAAAAGATGTCCTTTTTTGGCGCTCGGTAGTCAGTTGTGTGAGCTACCGGACGCTGAAGCGATCCGGTGTCTAATGTCGAAGAATTTACGAAAGGATACACTACTCCACTGTCACGCTTTTCGCCAGATTCCTCGGTTGGTCAACGTCGCAGCCGCGCAGGACGGCGATGTGGTAGGCGAGCATTTGCAGCGGCGGCGCGACAAGGAACGGCGTGAATGAATAGGTCACTTCGGGAACGTAGATCACGCAATCCGCGGATTGCGCGATGATTTCATCGCCTTGCACCGCAATCGCGATGACCTTGCCCTTGCGGGCTTTGACCTCTTGAATGTTGCTCAGAATCTTCTCGTAGATGACCTTGCTCGTCTCCGTGTCCGCCTCGCTGCTCGTGGCGATGGCGACGACGGGCATCTGCGCGTCAATCAACGCAATCGGACCGTGCTTGAGTTCGCCCGCCGGATAGCCTTCGGCATGAATGTATGAAATCTCTTTCAACTTCAACGCGCCTTCCAATGCGCTCGGATAGCCGAAGCCGCGCCCGATGAAGATGAAGTCCCGCGCCTGATAAAACTCTTGCGCAATCGCCTTGATTTGTTCCTCCTGTTTCAGCACTTCTTCCATCTGCGCCGGGACTGATTCCAGCCGACGCAGTCGCCGCTGCAAGCGGGCGGTGTCCACTTCGCCTCGCAGTTGACCCAATCGCAGCGCGAACAGGTAAAGCGCCGCGATTTGCGCGGTGTAGGCTTTGGTCGAAGCGACGCCGATTTCGGGTCCCGCGTGGGTGTAAATCACGCCATCCGACTCGCGGGCGACGGTTGAGCCGGGAACGTTCACAATCGAAACGACTTTCAAGCCGCGACTTTTCGCCTCGCGGAGGCCCGCTAACGTATCGGCAGTTTCGCCCGACTGGCTGATACCCACAACGAGCGTGTTCGGCTCCAAAATCGCGTTGCGGTAGCGGAACTCGGAGGAGATGTCCGTGTCAACGGGAAGGCGCGACAGACGTTCGAGAAGCATTCGCCCAATGAGCCCTGCATGCCAGGACGTCCCGCAAGCCTGAATGCAGATGCGCCGCACGTTGCGTAACTCGTCGTCACCGAGGTCCATCTCGTCAAGACGAATTTCCTTCCTGTCTTCAGACGCGTAGCGCGAAACGACGCGGCAGACGACCGCAGGCTGCTCGTGGATTTCTTTGAGCATGAAGTGAGGATACCCACCGCGCTCTGCCGCTGCCGCATCCCAATCAATGTGGACGGCGGCCTTGCGATGCGCGCGCCCTTCGAGGTCGGTGACCTCCACGGTGTCTTTGGTAACGACCGCCATTTCGTCGTCATCGAGGAAGACGATGTCGCGCGTGTAGCGCAGCAGCGCGGGCACGTCGGATGCCACGAAGTTCTCGCCGTGCCCGATGCCTAACAACAGCGGGCTTTGCCGACGCGCCACAACAAGTTTGTCGGGTTCGTCTTGCGACAACACCACCAGGGCAAAACTCCCACGCACTCTTGCCAGCGCCTGCCGCACGGCGTCCACGAGGTCGCCCTGATAGTTCGCTTCAATCAGATGCGCCACCGACTCGGTGTCCGTCGCAGACGCGAAGCGATGCCCCGCAGCCAGCAACTCATCGCGCAGTTCGTGGTAGTTTTCGATGATGCCGTTGTGAACGACGTATAGCCGCCCCGTGCAATCGTTGTGCGGATGAGCGTTCAGTTCCGACGGTTCGCCGTGGGTTGCCCACCGGGAATGCCCTATCCCTACTCGCCCATCAATCGGATCTTCTTTCAAACTGTCTGCCAGCGCCTGCAACTTCCCGACACGCTTGCGCACCTGCACGTGACCGCCGTTGATGACGGCAACACCGGCGGAATCGTAACCTCGATATTCGAGTTTTGTCAGACCAACCATCAGAACAGATACGGCTGATTTATCTCCAATGTATCCGACGATACCGCACATATTCGTTTCCTCGGCATCCTTAACGAGTATAGCCGCAGCAGTATGGGACAGAGACGCTGCTCAGGGATTATCCCTCTCCGGCTCCTCCAACGCCGCGCGTACCGCGCGCGCTAATTCAGGCAACCCCAGCGGCTTGGCGACAAAGCCGGCCAACCCTTTTGAGCGGAGTTCCTCGACCTCCGCGTCCAGGCTGTAACCGCTTATCAGCAGCGCTTTGACCTCCGGGTTGAGCTCGCGCAACGCAGCGTGCAGCTCGCGACCGCCCATCTGCGGCATGACCATGTCGGTGATGACCAGCGCGATTTCCGCGCCGTGGGCGCGGTAGACCTCCAACGCCTCCACCCCGTTCGTCGCCGTCAGGCAGGTGTAGCCCTGGGACTCCAGCATCTCCTGCCCGACGCGCCGAACTGCCTCCTGGTCTTCCACCAGCAGCACGGTTTCTCCCTGCCCGCGCGGCATCTCCTCCTCTGCCGCCTCTTCGGCAACCGGCGCGAACGCGTGAGCAGGCAGGTAGACCTTGAACTCCGTGCCCTGCCCCAGCTCGCTGTAGACGTTGATGCTGCCTCCATGCTGTTTCACCGTGCCATACGCCATGGCTAGACCGAGACCTGTTCCCTTGCCCGTCTCTTTCGTGGTCACGAACGGTTCGAAAATCCGGTCCAGCAATTCGGGAGGAATCCCCGTTCCCGTGTCCCGAACCGAAAGGCAGATGTATGCCCCCGGCTCCACGTAGGGATGCAGGCGCACATAGTCTTCGTCCAACCTCGCCTCGCTCACGGTCAGGGTCAACTCTCCCCCGTGCGGCATGGCGTCACGCGCATTGTTGGCCATGTTCATTACCACCTGCTGCACCTGGGTCAGATCGGCTTCCACGATCGCGGGCTGCGGGGCCGGTGTGACGCGGAGGTTAATCGTTTCCGGCAGGGCGCGCCGCAGCAGTTGCGCCGTCTCTTTCACCAGCAGATTCAGGTCGAACGGCTGCCGCTCCAGGACGGTTTTCCGGCTGAAGGCCATGAGTTGTTTGATCAGCGTCGCCGCCCGGCGCCCCTGTTCGGGGATGGTGGCGACAAACCGGTGTGCCCTCGAGCCGGGTTCCATGTTCGGCAAGGCGAGTTCCGCATACCCGATGATGCCGGTGAGCAGGTTGTTGAAGTCGTGCGCCACGCCGCCGGCCAACGTGCCGACGGCTTCCATCTTCTGCGCCTGGATGAATTGCCGCTCCAACTCTTTCTCGCGGGTGACATCGCGCACCGACGCGCGGCTGCCGCCATAATTGCCCGCCGCGTCGTAAACCGCCCGCTTGTTGATCCGGACCGGGAAGACAGCGCCATCCTTGCGAACCACCTGCAACTCCACTTCGCTCAGCTCGCTTTCGCGGGCCGCGGCGGCGCGCAGATCGGGCAATTTGGCGCGGTCTTCCGGCGCGATCAGGTCATCGTAGCGCAGCCGCCCCACCACCTCGTCGCGGCTGTAACCCAGCCAGTCCAGTTCTGTCTGGTTCATTTCCAGAATGAGACCTTCCGGGTTGGCAAAATGATACCCGTCGGGCGCGTGCTCATACAGGTCGCGGTAGCGCGCCTCGGCTTCGCGCGTTTCCGCCGTCAACCGCAGGTTGTTCAGTCCCAGAGCCATGCTGTTGGCAAAACTGCTGACGATGTTCTCGTCCTCCTCGGTGAACGGCTGCCCGCCTTCCTTCTCCGTCAGGTAGAGCCGCCCGTATACTTTCCCCGGACTGGCAACAGGCACACCCAAAAAGGTCTTCATCGGCGGATGATGGACGGGAAAGGCCGCGCGGCGCGGGTCCTGCGTCAGGTCGTCGAGGCGGATCGCCTCTCCCTCTTCGATCAGAGCGCCCAGCAGATCGATACCCCGTGGCAGGGGGCCGATGCGCGCGACCTCTTCCTCGGTCAGCCCGCAATGCACAAATTGGATCAAGCGCCCTTCTTCGTCAACGAGCCCGCCGGCGCCATACTTCGCCTGCACGATGTGACAGAGGGAAACCAGCGCCCCATGGAGGACCTCTTCATCGGTCAACGGCTGGCCCAGCAGGCTGA
>Ga0210023_1002698_pt1 | contig 11524 bp, 6 predicted proteins | sample CryGeymeta201524_FD_183987 | JGI IMG/M metagenome (GOLD analysis project Ga0210023, IMG submission 183987) | Groundwater microbial communities from Crystal Geyser aquifers in Utah, USA - Crystal Geyser metaG 2015-24 (SPAdes) (version 2) | ecosystem: Environmental > Aquatic > Deep subsurface >... | reverse complement strand
AGGATGCGCGCAACCTCACCTCAGCGTTGAAGGGTTCCAACAAGACCCAGGGCAACTGGGGCGAGCTGATTCTGGAGCGGGTGCTGGAAGACAGCGGCCTGCGCAAGGGCCACGAATACCGCACCCAGGAAAGCCACACGCTGGAAGGCGGCGGCCGGGCGCAGCCGGACGTGATCATCGCCTTGCCGGAAAAACGCAGCTTGGTGGTCGATGCCAAAGCCTCGCTCACCGCGTATGACGAGTACGCCGCCGCCGAGGACGACAGCGCGCGCACGGCGGCGCTGGCGCGGCATCTGCAATCGGTGCGTGGCCATATCCGCGGCCTGGCCGGCAAGAACTATCAGACCCTGTACCAGCTTGAATCACTCGACTTTGTGTTGATGTTCATTCCGATCGAACCGGCGTTCATGCTGGCGGTTGGCCATGACGACAAATTGTTCATGGATGCCTGGCGACAGAATGTGTTGCTGGTCAGCCCATCCACCTTGCTGTTCGTGTTGCGCACGGTCGAGCATCTGTGGCGGCAGGAAGCGCAGAGCCAGAACGCCAAGGAGATTGCCCGCCGCGGCGGCGAGCTGTACGACCGCCTGGTCGCCTTTACCCAGGACCTGGAAAAAGTGGGTGAGCGGCTGCAGCAGGCGCAGGACAGCTTTCACGACGCGCGCAACAAGTTGGGGAAAAACAAGGGCAACGTCATCCGCCAGGCGGAAATGCTGCGTGAGCTGGGCGTCAAGCCGAACAAGAAACTGTCGCCAGCGCTGCTGGAACTGGATGAGCGCGCGAGCGAGGCGTTGCCGCCAGCGGATGCGGCGGATGCAGGCGACGCTTGACCCTATGTTGTCGGCGCCGCCGCGTTGCGGCTTGAGCCGAGCTACCAGAAGCCCGAATCATCCACGATCTCGCTGCGCGATCCGGCGCAACGCGATCATCGCGGCGGGTACAATGGCGGCATGGATATTTTCAAGCGTTTTACTCTGGAAGCCGCGCACCGCTTGCCGAACGTGCCGCAAGGGCACAAGTGCGCACGCGTACATGGCCACAGTTTCGGGGTTGAGCTGTGGCTATCGGGTGCGATTGACCCAGACACCGGTTGGGTGATGGATTTTGCCGAGGTCAAGGCGGCGTTCGAGCCGCTGTATCGGCAGCTCGATCACTACTATCTCAATGACGTGCCTGGTCTGGAGAATCCGACCAGCGAGAATCTGGCGCGCTGGATCTGGCAGCGGCTGAAGCCGGCGCTGCCCGCGTTGAGCGAAGTGGTGATCCACGAAACCTGCACCGCCGGCTGCCGCTATCGCGGCGATTGATGCGCTGCGACATGAACGGAATATTCATTCAACACATTGTTTTATAAGCGCATGATGAACGTACGCCAACGCGGTTTGTGGATTATTGTTGCATTGCAACATAAACCGCGCTAGGGTATGCCTTGCCCCCCGGCATCCCCAACGCAGGAGTACCCACCATGTACGAGCAAATCAACAACCAGTTTTCGCAATTCGCCCAATTTGGTGCGTTCGGCAAGCAGTTCGCCGAAGCCGCGCTCAAGGCCAATGCGCTGGCGTTCGACAACGTCGAGAAGACCCTCCACCTGCAGATCAAGACGCTGGAAGAGCGTCTGAACGCGACCGTCAGCTTTGTCGGCGAAGCCGCCGAAGCGCAGGACGCAGAGACCCTGCAAGCGCTGCTGCCGCGTGGCCTGCAACTGGCCAAGGACAACGCCGAGCGCTTCTTCAATGCCAGCCAGGAAGCGTATGGCAATGCCGTAAAGACGCAGGAAGCGATTGGTCAGATCGTGCGCGGCCAGTTTGAAGCCGCTGCCGAGCAGGCCAAGCCGGCGCCGGCCAAGGCCGCCAAGGCCAAGTAACCCGCACGTTGTACGGTTCGGCCCTGGCTTGACCGCATTGCGCTTCACAACAGCACGCGCCACCCCTCCCCTCAGGGCGCGTTGCTGCTTGGGCCACCGGTCACGCCGGTGGCCTTTTTTATGCGGATCGTCTGAAATCTGCTGCGCGCCCGGCTGCGGCGGCCGCTCAGCGCAATCCCGGGTTACGGCCTGCGGCCTTCAACCCGGGCTGCACCAACAGCAACACCAACACCTCACCGATGTAGCCCGGGTTGAGGCGAAGCCGAAACCCGGGGCACCGCTGGCGAAAAAGCACGAACGCGACAAACGCGGGCAACAATGGGAAAATGCGCGGCCCCGCGCCGTGCCCGGCGCCACTCGCCCATTGATCGCCCATGAAGCCAAGCCGCCGTGACCTCGCCAACGCCATCCGCTTCCTCGCTGTGGATGCGGTTGAAGCCGCCAAGTCGGGACACCCGGGCATGCCGATGGGCATGGCCGACATCGCGCAGGTGCTGTGGGGCGATTTTCTCGTCCACAATCCGGCCAATCCGCGCTGGGTCAATCGCGACCGCTTCGTGCTGTCCAACGGCCACGGCTCGATGCTGTTGTATGCGCTGCTGCACCTGAGCGGCTACGATTTGCCGATCGAACAACTCAAGCGGTTTCGCCAGTTGCATTCAAAAACCCCGGGGCACCCCGAGGCATTTGCAACCCCGGGCGTGGAAACCACCACCGGCCCGCTGGGCCAGGGCCTCGCCAACGCGGTCGGCATGGCGTTGGCGGAGAAGTTGCTGGCGCGGCGCTGCAACCGGCCCGGGTTCGCCATCGTCGACCATCACACCTATGTGTTCCTCGGCGATGGCTGCCTGATGGAAGGTATCTCGCATGAAGTGGCGTCGCTGGCTGGCACCTGGGGCCTCGGCAAACTGATCTGTTTCTGGGACGACAACCGGATATCGATCGACGGCGACACCGCCGCTTGGTTCAGCGACGACACCGCCGCGCGCTTCCAGGCGTATGGCTGGCAAGTGATTCGTGCTGTCGATGGCCACGATGCCGATGAAATTGCGCAAGCGATCCGTACCGCGCAGGCAGAAGGCGGCAAGCCCACGCTGATCTGCTGCCGCACCCAGATCGGTTTCGGCGCGCCGACCAAACAGGGCAAGGAATCCAGCCACGGCGCGCCGCTGGGCAAGGATGAGGTGGCCGGCGCACGCGCCGCGCTGGGCTGGCCACATGCGCCGTTCGCGATTCCGCCAGCGATCTATGCCGCTTGGCGCGACGGCAACACTGGCGGCGAACGCGAGGCGCAGTGGCAGGCGCTGTTCAACGGTTACGCCGCGCACTATCCCGATCTGGCGCGCGAGTTCACGCGGTGCATCAACGGCGAATTGCCGGCCGATTTTGTCGCGCTCGCCGATGCGTTTATTGCCGAGTTGCAGCGCGAAGGGCCGGTCGTCGCGTCGCGCAAGGCATCGCAGATGGCGCTCGATGCCTACGCGCCGCTGCTGCCCGAGTTGATCGGTGGTTCGGCCGATCTGGCGCATTCCAATCTCACCCTGTGGAAGGGCAGCAAGGCGATTACCAGCGACGCTGCCGATGCCAACTACATCCACTTTGGCGTGCGTGAGTTCGGCATGAGCGCGATCAGCAACGGCCTCGCGCTGCACGGCGGCTTTCTGCCCTACGACGCCACCTTCCTGGTGTTTTCCGATTACGCGCGCAATGCCCTGCGCATGTCGGCGCTGATTCCGGCGCACGTCATTCATGTGTTCACCCATGATTCCATCGGGCTTGGCGAGGACGGCCCTACCCATCAACCGGTGGAGCATCTGGCGGCGCTGCGCTACATCCCCGACAACGATGTCTGGCGGCCCGGTGATGCGGTGGAATCGGCAGCATCGTGGAAGGCCGCAATCACCCGCCGCGACGGGCCAACGTGCCTGGTGTTCAGCCGCCAGAATCTGGCGCATCAGCCACGCACTGCCGAGCAGGTTGCTGATATCGCGCGCGGTGGCTATGTGCTGATCGATCCGCCGGAAGCGCGCTTTGATGTGATCCTGATCGCTACCGGCTCGGAGCTCGATCTGGCAGTGCAGGCAGCGAAAACGCTGGAGCAGCGTGGCCAGCGCGTGCGCGTGGTGTCGATGCCGTCGAGTACGGTGTTCGACCGCCAACCGCTGGAGTGGCGTGAGGGCGTGTTGCCGGGCTGGTGCCGCGCGCGCATTGCTGTTGAGGCGGGAGTCACCGACTTCTGGCGCAAATACGTCGGCCTCGATGGTGCGGTGGTCGGGATCGATTCGTTCGGCGCGTCGGCTCCTGCCGACCAGCTTTATCAGCACTTCGGCATTACCGTGGAGCGCGTGGTGGAATTGGCGCAGTCGCTGGCGGGAGTGCGGCCCGGGTAACCTTGATTGGCCGGCGTACTCTTGCGCAGCTCATGTGCAGCGCGGATTTGCCATCTTGAAGTAGGTCGGACCAAGCGCCGACCGCTCCAGCGCATCCATGCGCTCGCGGCACTTGCACATCCATGTGCATCTCAGGCGCGGATCCGACATCAAGCACACTGCCGATAGCGGTTTCCCGGTAGCGCAGCGTCGGCTCCGCTGCGCTTGAGCCGACCTACGGAATGCCGCGCGATCGGCGACGGCAGCTTTGCTGCGTCGCAGCATCAACGCCTGCATGGTGCGTTCAAGCAGGCCAGCCAGTAACAAATGCAAACGCTTGCAACGCGTCGCGGGGCGTTATTGTCGCGCAGCATCACGGCGCGGAACTTCCTAGCCCAATCGTGGTAACGCGCTGAATCGTGCCTAAACCGGTTGCGCGCCTTGCGCCAAGCCACTACGATCCGTGATCCAACGCACACATTCGTGTGGTTTTGGGGGGGCGCTGCGCGCCACGCACCGATATCAACTCTGGAGAGACGAACATGAAAACTGTACGCACCGTCATCAGCACCCTCATCGGCGCCGCGCTATGCAGCGGCGCCTATGCTCGCGACGATCTTCCCAATTTCAACGCATTGGCCGAGCAAGGCGCCGATGCGCAATCGCTCAGTGCTCATGCACTCGACAGCAACACACGCTCAGCAAGCGCGAAGGCAAAAAAGAGCAAGGCCGTGCCCAGCGCACAGGCCGCGCTGATCCAGCGCGCGGTGCAGGCCAAGCTGATCGCCGCTGCCGACGCGGTGTCGTTCAACAAACAACTGGGTGTGCCCAGCTTCGTCTGGGCCAACCCCGAATTGCGCAAGGCCAATGTGTCGGCGCTCAAGGCCGAGCTGCAACCGACTGCTGCCGCGCGTGAATACGTGAGCCGCTATGCGCCGTTGTATGGCCTGGATCGCAAGACGCTGTCCGGCGCTGAACTCAAGAACGTGCACGACACCGGCAAGGGCGTGATCATTGCCAAGTACCGGCAGCGCGTGAATGGCGTCGAAGTGTTCGCGCAAGAGCTGAACGTGGCGATGAAGCGCGACCTGAGCCTGGTTTCGGTGTCCGGCAACCTGTCGCCACGCGCCGCCGCCAAGGACAAGCTGCTGCGCGTGCAGGCGCGCAAGGCCAGCCCGCAAGCGGCGAGCCGTGCCGCCAGCGCCGAGTTCGCGCTGGGCGCCGACAAGGCGATCGCGGTGGCGTTTGCCGACATGGGCGGCAAGCTTGCAGATAGCCTCAAAGCCTCGGGCAGCCAGGGCGATTACACCGTGTACCCGGCAATTGCCAGTGAAGGCGAGTACATCCTCACCGATTTCGTCCGCAGCAAGCCGGTGTATTTCGATCTGGGCAGCACCTTGGAGCCGGCTTATTACGTCGAACTCAGCGCCGGTGAGCGCGGTGGGTCGAGTTCCGACATGTATGGCTACGTGATTTCGGCCAAGACCGGCAAGATGCTGTTCCGCAAGAACTTCACCGAGAACGAAGCGTTTGTCTATCGCGTCCACGCCGATTCCAACGGTCTTGGCACGCCGTGGGACGGCCCGCAGGGCAAGGACGGCCAGCCCAATCCGCTGGCAGCACTGGGCTTCCTGCCGACGTTCAAGGCGCCGAATCTGGTGCTGCTGGAAAGCGGCCCGATCAGCACCGGCGATCCGTGGCTGCTGCCGATCGCGTCCGAAACCGTCGGCAACAACGTCGATGCCTATGCCGATCTGGCTTCGCCGGATGGTTATTTCCGCGTGGCGGGCGACTTCCGCGCCGATGTCAACAGTTTCTTCAACGTCGGTGGCACCCAAGTCAAGGGTTTCAACTACACCCTCGACCCAGACAAGGCCGCCAACGACCCGACCAATCAGCGCGCCGCGATCGCCCAGTTGTTCTACACCAACAACTGGTTGCACGATTTCTACTACGACGTCGGCTTCGACGAGGCCGCTGGCAACGCGCAGACCAACAATTTTGGCCGCGGCGGCATCGACAGCGATCCGCTCAAGGCCGAGGCGCAGGATTTCTCCGGCACCAACAACGCCAACATGAGCACGCCACCGGATGGCCGTTCGCCGCGCATGCAGCAGTTCGTGTTCACCCATGCCGGCGATGCGTTTGTGGTCACCAGCGCCGGCCAGTTCACGGTGCAGCAGGCCAGCTTCGGGCCGACCGACTTCCTGCTCGACGGTGAAATCGCCCGCATCGACGACGGCACCGGTGGCGACCTGGGCTGCGTTGCCGCCGCCAACGGTGAAGCGCTGACCGGCAAGATCGCCCTGATCCAGCGCGGTGCTTGCGCCTTTGTCACCAAAGTGTTGAATGCGCAGGCAGCCGGCGCGATCGGTGTGCTGATCTACAACAATGTCGCTGCCGGCTTGCCGGGCATGGGCGGTACCAGTGCCGATGTCACCATCCCCTCGCAAGGCATTTCCCAGGCCGATGGCAACACCATCATTGCTGCGCTGGCCACCGGCGCGGTTACCGCGACGCTGGATTCCACCGTGGTGCCATCGCGCGATTCCACCGTCGACAACCTGATCGTGGCGCATGAATGGGGCCATTACATCAGCAACCGCTTGATCAACGATGCCTTGGGCCTGGGCAACAACCAGGGCCGTTCGATGGGCGAGGGTTGGGCCGATTTCCACTCGCTGCTGATGACGGTTGAGGCAGCCGATCTAGAGGTGGCGAACAACGAAAACTTCAGCGGTGTCTATGCCCAGGGCGGCTATGCCGACATGGGTCGCCTGAACCCGGTCGAGCAGAACACGACGTTCTTCTTCGGTATTCGACGTGTGCCGTACACCACCGACCTGAGCAAGAACGCGCTGACCTTCCAGCACATCGCGAATGGCGTGCCGCTGCCGGCGGAGGTGCCGGTGCAGTTCGGTGCCGATGGCAGCAACAACGCCGAAGTGCACAACTCCGGTGAGGTTTGGGCGACCACGTTGTGGGAGGCTTACGTCAATCTGCTCAACGATGAGCGCTACAGCTTCGACGATGCGCAGTACCTGATGCAGGCCTATCTGGTTGCCGGCTACAAGCTGACCCCGCCCAGCCCGACTTTCCTCGATGCCCGCGATGCTCTGCTGGCAGCCGTGCGTGGCAGCGACGAGCAGGACTTCCAGTCGTTTGTCGCGGCGTTTGCCAAGCGCGGCATGGGTGCCGGTGCGGTTGCGCCGGATCGCTTCTCGACCAGCCATGCCGGCGTCAACGAAAGCTTCAGCACCGGTACCGCGTTGAGTGGCGCCGGCATCAGCATCGACCCCGAAGCCGAAGGTCTGTTCTGTGATGGCGATGGTGTGCTCGATGCCGGTGAAACCGCGCAGGTTACGGTACGCGTGCGCAACACCGGCTTCGAAGACCTGAACAGCGTCGATGCCACGCTGAGCAGCAGCAGCGATGTCAGCTTCCCCGACGGCAACGTGGTTTCCTTCGGCAAGGTGGCGGTGGGTGAAGAGGCCGAAGCGACGGTGTTGGTCAAGCTGGAGAGTGCAAGCCAGCGCGAAGCGCTGACCATCGACGCCAGCTTCACTTCACCGGAGGTCAGTGGTTCGGCCGAGGACAGCATCACCCTCGACACCAATTTCGATCTGGTGCCAGCGAGCACCTTCGATGATGGCAACAAGGGTCTGAGCGACTGGAGCCTGCGTACGCTGTCGGGTGGTGGCCAGCCGTGGATACTGGCGTCGGGTCTGCTCGGCGATGATGCCGATTACATCCACTGGGGGCTGGACAACGGTGTCGCCTCCGACATCGTCATGGAGTCGCCCGATCTGGTTGTCGGCAACGACGACAGCTTGGTCATTGGCTGGGATCAGACCTTCGACTTCGAGTTCAGCGGCGACATCTACTGGGATGGCGGCGTGGTCGAGTATCAGGTCGATGGCGGTGACTGGCTCGATGCCGGCGATCATCTGACCCCGGCTTACAATGCCGATCTCAATGGCGATTCCAGCAACGTGCTCACCGGCCGACCGGGTTATGGCGGCACTACCGACAACTTCCCGGTTTTGGAGCCGGCCTCGCTGGATCTCAGCGGTCTGGGGTTGGCCGGCAAATCGGTCAAGGTGCGCTTCCGGGTGGGTTCAGATGTCACCGTGGGTGCCAACGGCTGGCTGGTCGACAACATCGATGTTCAGGGCGTGACCAACCTGCCGTTCACCGACTTTGGTGACGATGCGCAAGCATGCCCGATACTGGGTGTGCAGGCCGATGCCGGCCCGGATCTGACCGCCAAGAACTTCCAGATCTTCTCGATCACTGGCAAGGGCTCGAACGATCCGGCAGTCAACAGCCAGTTGCAGTTTGAGTGGAGCCAGGTGGCCGGCATGCCGGTTGCCATTCTCGACAAGACCAAGGCAACCGCGCGCGTCATTCTGGTCCGTGAGCAGACCATCACCCTGCGTCTGAAGGTCACTACCCCTGACAACAAGACCAGCTTCGATGATGTCAACATCACCGTCACACCGTAACCGACACAGTCGCTCGTAGTGTGGTGACGCAACGGCCCGGCAGCGATGTCGGGCCGTTTTTTATTTACGTGTGGCACCCATCGCAACATGCAAGTGCGCCGTGCTGGCTGACGACCAAGGATGCTCGGAACAAGCTGTCATTGCGAGGAGCCGAGTGACGTGTAATCAAAAAATGCTCACAAAAGCAGAATGCTGGGTTGCTTCGTTGAGCTCGCAATGACGCCAGATGTGGCGTGTTCAGAGGTTCCCCAACGGCGGCAACTTCCAGTACGACAGCCACGGCAACCAGACCGAAGCGATCTACAGCGACAGCGCACGTAACCGCACCATCGACTACAGCGCGGCCGATCAGGCGGTGCAGATTCGCATGGGCAACGCGTTTGCGCCGAGCCTGCGCACCCGCTTCTGGTACGGACCCGACGGCAGCCGTTACCAGCGCGAAGACAATACGCCCGGCGCCAGCACCAAACGCACGCTGTACATCGGCAACCTCGAAATCGTCAGTCAGGGTGGCATCACCACCACCAAGCGCTACGTCGCCGGGGTGCTGGTGCAAGACCTGACCAGCAGCGGCACCACGTCGCAGTTCCTGTTCCACGACCACATCGGCTCGGTGGTGCGTGCCGTCTCCGCCAGCGGCGTGGTGCTCGAAGGCATGGACTACGGCGCCTTTGGCGAGCGCCGCGGTTACACCGATCCCACGCTTGCCGCGCTGGTGCCGCGCACCACCGCGCGCGGCTTTACCGGCCATGAGATGATCGACGGCACCGACGTGGTGCACATGAACGGGCGCATCTACGACAGCGCGCTCGGCCGCTTCCTGCAAGCCGACCCGATCATCCAGGAGCCCAACAACCCGCAGAACTTCAACCGATACAGCTATGTGCTCAACAACCCGCTGAGCTTGACCGACCCGAGTGGGTTTTTGTTCGGCGGCATCGGCAAGGCGTTTCGGCGGGTGCTGGCCGGGGTGCTGCGCAACATCCCGATCCCCTCGGAAAACCCGTTTACCCGATTGCTGGGCAGTGCCGCATTGAACCTGCTGGCCAACCTGATCGAACCCAGGGCCGGCGGCAGTAGCGGCGTGCGCGGTGCTTTCAGCAACGTGGCGGTATCGGGGTTTGCGCAGCGGCCGGGCGACATCGGCACGGCCGGCGGCACCGCTGGCAGCGATGGCGGCTTTGGTCACAGCTTTGTGCAGGCGGGGTTCTTTGCCGGGCTTGCCAGCGGCCCGGTGACTGGCGATGATGTGGCGGCGGTGACGCAAATCGCCCTGGCCGCAGGCACCGATTCGGCGCAGAGCGGCGGCAAGTTTGGGAATGGGGCGGGGTCGCAGACGGCTGCCCGTGCCGGTGGGCTACTCTCCACCGGCAACGCCGTCGCCGACTTCGGGTTGGGATTCATCCCCGGCGTCAGTCTGGTGCAAGCGCTCACCGACCCCAGCGCCAGCGCCCTGGATGTGGCGTTTGGTGCACTGGACTTGCTGCCCGGCGGCGGCCGCTTGTTTTCGCTGGGCGCACGCGGTATACGTAGCATCGCCAAGCTGGGCCGCGCAACGAAAGCGGCTCAGGTTGCGAGGGGAGCAAGAGTAGCGAATGAGCGAGGTGTTGTACGTGAGTTCGTTACGGAGACGGATCAAGTCTTTTTCCGTGTGTTTTCTGAGGGACGAACTGGTGGATTCGTAACGGCACTCAGACCTAGAAGCAGCGCATTTGCTCAAGAAGCGCTTGCCCTTCCACGTTTGAATCGCGCCGAATTTATTCAGGAAGTGCTTGTGCCCTCAGGCACCAGACTAAGACGATCGAGGGCGGCTCCACTTCGCGCCGACGATATTTTCCCCAACAGAAGAGGAGGGGCGGAGCAATTCGAATTGCTTGACCGAATACCGAGGGATAACTTTGTCTCCGGAGTTCCTTTCAAATGAGCCGCATCGAGTTTTCAGAAAAGCGTCTAACGATTGATTCGAAATATATCGTTGATTTTCCGTATCCCATTGAGGAGGCATTTGAAACAAAAAAGGCAGTAGTTGTGCTGCTTAACCCTGATTCATATCCCATGAGGGGCTTGCACAAAAATCTTCTGGGCTATGATCGACAGGGGAAAAAACTGTGGGAAGCGGAGCTACCTAGATATTCGAGATTTGATGTTTGGGTGAGTAAAGGCCCTGCATCGGAAGCATCTGACATCTATTGGGCAGTGAAACAGAGAGAACCACTAATAGCGTCTTCGTTTTCTTCTTACAATTGCAAGATCAATGAAGTGACAGGCGAAATCCAATCCGTGGAGTTTTATAAGTAGTGGTGGAGGAAGATGGTGGGCGGTCGCAGAAATGAAACGCAACATCTGGAACCGATGAAAGATCAGCTACCCCAGCTTCAAACGACCACAACCACCGTCACGCGGTGCTTGTGTCGTTCGCGGGCGTTGGTTTTTCGTGGCGGCGGCAGCACCTCGAATCGGCAGGTCCGCACCGCTTCGAGCCCCTCCCCCGCAAGCGGGGGAGGGGTTGGGGAGAGGGTGGTTCGACAGCGCGCGGTGGTTGGCATTGCCGGAAATGGCGCGATGGAACGAGCCTCCGCAGTGACGCGGTTTCATTCTGCGGTGCGCTTCGCGACCAGCCCTTCCGCTCTCGGCGAGACCCTCTCCCTAACCCTCTCCCACCAGTGGGCGAGGGGATTCGCGGTGCGGATGGCGGGCCTTGCTTCGAGCCCCTCCCCCGCTTGCGGGGGAGGGGTTGGGGAGAGGGTGGTTCGACAGCGCGCGGTGTGTGGCATTGTCGGCGA
>Ga0210023_1002697_pt1 | contig 11530 bp, 12 predicted proteins | sample CryGeymeta201524_FD_183987 | JGI IMG/M metagenome (GOLD analysis project Ga0210023, IMG submission 183987) | Groundwater microbial communities from Crystal Geyser aquifers in Utah, USA - Crystal Geyser metaG 2015-24 (SPAdes) (version 2) | ecosystem: Environmental > Aquatic > Deep subsurface >... | reverse complement strand
CGCTTCCTTTGGCGATGCAGCACGACCCCAACCCGACGCGAATCTCGCCTGCGGATGAAGAGAGTCCCTTATCGCCGTCCACGATGTCTGCGTGGCCGTTGCTCCCCATCTCCGAGAAATCGCGCAGCACCTGGGCAACCCGATCGGAGGTCAGCGATCCGTAAGTGATATCGTCAATTCTCAGCACCGGCGCCAGCGTGCAGCACCCGACACAGGCTACCCGCTGGAGGGTAAACTCCCGCGCCACGTCGGTGTCCTTGCCTTTCGAAATACCGAGCCGGTGTCGCAGGACGGCCTCCACCTGCTCGGATCCCTTCACATGACAGGCGGTGCCGTGACACACCTGAACAATATGCTCGCCCGCAGGTTCGTGCCGGTACTGCTTGAAGAAGGTGGAGATTGCGGTGATATCAGCGGAGGAGATCTCCGTCAGTGCACAAACGCGTCGCAGTGCATCCTGGGGCAGGAAGTGGTAGTACTGCTGAACGGCGTTGAGGATGGGAATGACACTCTCCGCACCGCGGCCGTGTTCGTCAACGATCTGGTCAACGCGCTCAATATTGAGAGGTGCATCGTTGAGAGCGGTGTTCCTACACAAGCAGTTTGCTGGTGGCATGACGGCTATTGGCTCCACGTCGGGGCGATTCCCTAACTCCCGATGCAGTAAAGGTTCTTCTCGCCGCGAAGGTAAATTCTCCCGTCGAGAAACGCGGGCGTCGCTGTGCACTCCTCTCCCAGCTCGGACTCGCCGAGCTTCTTGAACTGACGCCCCGCTGTCACCACTATCATTTTGCCGCTCACACTCAGCATGTAAAGTTTGCCCCCCGCGATGCAGGGGGAGGACTTGAAGTCCATTGCCAGTTCCTTTTCCCACACCTTCTTCCCAGTATTGGCTTCATAGCAGGTGAGAGAGCCGGGAGTGTTCAGTAGGAAGAGTAACTCGCCATTGGTCACGGGTGTGCAGATATCGGGAATGCCGTCGAAGGCTTCCCACGCGACATGCGTATGGGTAACGTCGCCGCTGCCGTCGGCCTTCACCGCAACCACACGGCTGTAAGGCTCGATAAAGAACAGCAACGGATCCGCGCGTTGTCCGCCAGCGAACGCCGTCGATGGCGCGATTTCCCCGCTTAGAATCTGTGCCTTCCACACCTCGGCGCCGCTCTTCGGATCATAGGCGATCACCCAGGGATCGCTGCAGGTAATCAACTGGGGTTTCCCTTTTACCTCGATCACCGCGGGGGTAGTCCACGACGACGCCACCGGTCGGGATTTCTCCCACACCGTCTTGCCCGACTCCCCGTCGATGGCGCGCAGGAAGGACTTACCTTCATCCGGATAGCCCTGATCCATCAGGACGAAAACAAGGTTCTCCCAGGTCACCAGTGAAGACGCGTACCCGTAGTTCACCTCGGGAATCCCCAGAGCTTTCCCCCAAAGCTTCCCGTCGGGTGAGAAAGCGGCGAAATCGCCGTTGGCGAAGATGGCATACACACGCTCACCGTCGGTGGCGCAGGTGGGCGCAGCAAAGCCAGTATCTTCCATAACCGCCGGAGGTTTGGTGGGCGACCCGCTGATCCCTTTCACCTCGCCTTTCCATCGTAGCTTCCCCGACCCCGTATCGAAGCAGTAGACTTCCCGCTTGGTCGCGGTCGCTCCGGTAACGTACACACTCTCCTTCCACACAACGGGCGAGTTATGTCCCGGCAGCGGAATCTGCGCCTTCCAGACGATCCCCTGACCGGTCTTTCCGTTCCACGACTGCGGAACGTTGGTGTACGCCGAAAGACCAGCGCCACCCGGTCCGAGGAACCGGGGCCATTCTTTCTTCATCTCGTCGGCAGTGGCGTAACTTGCCTTCGCGTCAGACCCGCCCGACGCACCCGCACCCTCGCCGGAGAGCGGCCGGTCTGCCAGGCACCCCCACACCACCAGCAGACCAAGTACCCCGCTAAGCCCCGAAACTGCCAGACGCGCTCTCCCCCTCTCGCCTTCCGGGTCGCGAGCTGCCGGTTGGGGCATCGGGAGTTGTCTGCGATGGTTCTCGATCACCTTCAGGCTGGCGAGCAATGCCAGCAGACCCGCAAGGAGAAGATAACTTCCATTCACATTCATCTTCCTTCTTCCAGAGAATTCCCGGCGCAACTGGTAGTCAAGCTTCCGGATTTGCAGCTTCAGACTCTCATCGCCCGGTTGCTGTTCCAGATTCTTCTTGAGTTGGGCCAGTTGCACGGAATCAAGGGGATTGGCCACCCTCAGTTGGAGAGAATTCCAGACCAGCGATGCGCCCACCCACAGTGAGAACACGCCACTCACGAACGCGGTCGTTCTCGCCGAACGCACCCGTTGTCCGCTCTCCTCTGCGTCGGGCATCCTATTCAAGAAGGGCAGTTTCATCCCGCACCTCCACCGACTCCGCCTCAAGCGACGCCAACGCCTGCAGCCGCACATCCTCGTCGGCCGGGCAGTAAGGAAAACATCTGCCACAGGCCACGCACGCGCCGCGGTCGGCTTCGTATTCATCTCTCCCGCGTCGCACGGACAGACCGATCAACTTGACAGCGACAACCAGTCCCACCCACAACCCCAGCAGCCATCCGCCAATGTGGAAGCGCCGCTGGATCGTCGCCGTCGCAGCCGCCAGCTCCTTCCGTGACCGTCCAGCATCACGAAAGGCCGTGCTTGCGTCTGTAGTTCCGTCCACTGCGCCACGGTCTTCCTGCTCGAGGCGTTCCTGTAGTTGCACCGTGGCGTGTGCCCGGGCCATTGGCGCACCGAACTGACTTCCCAGAAACCCGAAAAGCAACAACAACACCGGCGCCAGTGCCAGATACACCAGCAGTCGCCGGCGTGAGGTCGTGTTGTCGCAATGTGAATCATCAATGGTCGGCTCCCGAATAGCGTTGTAGGGGCACGAATCTTCACACAGCCGACACTGGACACAATGGTCGGGATAGATGGTCACCCGTTTTTGCGATACATGAGAGAAAAGCCCCAGCAGAACTCCGAGCGGACACAGGAACCGACAGTAAGGACGCCCGACAAACAGGCCGATGACCAGGAAGCACCCTCCCAGCAGGAACATTTCGAACCCGCCGCTCAACCGGAAGATAGCGATGAACGGATCGTACTGGCAAAGGATAAATGAGGTCCCCGTGGCGGCAAAGAGCACCGCCGCGCCGAGATACACGTATGCCAGCAGACCCAGTGCGTGCTCCAACCATCGCGGTACCTGAACCGGTCGCCAGACGACCAGCTCCTGGATCGCGCCGTGCGGGCAGACTGCCGCGCAGAAGGTGCGACCAAAAAAAAGCGCGAACAACAGCGGAAGAACGAAGAAGCCGACAACGTGCAGCGGTATCTGATACGAGGTCTGCCCCAGCGCAAGCGCCACATTCTGAATCGACCCGATGGCGCACACGCAACCTTCACGATAGAAGCCGAAGTAGAACAGCGACAGGATACTCAACAGCGCAAGCCCGCGACGCGAACGCTTCGTGTAGACAAGGTAGGTTCCCACAGCCAGAGCTACAAGAAGAAGGGCTACATCGAGATATTCCATCCCCACCCATTTCGGCAGCGGGTACTTCAGTGCGGGAATCTTGTAGCCCGTCTCGAATTCCGGCGGCGGGAATCGCTCCTCGGCGATGGCGCGTCCGGTTGTTAGTGCCGTACCAATGACGGCTCCCATCCACAGAGGGCGTTTCACGAGGACTTCTCCTCCCTGCCTTTGGGGAGGTACGAGCGCGCGAGTGGAATCCGTTGGATGGCGTTGGAGGGACACACGCGCGCGATGGAACACTCGTTGCAGTCCACACATCGGTCCCGCTGAATCTGCAGGTGCAGCGAACCGTTGCCGAACATGTTGCATCCCTTCACACACTTGGCGCACCCGATGCACAGCTTCTCGTCGATGGTGTACTGAAAGAAGGGGTCCTCGACAAACTTTCTTTGAATGGCGCCAGTGGGGCAAAGCTGGTTTTCCGCGCCGGTGTTGAGGGCGTTCGGTTCCGGCTCAAAATAGCCGGTGCACAGATCGCAATACCCGCACATGGAGAAGTTGTGGCAACACTTCACGGCAGACTCATCGAGCACACAGGAAGTCGCACAGCGGTCGCAGGAGATGCACTTGTAGGGGTCGATCTGCCAGACGGCATCATCCGCCTGAGCGCGATCCAGCAGCAGGCCGCCGACTCCACCCAAACTGAGCAGGCACAGGCCGCGCACGCCGTTTGCGATGAACTCTCGCCGATCGCCGGAGTTGCCCTTTGGAGCGCTCACTTGGTCTCCCGCCCCTTTCGCTTGAAGTCTGAGGCATCCGGGAGTTGGCAGCCCGGGAGCAGTCCGCACCCACGGCAGACTCCCCTGCCCCAGCACGCGTTATCAGCGACCGATCGCTGTCCCCCGACGCAAATCGCTCCGACCAGCCCCCCGAGCCCCCCAAGCGCTATCAGGCGCAGGCTCGCCCGAAAGAACTCACGACGGTCCTGCTTTTCCTCCGGATGAATTATTGCTTCCATGAGCAGCGCCTCTCGTCCGTTTATTGACTGCGCGCCGACCCGGCGCGATACTCTCAATATAATAAAGCATTATCTCGATAATGCCAATTCTCAGAAAGTAGTGTGGCGCATCCGGTTGTTTCAGCATCTCCTTGCCACCAGGTACATTCCCACCATCGCCTGCACCGCGGCCGCTATATCGCTCAGTGCGTGGTTCGTTGTCGGAAGCAGACAGGACACGACAATGCGTGAACCCGGCGCGGACAATGCTCCCGAACGGCAGTCCGGCGTGGCCCAGCTCCCGCAGTTGCGCGGGGAGCTGACCAAAGGAAGCGGCACACCATCGAGCATCTCGGGAAGCTGGCCCGCCTTCCGAGGCCCACAACTGGACGGAATGAGTCACGAATCCCTCCGCTTGGCGCGGCAGTGGAGAGAGGAGGGTCCAAAAGCTCTCTGGGAAATACCGGTGGGCGAAGGTTACGCGGGAGCGGTAGTCCATAAGGGACGCGTCTACCTCATCGATTATGACCACGAGCAGCAAACGGATGCCATTCGTTGTCTGTCGCTGGACGACGGCAAAGACATCTGGCGATACGACTACTCCGTCCAGGTTAAGCGCAACCACGGAATGTCCCGCACGACCCCCGCGGTCAACGACAAATACGTAGTCGCCCTCGGACCGAAGTGCCACGTTACCTGTCTCGACGCGATGACGGGCAAGTTGAAATGGGGACTCGATCTCGTCGGTCAGTTTGGCGCGGAAGTTCCCGCGTGGTATGCAGGACAGTGCCCCATCATCAACGGTGGCCGCGTGATCCTCGCACCGGGTGGGAAAGCGCTGATCATCGCCGTTGACATCGAGAGCGGCAAGGTCCTGTGGGAATCCCCCAACCCAAAGCAGTGGAAGATGAGCCATGCCTCCATAACCCCGATGTAACTCGGCGGCAAGCTCACCTATATCTACTGCGCCAGCGGAGGCGTGGCGGCGGTGTCGGCGGAGGATGGAGACACCCTCTGGGAAACAGGCGAATGGAAGATCAGCATTGCCACCGTGCCTTCGCCCGTTCTGGTGGGCAATGACAAGATATTCCTTTCCGGTGGGTACAATGCTGGAAGCATGATGGCGCGGATTGTTCCCGTAGACGACTCTTGGAAAGTGGAGGAGATATTTCGCCTCAAACCCGAAGTCTTCGGCTCGGCTCAGTACACTCCCGTCTACTACAAGGGAAACATCTACGGCGTGCGCCCAAACGGTGAGATGGTGTGCATGAATGAGAGCGGCGAGGTGTTGTGGTCAAGTGGTGCGCAGTACAAATTCGGCTACGGACCTTATATCATTGCCGATGGTCTGCTTTACGCTCTCAACGATTCTGGTATGCTGACGATGATGGAGGCTTCGTCCCGTCAATTCAAGCCCCTCGCTCAAGCCAAAGTACTGCCCGGGCCCGACGCGTGGGGACCTATTGCGGTCGTGAACGGACGAATGATCGCCCGCGACCTGCGCACAATGGTCTGCCTGGATCTAAGATAAAGGAGGGCGGGTTTTCCAACCCACCAACACGGGACGGCGAGCCTTCCGGCCCGCGATTGCCAACGGAGCCAACCTATGCCAAACCCACCCAAAACCACCCCTATGAACGGCGGGATCGCGATGCTCATCGCCGCAGTCACCGTCGCAACCATCGTCGCCGTTATTCTCATCGGTCGGCAGGGTCCTCACTCCAAGTCATTGGGTCCACAGTTCAGCTACGAAGTCGATAGGTACCGACACACAGACCCATCGCTGGTGAAGTACCAGGAAACCGGCAGCATCCAGACGCCATACGAAACCGTTCACGGAATTTGCGTCGGAAGCGATGACTCCATCTACACGATCGGCGACAGGAAGCTGACAAAGCACAGCCCTGACGGCAGCGAGGTTTTCACCGCGTCCCTTGACGCGACGCCCACCTGTATCACGATTTCCGATGGCGAGAGGATTGCCATCGGGTTCAGAAACCATATCGAGTTATTCTCTGCAAAGGGAAAGCGAGAGAAGTCTTGGACGAAGGCAGGCGTGAAGTCCCACTTCACATCCATTGCCACGTCTCCAAGCGCTGTGTACGTCGCGGACGCGGGGAAGCGAAGCGTCGGTGTGTACGACTGGAGCGGCAATCTCCTTCAGGAGATCGACGGCAAGGGCGTCGACGATGACGCGAGGGGATTCGTCATTCCCAGCCCTTATTTCGACGTGGCAATGGGGAAAGAAGGACTCGTCTGGATTATCAACCCCGGACGGCATCGGGTGGAAAGCTACACCACCGACGGACAATTCGAGTTGTCGTGGGGGAAGACAGCGATGAAGGTGGATGGGTTCAGCGGATGCTGCAACCCCGTTCACCTCGCCGTGCTTCCCGACGGTGATTTTGTGACCAGTGAGAAGGGACTCAATCGCATCAAAACCTTCGCCGCCGACGGATCATTCCGGGACGTGGTCGCTGGGTCCGAAGCCTTCGGGCCCGCGGAAAACGCTGATGACATCGACATCGCCGTCGACTCCAAAGGCCGCATCCTCGCCCTCGACCCGTGGAAGAGAACGATCCGGATATTCGAGAGAACCACCGCACCCTCACGGTAGCCCAGATACCGGCAGCCCCCCGCCATTCGGCATCTGCCATCTGCAACATAAGAGCAAGGAGCCTGCCTCATGCCACGTTCGCAAGTGACGGACCGACTGAACATCGAGACAGACCTCCTGACGCAAATCCGCAAGGATGCCAACGACATTGCTGACCGCATTCGGCGGGTCGCGGAAGACTGTCCCGGTGACGAGGCTCAACTCGCCCTGTCCTGTGACGCGTTCTTCGGTGACTTTGCACGGAGGTCAGGTGTCAATTGGAACCCGCACGGCGAGCGACGTGTCGTCTGGAAAACTGAAGAGGGAAAGAAGGCGGGACGGATTGATCGCCTCTTCAACCGGTTGGTGGTCGAATACAAGGGGCCAGGCAAGCTCTACGACAATAATGACGCCGCCTTCAATGCGAAAGTCCTCAAGCAGATTCGATCCTACCTCGACGGTCCGATCAAGACCGAAGGCTGGAAGAAGCAAGCCCCCTGTTAACTTACAGGCAGCATTATGCCGAGCCGGTGGACGCCAAAGACAATACCAGTTCTTGGCTTTCCGCGCGCAAGGACTCGTTGCGAGCCTTGCGGAAGGTGCTCGGTCAGAGCGACTACCGGGCGCGGGCAGGAGCTTTCTCTGGCGGAGCAAATGCTGTTTACTGGTTGCAGCTCTTGCGGAAGAACCCAGATGGAACAGTGCAGGTGAGCAACATCACGGAAGGCGCAAAGCGGCAGATTGAAGCTGGCGTCCACGCCCTCGAACCCGAATTGCTCTACCCATTGCTCCGCGGCAGAGAAGTGAAGAAGTGGTCGGCAACGCCCGACCCGAATTCCCGCTTTCTCATTACTCACTTCCCAACTGACCGCCTCAAGGCGATCCAGCCCGAGGTCATGCAGAAGCGTTTCCCCCGCACGCTTGCCTACCTCAAGCGGTATGAGGACATGCTACGGCAGCGTGCCGCCTATAAGCGATACTTCAAGACAACTGATCCATTCTACAGCATGTTCAACGTCGGGGAATACACATTCAACGCCTGCAAGGTAGTGTGGGCGGAACAAGGAGACTTCGGTTGTGCCGTGGTTGGCTCTCGTGACGGCAAGCCGGTAGTGCATCCTTTCGGAAATCCTCCGACATAGGACACCGGATCGCTTCAGCGTCCGGTAGCTCACACAACTGACTACTACCGAGCGCCAAGAAAGGACATCTTTTCTCCCCTTTCAACCCGTCCCGAGCGTTCGGGACGGGTTGAAAGGGGAGAAAAGGAGGGTAGCCTCCATCGTGTAGCTGCCTGTGTGAGCTACCGGACGCTGAAGCGATCCGGTGTCCTTCTGTTGGCAAACTTGCGAAGCGATGCAGTAGTCCCAGACCACAAAATCATGTTGCTTCCTTTTGAAGATGCAGACGAGGCACATTTCGTCTGTGCTGCAGCCAACTCCTCACCGTTCCTGCTTGGCGTGCATTTCTACTCAATTGCCATCCAGCAAGACCCTCATATCTTCCAAAACGTCCGCGTCCTCTGCTTCGATCCCACAAACCCCACCCACCTCCGCCTCTCCGAACTCTCCCGCAAGGCGCACGCGATCTCCGCGGGGGAGAGCATGGAGAACCTGGGGGAGGTGGAGCGGGAGGTGGACGAGTGCGCGGCGAATTTGTGGGGTCTGACGGCGGAGGAGCTGGAGGCGGTGCGGAGGAGTTTGAAGGAGTAGCGTTGTCCCCCCGCATCGAGAAACCTTTGACAACAGCCGTAGCATGACACTATAATCTGACAGCATTTGATAGGCCCATTCTACAGGGTCAATGGAGGGAGGAGAAATGAACGTAGCCGTTGCTCGACAGATCACGCTCCGTCTGCCGGAGCCTCTCTATCAGACAGTTAAACACGTGGCGAAACGACGACACACGAGCATCAACCGCCTGGCACAGGAGGGATTGGAGCGGCTTGCAGAAGAGGAACTGGCCGACCGGATGCGTGCCGCTTACGACGAATTAGGGGCACACCCCGATGAATGTGACGTGGAAATATTTTTTGCCGCGCAGAGCGAGGTGGTGACCCGTGAACCCGCCTGAATTCCCACGACCCAGCCGTGGCGAGATCTGGGAGGTGGACTGGTCCCCGGGTCGAGGTTCGGAACAGACGGGGAAGCGCCCTGCACTCGTGATACAGAACGATCATGGCAACCATTCCTCGCTGTATCCCAACACGATGGTTGCTGCCATCACCAGCCACGGACGCGAGATCCCCTTCCATGTCTTCGTTCGCAAAGCCAGACTCAATGGGCTGATGTCTGATTCGTATGTGAAGTGCGAACAGCTAATCACCATCAGCAAAGAGCGGCTGATCGGGAAGGCCTGGGGAAAGCTGACCGAGGACGAGATGGGGCAAGTCGCGGAAGCGCTAAGGCGCAGCTTGGCTTTGACCTGAGGGAGGAGTCAAACGTGCTGATTCCAGATTCATCGGAGAGGAAGGTTCGCCTGCCAGTGAGGATCGTCAAAGGGCATGTGCGGTTTCTCTATGGCAGAGGTCACAGAATGCCCACGCTTCGAGATGGGGCCATCGGGGACCTCATGCTGGACGCAGACGACGTGTTGGACGAGAACTGGAGGGAATTCCTGCTACGGGAGCGGAGGGAGGAGATTCTACCTCAAGGGACTTTGGTGCTGCTGGGGATGGGGCCGCAGAAGCTTCCCTCAGAATGGAAGCGGGACATCGTGAGCCACCAGAACGATTTCCCCCCGGGAGTGGCGAATCATGGTCTTCGCCAAAGTGACGTTGAAAACCCCGTTGTTTCTGCACCTCCGGGGGACCAAGGAGGCCGTCCTGGAAGGTGGCGCTTGCCGAATACAGGCACGGGTGCATCCCGGAATTACGGAGATTGCCGTAGGATAAAGCTGGAGCTTTATCCTACGGCGACAAAGTCGATGTATCCGCTTGGGAGAAACAATGCGGAGATGAGCGGAGAGACCATTCATAATGAATGCCCCTTCCCTTGTCGAGCGGGCCCGGTCCAGAATCCTGCTCCCTCGCAATACTAACACTGCCCATTGCAGGTGGCGCGGTACTTACACGTCAGCACTCGCAGCGCCATCGCGTTCGCCAACACGTCCGTGGAACAATCGTCCCCTTGCCTCGTCGTTGGTATGCAGATATACTGACGGGAGCAAAAGTACGCACGCGATGCGTCAACTCGGACTCGGAGTCCGGTCAGGCTCAGAGCCCGCAGTCTTTCCCGGGCACAAGGAGAATTGCCGATGGAAAAGTATGAGAGTAACCCCAGACGAGCCCCCCACCCCCTCCACGGAGTTTTGCTTTCTCTCACGATGTTAATGTTCAACACCACGTGGGCGCGCGCCGGTGACTGGCCGCAGTTTCGCGGACCCAGCCGCAACGGTGTCTCCAACGAAACCGGATGGTTCGGTAAATCGGCAAAGACTGCTTGGAAGATCAACGTGGGCAAAGGCTATTCGGCCGCGGCGGTCAGTGGTGGACGACTCTACACGATGGGCAACAACGGAAGCTCGGATACGGTCTATTGCCTGAATGCAAGCACCGGGAAGACGATCTGGAAGCGCTCCTACCATTGTCCCGGCGGCGACTACCCTGGTCCCCGCGCGACCCCGACAGTTAGCGGTGGGCGCGTGTATACTCTAAGTCGAGAAGGTCACGCGTACTGCCTCAACGCCAGCACAGGAAAACCCGTGTGGACTCGAGATCTGAAAAAGGCTCTGAAGGCGCAGCCGCCCGGATGGGGCTTCGCCGGATCGGTGCTTCTCGAAGGCAGCCTCGTGATTCTCAACGTGGGCACCAGTGGAGTGGCGCTCAACAAGTCGAACGGACAGACTGCGTGGCAGACCGGTGGAGGGAAGTCCGGCTACGCTACTCCCGTCGCCTTCAGTATCGGCAGAACCCGGGCAATCGCCATGTTCACCACTCCGGGTCTCGTGACGGTGAATGCCTCGACCGGGAAAAAGCTCTGGAGCTACGCTTGGAAGACACAGTATGACGTGAACGCGGCGGATCCCATCGTGTCAGGTGGCAAGATTTTCATCTCATCGGGCTACAACATCGGTGGAGCGCTTCTGCAGGCGTCGGCAACCAGCGCAAAGTTAGTCTGGAAAAGCAAGGATATGCGGAATCACTTCAGCAGTTGCGTGCTTTACGGCGGCTACCTGTACGGTACGGACGAAGGCACGCTGAAGTGCGTCAGCTTCACTAACGGACAACGCAAGTGGGCGAAAGGTGGTTTCGGTAAAGGCGGTCTGATGATTGCCGACGGGAAGCTGATTGTCCTGTCCGAACGGGGAGAACTGGTGATCGCCAAAGCCCAGCCAGCCGGGTACTCCGAACTCAAACGAACGTCCGTGTTGAGCGCCACGTGCTGGACACCGCCGGTATTGGCTAACGGGAGAGTGTATTGCAGGAACGAAAAAG
>Ga0210023_1002679_pt1 | contig 11577 bp, 11 predicted proteins | sample CryGeymeta201524_FD_183987 | JGI IMG/M metagenome (GOLD analysis project Ga0210023, IMG submission 183987) | Groundwater microbial communities from Crystal Geyser aquifers in Utah, USA - Crystal Geyser metaG 2015-24 (SPAdes) (version 2) | ecosystem: Environmental > Aquatic > Deep subsurface >... | reverse complement strand
CATAACTCGTCATACTGTCCTCCTGTTTGTTGTCGTGATTCATCATCTGTGTAACCCGGGGTTATATGTAAGATCGCTGCATAAAGGATCTGGGCGGATGTATTTGTTCACGTTGTGCGGCAAGATGAAAATTTATTATTCTGACCTTAGTGCCGCTTGTGCGTATTTATGACTACTACAGTTAGCATGCCATCTGGCTTTTTGGGAGCCAAGTGTCCGGAATTGCTGATTTAATGAAAGGAGTTGTCAAGCGGAAAGCAAAAACAGGGGTGCAAATATTTATGCATCCGCAAAAAAATATTAAACGAGGCAAAAGCTGGTGTGCCGAAGCCGTAAATTGCAAGCGGTGAAGAGTAATTTAACCGGAATGAAAGGGATACAGAGCGGGCGCTGTCAAGGAAGATGTCGCATTTTTAAGCAGCTTTAGCCTTATTCGTTCCCTGAGTCTGCACCGATTTTTGTGGATTCAATGAAACGACCTCTGGCCGAGTCCAGTCGCGGCTGTTGCCTGACCATCTTTCTGGGTGCTTCGCTTTGGCCGCCTCATAAAGTTCGGTTCTTTGGCGCAGAAGCTCTTGATCTTCGCCACGGTGGCGCTGGGCCGGGGTGACGAATTTCAGGGCGCTGTGTCGATGTTCCTCGTTGTACCACTGCACGAAGCCGGCGACCCAATGACGAGCCTCTTCCAGGTCACCAAAGGGCTTATCCGGGTATCCAGGGTGATATTTCATGGTCCGGAACATCGCCTCGGAATAGGCATTGTCGTTGCTGACCGAGGGGCGGCTGAAAGAGGTGGCAACGCCGAGCTTATGTAGAGTTCCCAGCATGGTGGCCCCCTTCATCGGCGAGCCGTTGTCCGAGTGCAGAGTTAAGTCCTTCCCGGCAATGCCTTCACGCAGATAGGTTTTGCGAAAGATGCCGGAGGCATGTTCGGCCGATTCTTCGGCATAGACCTCCCAGCCGACGATTTTACGGCTGTAAATGTCGATAAACAGGTAGAGATAGAAAAACAAGCCCCGCACCGTCGTGGGCAAATAGGTAATATCCCAGCTCCAGAGCTGGTTGGGGGCGGTGGCCTGCAGGGGCTCGGGTCGTTTATGTGTCGGCGCCTTGGCCCGACCGCGAGGGGCCAATTGCTCTTCGCTGCGCAAGACCCGGTAGAAACTTGACTCCGAGGCCAGGTAACGCCCTTGATCCGCCAGGTCCGGCACAATCTGCCCCGGCGGAAGATGGGCATATTGAGGTTGATTGGCGATGGCCAGAATCTCGGCGCGCTCACTCTCGCTCAGTCTGTTTGCCGGGACCCTGCCCACCGCGGCGGCTTTGCGTCCATCGGCCTTGATCTGACCATCCTGGCGGTAGCGCTGGACGGTGCGCGTCGAGAGCCCGACGACCTTGCAAGCCTTGTCCAGCCGTGCTCCGGCAGAACAGGCTTCTTCGATCAACGTGATCACTATTTGGCGCTCCTGAAGGTCGATTTTTCGTCCTCGCGATCCTCCAAAAGCGCTTGAAGCTTTTTTTCGAGCATCAGCAACGCTGCCGCTTCGGCCAGGGCTTTCTCCTTGCGGTTGAGCTCACTTTGGAGCGTTTGGTTGAGCTTGGTCAGGCGCTTGACCTGCTCGCGATCGGTGTTATTGCCAGCAGCCGTATGGTTTTGGATAAAGGCCTTTTTCCAGCCAGCAATCTGTTCTGGATAAAGCCCCTTGCGACGACAATATTCACCCAGTTCTGTCTCGCTCAGCGGAGCAGTTTCGATGATGATCGACAGCTTGTCTTCATTCGCAAAATGACCAATGGACGGGTCAGAAACAGCCAGAGCCACTTGCCGGTTGCGATACTTGCTCCGCCAGTTATAAAGAGTGTTCATGGGAATTCCCGTCTCTCGAACCAACTCAGGGACACTGACGTTTTCCGGCGGCAACATTCTGGCGATAATGTTTTCTTTGAATTCTTTGGAATACGTTTTAACCATAATTTCGATCGCTCTCCTTTGCCCCTGAGCCTAACACAAAATCTCTCAGCGAGAGGCGACATCTATCCTGACACGGGGGGCCCATGTCGACGTTCCCCCCCAAAGATCAGGTAGGATGCGGTGAGCCTGCGAACCGCATCCTACCTGATCTTCTTCCTTCAGGAGGCGTCGCAGTCATTGACACCCACCCCCAAATCTGTTTAACCTGTTATATCTGTTAAACAAGTTCATCAGGCGAGAAGCAGACGCAGGAGACAATAGATGATCGGACTACGGGACAACGAGATTGAGGCACGGCTGGAAAACCTGGCCCAAAAAACCGGCCGAAGCAAATCCTTTTACGTGAGACAGGCTCTTCAGGAGTTTCTGGAAGATCGTGAAGATTACCTGCTCGGTCTGGCACGCCTGGAAGCCGGTGGGCGCCGTTTGAGCCTGGAAGAAGCAAAGACCGAGTTGAATGGTCTGGACGGTTGAAATTCAGGAACAAGCCCTGGCGGATCTGCGCCGGATGGATTCCGGCGCCCGCCGGCGGATTCTGAAATATTTTCAAGAGCGGTTGGAGGGGAGTGAAAATCCCAGGCAGTTTGGCAAGCCGCTGGTCGGTGACCGCAGCGGCCTGTGGCGGTATCGTATCGGCGATTACCGGGCTATTTGTCTGCTTGAGGATCAGATTCTGACGATTCTGGTTTTGGCCGTTGGCCATCGAAAAAACATCTATGTTTCGTTATTGGTGCGCAAACGGTGGATCCGTTTGCACACCCTACGTGAATCGGCGTGACGGAATGGCTTGTCACGACATTGTCCGTACGCTATGCTGGTCAGGTCTTTTTTGAAGAGGAGATTATTATGACTTTGGCCAATGAACAGAAATCTGAGCGGATTGACATCCGCACAAGTCCTTCAGTGAAACAGCTTTTGCAAAGTGCTGCCCAGGCCAGCCATAAAAATGTCAGTGAATTTCTTCTGGATGCCGGGTTGGTTGCTGCGGATCAGGCCTTGGCAGACCGGCAGCGGTTTTCCCTTGATGATGCACATTGGGCTGCATTTCAGCAGGCCCTGGATGCACCGGTGCGCTCGCATGATCGCCTGAAAAAACTGCTAACCCAGCCGGGGCTTTTGGACAAATGACGCCCCACCTGGAGCCAATTCGAAAGCTGCGTGGCTCGGATGCGACCGAAACATTTGACTGTGGACAACCGGCCCTGAATCAGTTTCTGCAACGTTATGCCTGGATCAACCAGAAGGCAAACAGCGCGCAGACCTATGTCTGTTGTCAGGCCGGGCAGGTGGTCGGATATTACAGCTTAACGGTCGCCAGCGTTGAACATCGGGATGCGCCTTCGCGGGTTGTGCAGGGATTGGCCCGCTATCCGGTGCCAGTGATGCTGCTTTCCCGTCTGGCTGTTGATCAGCGCAGCCAGGGGCTGGGAATGGGTAAGGCTCTTTTGAAAGATGCTATTTTAAGGACGCTACAGGCGGCTGAGATTGCTGGTATTCGGGCTTTACTGACGCACGCCAAAGATGATGCCGCGCGGCGCTGGTATGCATCTTGGGATTTTCAGCCAAGCCCGACAGACCCCTATCATCTGTATGTGCTGATGAAAGATCTGAAAGCCCAGTATGAATAGATATCGGTTGCTCTGCCTCATGATCCCGCTGTTCTTCCTCTGTGTCCCGCCTGCTGCCCTGGCCAAATTTACCATCAACGCCGAGAACATCATCGACATCACCCTGACCGGCTTTAGCGGTTTGGAAGAGGTCGTCCTTTTTCAAGGCAAGATCGCCAAAGACAGTCTCTGCCTGATCGACATCTCCTATCGTGGCCTTGTCCTGCTCGATTTTACCGGCGGCCAGAGCTATCCGCTGGTTATCGGCGATTTGAACCAGAGGGGCGATCGGCGGACTAAGGATTGTTGACCAGCACATAAAATTTCCGTAAAGCAAGGGGCTGATTCGCTCATTGACTGTCTCTTAAGTATGGCATATCGTTATACTTATGGAGGACGCCATGCCTAAAACCAAGGTTGCCGTCAGTCTTGATGAAAAGACTTTGCGTGAAGTCGACAGTTTGGTGGTTCGACGCGTATTTCCCAATCGCAGCCGAATTATTGAGGAGGCCGTACAGGAAAAACTTTCACGCATGAATTGTCAACGTCTGGCTCGTGAATGTGCACTGCTTGACCCGGTTTTTGAACAATCGTTGGCTGAAGAAGGACTGGGGGAGGAGTTGCCACGGTGGCCAGAATATTAAGAGGGGAGATTTACCCCGAATCATTGAAGGGCTGAACGAGATAATCGGCTGAAAGTCTCCAGCAGTCTCTGTCTTTTGCCGAAACCGGCTACCCGGCCGCGGCTGCCATTATTCTTTACACCAGGGCGATGATTGGGTAAAAATCACCCCTGATCAGCGTAGCTCTCTGGCCAATTCCTCTACTCACCTGCGACAATCCTTGCGCCGCTGTCGCGATTGCCTGCTACCGCTGCGGGCGGCATAATAGACCCCATGACACTATCGCCCAGAAACAGATGCACCATTTGCGTGACCGGCACCGTGCAGGGGGTGGGTTTTCGCCCTTTTGTCTACCGCCTGGCGCAGGAGCGCGCTCTTGCGGGTTGGGTGCTGAATGACGCCCGGGGAGTGCAGATCGAAATTGAGGGATCCCGGGCTGTGCTGGACGATTTTCTTGCGGCCTTGCGCAACGAATTGCCACCGCTGGCGCGCATCGACAGCCTTGACTGCGCACTGACTGCTCCGCAGGGCGATCGCGGGTTTGTCATTCGCAGCAGCGAGCACAGCGCCCACCGCACGGCACAGGTGTCCCCCGATTGTCATGTCTGCGCCGATTGTCTGCGCGAGCTGCGCGATCCTGCGGATCGCCGTTTCCGTTATCCCTTTATTAACTGCACCAACTGCGGCCCGCGTTACACGATTATAACCGGCGTCCCCTATGATCGTCCGTTGACCACCATGGTTGATTTCCCCATGTGTGCCGACTGTCTGGCGGAATATGAGGATCCGCGTTCCAGACGTTTTCATGCCCAGCCCAACGCCTGCCCCACCTGTGGACCTGCACTGCGGCTCTATAATGCCGAAGGGCAGGCGGTGACGGATGAAGATCCCCTGACGGCGGCGCTGGCCGGTTTGCGGCGGGGCGAGATTCTGGCCCTTAAGGGACTGGGCGGTTTTCATCTGGCGGTTGACCCTGGCAACCCCCAGGCCGTTGCACGCCTGCGCCGACGCAAGCAGCGCGACGAAAAACCTTTTGCTCTGATGGTGCGTGATCTTGAAACCGCCCGCCGTCTGGTGCACATTGGTGTCGTTGAGGCTCGGCTGCTTGAGGCCGTCGAACGACCAATTGTGCTCCTCGAAAAACGCCCGGGGTTCGCCCTAGTCTGCCCGGAGGTGGCCCCCGGCAATCGTTATCTGGGGGTGATGCTGCCTTATACCCCCTTGCATCATCTGTTGCTTGAAGATTTTCCCCGGTTGGTGATGACCAGCGGCAACCAGACCGATGAGCCGATTGCCTTTGACGATCATGAGGCCTTAGAGCGTCTGCAGGGGATTGCCGATCTCTTTTTGGGTCACAATCGCCGGATTCACATCCGTACCGATGATTCAATCCTGCGCGTTCTCGCTGAACAGCCCTTGATGCTTCGCCGTTCCCGGGGCTACGTGCCACGGGCGATTCCTCTGCCCGACAGCCAGCCAGCGGTTCTGGCCCTTGGTGCCGAACTTAAAAACACCATTTGCCTGACGCAGGGAGATCGGGCCACCCTCAGCCAGCACATCGGCGATCTGCAGAACCCCGCGGTGATCGAGAGCATGCTGCACACAGTTGAGCATTTGCAGCAGTTGCTGGATGTTCAGCCCGCTCTGGTGGTGCATGACCTTCATCCCGATTACGCCTCAACCCATGCCGCCCGGCAGATGACAGCTCTGCCGCGCCTGGCGGTTCAGCATCATCATGCGCATCTGGCGAGCTGCTTGGCCGATAATGGCAGGGGCGCAAAGTCCATCGGGGTTATTTTTGACGGCATCGGCTATGGCCGTGACGGGCATATCTGGGGTGGTGAGTTTCTGGTGGGGGATTATGCCGGATTCGAGCGCCTTGGCCATCTGCGTGAATTGCGCATGCCGGGGGGGGACGCCGCCACCCGCGAACCCTGGCGCATGGGGTTGAGTTTGCTGCATGCCGTATTCGGCGCTGCACTGCCCACTTTGGCTGTCTTTGAGACTCTACCGGCAAGTGACCGGCATCTGCTTTTGCAGATGCTCACCAAGGGCATCAACGCGCCCTGGACATCCAGTTGTGGCCGTCTTTTCGACGCGGTGGCCGCCCTGGTCGGCCTGCGGCTGAAGGTGAGTTATGAGGGGCAGGCGGCGCTCGAATTGGAAATGTCTCTCTGTCATCCTGAGTCGGTCGCGCCCTATACTTTTGCCCTGGAGACAGACGCGCAGGGCATAGTCGTCGATCCCGAACCCATGGTGCGCCAGCTGGTTGCCGACCTGCAGCAGGGCAGGGCGGTGGGTCAGATGAGCGCCGCCTTTCATAAGGGCCTGGCCGAGGCCGTTGTCGCGGTTTGCTGCGCGATTCGCGCCCAACAGGGGGAGCTGCCGGTGGCCCTTTCCGGCGGGGTGTTTCAGAATGCTTATTTAAGTACTCAGACCATGCAGGGCTTGGAAGCCGCCGGTTTTGTAGTGCTGGTTCACCGTCAGGTTCCACCCAATGACGGAGGTTTATCCCTGGGACAGGCGGTAATTGGCGGACGCTATCTGCGGGATTTGCAAGCTTGATCACACCGCCATATTTTTCGCTAGCAGTGGCAGCAACTTGTCTATCGGGCGAATGCCGCCACTGGCCACTTCTTCCAGGGGGGTGAGTTTCATTGCGCCGCTGCGCAGGCCGAGCATTTTGCCCGTTTCACCGGTCAGCAGGTTTTCGACGGCGGCCTGACCGAAACGGGCGGCGAGTAAACGGTCAAAGACGGTCGGGGAGCCGCCGCGTTGATAGTGACCCAGCACAATGGCGCGGGTTTCAAAGCCGATTTTGTCTTTAATCTGTTCGGCAATTTTTTGAGCGCTGCCTGCGCCCTCTGACACCATGATGATAGAGTTGCTGCGCCCCTGCTGATAGCGGCGGCGCAGTTCCTGGCAGATTTCTTCAAGGTCGTAGGCTTCTTCGGGAATCAGGGAGTATTCTGCGCCACAGGCAATGGCCGAAACCACCGCCAGATAACCGCAGTTGCGCCCCATGGTTTCGACCAAAAAAGCGCGGTCGTGGGAGGACGCTGTATCTTTGATATTATCGACCGCGTAAGCGATGTTGTTCAGGGCGGTGTCAACCCCCAGGGACATATCGGTAAAACAGATGTCGTTGTCGATGGATGCCGGAATGCCAATCACTGCGGTTCCCTGGCGCGTCAACGCCAGACCGCCAGCCAGGGAACCGTCGCCACCAATGACAATCAGGCCCTCGACCCCCATCCCCTCCAGGTTTGCGGCGGCCAGACGCTGCCCGGCTTCGGTGCGCATCTCTTTGCAACGCGCACTTTGTAAAAAGGTGCCGCCGCGTTGCATGACGTTGCTGACGGATTTGGTCGACAGCAATTCATAATGCCGATCAATTAACCCCTGAAAACCTTTTTGAATGCCGACAATCTCAAGCCCCTGGGCCAGCCCGGTGCGCACTACGGCGCGCACCGTAGCATTCATGCCTGAACAATCGCCACCACTGGTCAATACTGCTATGCGTTTCATTTTTCAGACTCCTTACGTCAGGGATAATTTATTGCGTCGACAAAAACAGCATGAGTGTAGCCGAATCTCGTACGTTTTGCAGTGAAGAAAAAAGAGCCATAGAAATTGTTTTTCACGGCTTTTTTATTAGTATCTTCAAAAGAATTGATTGACCTCACGGGTTCTTCTGGTACAGTTTAAAACCAACGACAGCCGTTATCGACACAGGGTTTTTGCCAATGCCAACGACTATTCCTGAAACTTTGCCGATTTATTCTTTGAAAGAACAGATCATTTTCCCTTACATGATTCTGCCGGTTTTCTTTGCGCCCGAAGCAATGACGATTATTGATGCGGCGATGAAAGAGAGCCAGATGATTGGTGCGGTCTATTGCCCAGGGCAGCAAGACGTCTGCGCCTTTGATGAGCACCCGCGGGTCGGTACCGTCTGCCGGATCAACCAGTTGGTGAAATTCCCCGATGGCGGTGGCAAGGTGACCCTCGAAGGGATACAGCGCTTTATTTTGCACGCTGCGGTTCAGAAAGAACCTTTTCTCAAGGCCTCCATCGCATTAGTGGTCGAAAAAGAAGAACGCGGCCTGGTGGTCGATGCCTTGGTGCAAAGTGTCAATGCTTTGCTGAAAATTGCTCTGGCTTACGGCCGCCCCCTGCCGGAAGATGTGCTGAAAATGATCGATCGCATCGAAGACCCGGGCCGCCTCGCCGATCTGATTACCGTGTATCTGGGGGTTGAGCCGGACGTCCAGCAAGAACTGCTCGCGATTCTTGAACCGATTGAACGCCTGAAATCTGTCTATATGCACCTGACCTCTGAAGTCCACAAAATGCAGGTCAAGGGGGAAATTGCCCAGGAAGTCAACAAACGCATGGGCAAGTCGCAGAAGGAACACCTGCTGCGCGAACAGATGAAGCAAATTCAGCACGAACTGGGCGAACAGGATCCACGCCAGGCGGAAATGAACGAACTGCGCAAGAAAATCCGTGCTGCCCTCATGCCTGATGAGGTGCTGGCGGTGGCTGAGAAGGAGTTGCGCCGTCTGGAACAGATTAACCCGGCTTCGCCGGAATATACGGTTTCGCGCACCTACCTCGATTATCTCTGTAGTGCGCCCTGGCGTAAGAGTACCGCCGATAATCTCGATATCCACCAGGCGGAAAAGGTGCTGAATGAAGATCATTATGACCTGAAAGATGTCAAAGAACGCATTCTGGAGTATCTGGCGGTGCGCACCCTGCGCGAGACCACCAAAGGGCCGATTTTGTGCTTCGTCGGACCCCCGGGCGTCGGTAAGACCAGCCTCGGACGCTCCATCGCTCGGGCCATGGGGCGCAAGTTTATCCGGGTTTCTTTAGGCGGAATGAAAGACGAAGCCGAAATTCGCGGTCATCGCCGCACCTATATCGGCGCCATGCCGGGCCGCGTGATCCAGGAAATTTGTCGCGCCGAATCGAATAACCCGGTTTTCATGCTCGACGAGGTCGATAAAATCGGTCAGGATTTTCGTGGCGATCCGGCTTCGGCTCTGCTCGAAGTGCTCGACCCTGAGCAGAATGACAGTTTCCGTGATCATTATCTTGATGTGTCCTACGATTTATCCAAAGTCATGTTCATTACCACCGCCAATATTCTAGACCCCATTCCCAGTGCCCTGCGTGACCGGATGGAGGTGATCCGGCTCAGCGGTTACAGTGATGAAGACAAGGAGCAGATTGCCTTCAAGTATCTGATCCCCAAAGAGATTGAAGAAAATGGCCTGACCCGTTATCCGGTCAGTTTTACTTCGCAGGCGGTGCAGAAAATATTGCAGGATTACACCCGCGAAGCTGGAGTGCGCGCCCTCGAACGTAAAATTGCTGCGGTCTGTCGCAAAATTGCGCGTGAAATTGCTCAGGGTGGTGAGGGGCGCCAGCAGGTTGATGCGGCGGATATCGAACCGCTGCTGGGTCCCTGTACCTACTTTGTCGACCTGACCGACGAGCGCGACCGCGTCGGGGTGGTGACCGGCCTGGCCTGGACGGAATCGGGCGGCGATATTCTGTTCATCGAAGCGGCCAGCATGGCCGGCCACAAGGAATTGACCCTCACCGGCAGTTTGGGTGATGTAATGCAGGAATCGGCCAAAACCGCCCTCAGCTACGTGCGTGGCCGCGCCGCCGATTTTGGCATCGCGCCCGATTTTTTCGACAAGAACGATCTGCATATTCACGTGCCTTCGGGGGCGATTCCCAAAGACGGCCCTTCGGCCGGGGTGACCATTGCCTTGGCGATTATCTCACTGCTCAGTGGTCGCGCGGCCCGCTGTGATGTGGCCATGACCGGTGAATTGACCTTGACCGGGCGCATTCTACCCATTGGCGGCGTGAAGGAAAAGTTGCTCGCTGCCCGCCGTGCCGGGGTCAAAACTGTATTGCTCCCCGCACGTAACCGTGATCATCTGGCGGAAATCGATCAGGCTCTGCTGAAAGACCTGCAGGTGCATCTGGTCGAACAGATCGACGAGATCATCGCCCACACCCTGATAGGGTCAATCGCCGAGGGGCAAGACATGCCCGATGCGAATTTTCTGCCCGGTGCCGCTTTTTAGGCGCGGCTCAATGGGTCGCTCCCCTTCCGGTAACGTGCATTTCTGCGCAAACCATGGTAAAAAAACAGCCATCTACAGGACAGGAGGCTGACCATGCAGAAACTGCCCATCGGCATTCAAACCTTCAGCGAAATCCGTGAAGAAAATTACCTCTATATTGACAAAACCGACCAGGCCTGCCAACTGGTGGAGGAAGGTAAATACTATTTCCTCGCCCGTCCGCGTCGCTTCGGCAAAAGCCTGCTGGTGTCGACTCTGCAAGCCCTGTTCGAAGGGCGTAAGGAGTTATTTACGGGTTTGGCCGCCGAAAGCCGCTGGGACTGGTCGGTTAAATATCCGGTGATTAAAATCAGTTTCGGCGGAGTGGCACGCGACCTGGCCGATATGAAACAGGATGTCGCCAACATCCTCGCTGAAAACCAGCGGCGCCTTGGCCTCGACTGCCCACATCCCACGGATATCGGAGGTTGTTTCAAGTATCTGATCATGGCCGCTAGGGAAAAATACGGTCAAAAAGTCGTGGTTCTGGTCGATGAATACGACAAACTCATCGTCGATAACCTCGATCAGATCGAGGTCGCCAAGCAGGGGCGCGAAGTCCTCAAAGACCTGTACACCACCATCAAAGACAGTGACGAATACATCAAATTCGCCTTTCTCACCGGGGTGAGCAAATTCAGCAAGGTTTCGGTCTTCAGCGGGCTCAACAACCTCAAAGATATCAGCCTGGATCACCGTTACGCCACCCTCTGCGGCTACACCCACAAGGATCTGGAAACCAGCTTCGCCACGCCTCTGCAAAATGCTGATATGACCAAGGTGAAAGAGTGGTACAACGGCTACAATTTCCTGGGAGAGCCGGTGTACAACCCTTTTGATATTCTGCTGTTTATCGACAGCGGCCATATCTTCAAAAACTACTGGTTCACCACCGGCACCCCCACCTTTTTAATCAAGCTCATTCAACAACATAATTATTACGTGCCGCGACTCGATCAATTGCAGGTGGGGGAGAATCTGATCGACAGCTTCGATCTTGAAAACATCGAGCTCGAACCCATTTTGTTTCAGGCTGGCTATCTTAGTATTAAAGCCGCAACAAAAACCGACTTCGGTTCGCAATACACCCTGGGGTTTCCCAATAAAGAAGTCGCCATCGCGTTTAATGATGTGGTGGTGCGCTACCTGACCAACCAGAGCAATAGTGTTCCGGTCAAAAACCAGCTGCTCGCCAACCTCAAGCAGGCCGACCTGACCGCCTT
>Ga0210023_1002677_pt1 | contig 11578 bp, 7 predicted proteins | sample CryGeymeta201524_FD_183987 | JGI IMG/M metagenome (GOLD analysis project Ga0210023, IMG submission 183987) | Groundwater microbial communities from Crystal Geyser aquifers in Utah, USA - Crystal Geyser metaG 2015-24 (SPAdes) (version 2) | ecosystem: Environmental > Aquatic > Deep subsurface >... | reverse complement strand
AACTCTTCTCAAGCAACTGAAAGAAAAAACCGCCCATATTGCCATCCTGGGAATGGGCTACGTTGGCCTGCCGCTGGCAGTGGTCTTCGCCGAGGCGGGATTCACCGTCACCGGCATTGACCCGGAGGTGCGCAAGGCCGATTCGCTGAAGGAGGGCGTCAGCTACATCCCAGACGTGCCGACCGAAACAGTGGCAAAACTGGTCAAGTCCGGCCGCTTGAAGGCGACGACGGATTTCTCGGTTCTGAAGGATATGGATGCGGTCAGCATCTGTGTCCCCACGCCGCTGCGCAAGACCGGCGACCCGGATATGTCATTCATCATGTCTGCCACCGAACAACTGGCGAAGTACATGCACAAGGGGATGGTCGTCGTGCTGGAATCCACCACCTATCCCGGCACCACGCGCGAGGTCCTGCTGCCGATGCTGGGTGAGAAAAACGGCCTGAAGGTGGGCGAGGACTGGTTCCTGGCTTTCTCGCCGGAGCGCGTCGACCCGGGCCGGGAGGACTACACCACCCTCAACACCCCCAAGGTGGTGGGGGGCATCAGCGCGGCCTGCGCCGAAGTCGCCGCGACGTGGTACAGCGGCGCCATCCAGCACATCCACATGGTCTCGTCGGCCGAAGCCGCGGAAATGGCCAAGCTGCTGGAGAACACCTTCCGCATGATCAACATCGCCATGGTCAACGAACTGGCCATCATGTGCGAGCGCATGGGCGTGGATGTGTGGGAGGTCATTGACGCAGCCGCCACCAAGCCGTTCGGTTTCATGAAATTCACGCCGGGGCCGGGATTGGGCGGTCACTGCATCCCGATCGATCCGCTCTACCTTTCCTGGAAAATGAAGGCATACCAATACACTGCCCACTTTATCGAGCTAGCCTCCGACATCAACACCAACATGCCGCGCTATGTGGTCAGCCGAATCCTGGAGGCCATGAACGAGCGCGGCAAAGTGCTGAAAGGCAGCCGGTGCCTCGTCCTGGGCGCGGCCTACAAACCGGAGATTGACGACATCCGCGAGTCCCCGGCGCTGGACGTGATTGGCTTGTTGCAGAAAAAGGGCGCCGAGGTCTCGTACCATGACCCGTACATTCCCCACCTTCGCACCCACGACGGACTGGAAATGGACAGCGTGCCGGACCTGATGGCGGCTGTTCGCCAGGCGGATTGTGTGGTGATCGTGACCGATCATAAAGTCTACGATTACAAAGCGATCCTCGAAGCGGCGAAGTTCATCTTCGACAGCCGCAACGCGCTGGGCATGATGGGCAAGGATAACCCGAAAGTTGCCAGACTCTAGACTTGGCGAAGGTATACTGAAAGCGGGCACGAATTGCGCTTTTGCCCAATTCGTTCCGTCGGACTAAAGTCCCGCCTCAGTTCGTGGAAGTCGGTTGCCCTAAAGGATGCTTCGCGAAAACCGACTCGTAACGCCAGTCCGAAGGGACTTCCATGTACTGAGCAGGTGGCTTCGCGAAGCACCCTGTGGGTTCGCGAAGCACCCTGTGGGTAGCCCCGCGAAACAGGCAGCAGAAACCCGCAATTTATGGCCGTGCGAGGTATAGGTCAGGAAAATCCGCATGAAACAATCTCTAAAGCAAGCTGTGCCGCCATTTCTATTGAACCCCATCAGTAGAATAAAATGGAGACTCATCGCGCGCTTCCGAAAGAAAGCACAAAAGATCAATGCGGCTTTTTCCGTGGCCTTTCAGCGACTCCTCGGGGCAATGGGCTATTCGGTAGCCAGGAAAAGCGACTATTACTCCCCACTGCCCTCGCTCGACCGCCTGAAAAAGAATTACGAACGCTGGTATCGCCCCAGCGCGCTCGCAGGCATCGAGTACGATCTCGAAGCCATGAAGGAGGAGCTCCAAAGCCTGCTTTCGCGTTATTACGATGAGTTCTCCGCGTTCCCGGCTTTCGAACAGCTTCGAAAAAAGTTTGGCCCCGGCTTTACCAAATTGGATGCGCTCACGCTCTACATGCTGATCCGGCAGCTCAAGCCGACGCGCTACATCGAGGTCGGATCCGGCCTGTCCACCTATTATTGCAGCCTGGCAGCCGAAAAGAATGCCAGCGAAGGCCGCCCGCTCCAAATGACCTGCATTGAGCCGCATCCTTACGAGAAACTGTACACCCTGCCGGGGATACAAATCATTCCCAAAGAAGTACAGGATGTGGAATTGTCTTTCTTCCAGCAACTGGAGGCTGGCGACGTTCTTTTCATCGACTCCACGCACGTCTTGAACATAGACGGTGACGTGCCGTATCTCTACCTGGAAGTGCTTCCCAGCCTGAAAGTTGGCGTCACGATCCACATTCACGATGTGCCCTTCCCATATAACATTCCCTATCCGCCCCGGCTGTGGCTGTTCGGGCAGACCTGGCCGATGTTCTGGAATGAGGCAATGGTCTTACAGGCTTTTCTGTGTTTCAACAAGCAATTCGAGATAACCATGTCCCTGCCCCTCATCCGTCACTTCGATGAACCATTCTTGAAACAAGTCGTGCCAAACTACGAAACGGTAGAGCAGAACCCCAACACATTCAGCTCGATTTGGCTGAAAAGGATCGCATGACAAATGGCTGATTACCTGGTTACCGGCGCAGCCGGATTCATCGGCGCGCGTGTCGCCGCAATGCTGATCGAGCAGGGACATACCGTCACCGGCGTGGACAACCTGAACGACGCTTACGACGTGCGCATGAAAGAACATCGCCTGCGCAAGCTGCAGGCGCTGCCCGGATTCGAATTCGTCCGGCAGGATATTTCCGACCGCGCCATCCTCACTCCTCACTCCTCACTCCTCACTCCTCACTTCGATGCCGTCATCAACCTGGCCGCCCGCGCCGGGGTGCGCGCCAGCGTCGAGAACCCCTGGGCCTTCGTCGAGACCAACGTTCTCGGCACGTTGAACTTATTGGAACTCTGCCGCCAACGCGGGATCGGAAAATTCATCCTCGCCTCGACCTCCAGCATCTACGGCGCGGACGCGCCCCTGCCTACGCCCGAAAGCGCGGATAGCGACCATCCTCTCCAACCCTACGCTGCCAGCAAAAAGTCGGCTGAAGTGCTTTGCCACAGTTATCACTCGCTCTACGGTTTGGATGTGAGCGTGGTGCGCTATTTTACCGTCTACGGCCCGGCCGGACGTCCGGATATGAGCATGTTCCGTTTTGCCAAGTGGATCACTGAAGAGCAGCCGCTGCATCTCTACGGAGATGGGGAACAGTCGCGTGGCTTCACCTACGTGGATGACATCGCGCGCGGCACCCTCGCCGCTCTAAAGCCGCTCGGCTACGAGATCGTCAACCTGGGCGGGCACGAGGTTATCACGATGAACGGGCTGATCGAGATGCTCGAAGAGATCATCGGCAAGCAGGCGCGCATCGAGCGTCACCCGGCCAATCTTGCCGACATGCTGACCAACTGGGCTGACGTGGGCAAAGCCCGCCGCCTGCTCGGCTGGCAGCCGCAGGTCGGCCTGCGCGAAGGGGTGCAGCGGCTCGTAGACTGGTACCGCGCCGAACGCTCGTGGGCAAAAGAGGTCGCCACCCTGTGACATCCCTCCGCGAAACACTGACCGCCTGGCGGCAGGATAACTTGTTGCGAAAGGTGCTCCGCAATACTGGTTATCTTTTCGTCGGTAATACGCTTAGTTCTGTCGCGCAGAGCATCCTGGCGGCGCGGCTGCTGGGTGTGCTTGGATTCGGTATCCTGGGAACGGTCATCGCCTTCGCCTCGAACGTCAACCGGCTGCTGTCCTTTCGCATGGGAGAACTGGTCATCAAATACATGGGGCAGTTCCTAGCACAAGAGAAGAAGGAACATGCCGCCGCGGTGCTGAAAGCTGCCGCACTGACGGAAACCCTCACCTCGGTGGTGGCCTACCTCTTGCTCGTCCTGCTTTCGCCCTTGGCAGCCAGGTACATCGCCAAAGATGTAACCACCGCCCCGCTCTTTACTTTCTATGCCCTGGCATTGTTGACCAACTTCGTCGCCGAGACTTCCACCGCCGTCTTGCAGGTTGGCGACCACTTCCGCAGCCAGGCCATCATCAATTTCCTGCAATCCTTCCTGACCGTTGCCCTGATCGCCTATGCTTTTATCGTCCATGGCAATATCTGGCTGGTGCTGACCGCCTATCTGCTGGGCAAATCGCTCAATGGTTTGGCGCTGGCCGCTGTCGCGCTCCGCCGCGCCGGGCAGATGCTGGGGCCGGGTTGGTGGCGAGCCTCCTTCCGCTTGCTGCCGCCGCGCCGTGAGTTCTGGGGCTTTGCCTTGAGCACCAACCTGAGCGCCACGGCCAGTATGTTGATCCGTGACAATGAGGTGGTCTGGGTTTCCTATTTTCTATCGCCGCTCGAGGCCGGGTACTATAAGCTTGCCCTGGCGGTCATCAATCTGATGGTGATGCCGATCACGCCCTTTATCAATACGACTTTTCCAGAGCTGACGCGCGCCGTGGCGCAAAAGGCCTGGCTGCGACTGCGCGACCTGCTCAAAAAAATGACCATCCTCTCCGGCGCGTGGACCGGCGCGGTCGCGCTGGCGCTGGTCGTCGCCGGCAACTGGCTGATCGTGACCTTCTATGGCAGGGAATACGGCCCGGCCACTCCCGCCGTGCTCATCTTGCTGATCGGCTATGGCGTCGCCAACGTCCTGTACTGGAACCGTACCCTTTTGCTCTCACTGGGCTTGCCGAATTTTCCGCTCAAGGCCATCACGTTCACAGGCGCGGCCAAACTTATCCTCGGCTTTTTCCTCGTGCCCCGCTATGGCTACCTGGCCGAAGCCGCATTGCTTTCAGGCTTCTTTGTCATCTCCATTGGCTCGATCGTGGCACGCGGCCTGCGGGAGATCAGTTTTCAGTCATCAGTGAGCAGTAATCAGTGAAAATTGTTGCCATTTCCACATCCAAAGTTCCATCCAACACGGCCAACAGCATCCAGGTCATGAAAGTCTGCCAGGCTTTCACCCAACTGAGCCATGATGTTACGCTCATCGTGCCGGGCGCTCAACCTTCCAACCTGCCAACCTTCGACCTTCAACAACACTACGGCTTGTGCGTGGCATTTCCGGTGGAATGGCTCTCCGGCTCGCGCCGCCTCTTCCCCTGGATCGCCGTCCGCCGCGCCCGCGCCCTGGGCGCGGACCTGCTCTACGCCTGGCCGGTGCAATCCGCCGTGCTCGGGCTGCTGGCCCGGTTGCCCGTTATGCTCGAAATGCACGACTTCCCCGCCGGGAGCTTCGGCCCGCTGTGGTACCGACTCTTCCTTCGCTTGCCTGGCAAGAAGCGACTGCTGCCCATCACCCACGCCCTGCGCCGCGAGCTGGATCGCCGCTACCGGCCAGCCTTGCCGGATGGACAGGTCGTCATCGCGCCGGACGGCGTGGACCTCGAGCGCTACGAGCACTTACCGGACCCGGAACCTGCCCGCCGCCAATTGGGCCTGCCTCCCGGCCTGACGGTAGTCTGCACCGGCCACCTGTATGCCGGTCGCGGCGCAGATCTCTTTCTCACGCTCGCCGCTAAATTCCCAAAAACCAATTTCCTGTGGGTCGGTGGCCGTCCCCAAGACGTGGACAATTGGCGCAGCCGCGCGGCCGCTGCCCGGCTGCAAAACGTCACCTACACCGGTTTCCTGCCCAACGAGCGCATCCCGCTCTACCAGGCTGCCGCTGACATCCTGCTCATGCCCTACGAACGGACGGTTTCCACCTCCAGTGGCGGGAACACCGCTGGGATTTGCAGCCCGATGAAGATGTTCGAGTACATGGCAGCCGGCCGGGCTATCCTCACCAGCGACTTACCAGTGCTGCGCGAAGTGCTGAACGAAGATAACGCGGTCTTCTGTGCGCCGGGGGATGCGGGGGCATGGGAGAAAAGCCTCAGCCTGCTGTCCGCTGATTCGAAACGGCGGCAAGCCCTGGGTCAACGCGCCCGAGCCGACGTAGAAAGATATTCCTGGCTGGCGCGCGCCCGTCGCTCGTTGGAGAACTTTGGATGCTGAAATCCCTGCGCAACCTGAAAACACGCACCTGGCTGGTCATTGTCGCAGCAGTCGCGCTCTCTGAGCGGGTGCTGCTTTACCTGTTCTACCGGCCGGTGGTCTATCACGATACCGCCAGCTACCGCCGCCTGGCTGAGGCCATCCTGCACGGCTGGACAGACTACGACGGCACGCGTACGCCTGGCTATCCCGTTTTGATGGCGCTGGCCGGCCCAGATGAGCGCGTCTATGCCGCGCAACTGGCTCTCGGCTTGCTGAGTTCGCTGCTCTTTTTCTACATTGGCTGGCGCGTCAGTGGCCGCGGCTGGTTCGGCGCGCTGGCGGCCCTGGCGCACACGCTCAACTTGCAGCAGCTTTTCTTCGAGGCCAACCTGATCACCGAGAGCCTGACGACCTTTTTCATCGCCGCCTCGCTGGCGGTCGCTGCCTGGCTGCTCTACTCAGGCCACAAACGGCCTCTCTGGCAAATCCTGTTAATAGCGCTGGCAGGCGGGATAACTACGGGACTGGCGACCCTGACCCGCCCGCTGTTCGTCTTCCTGCCTTTTTTGGCCGCATTTTTTTTGCTTGCCTTCTGGCGGGCGGCCGCGCCGAAAGTCCGCTGGGGCGTGGCTCTGGTCACCGGACTGACTGGCTTGGTTCTCATCGGCGCGTGGGTGAATTTCATCCATCAGCGTTTTGGCATGTGGGGCTTGACGAACATGACTGGCTTTCACCTCGTCCAGCACACCGGCCTCTTCTTCGAGTATGTGCCGGACGAATATGCCGCCATCCGCGACACCTACATCCAATACCGCGAGGCGCGCATCGCCGAGACCGGCGAGCCGGGCAACGCCATTTGGGATGCCATGCCGGCGCTGGAGCAAGCCTCCGGACTTGGCCTCGTCCAACTCTCCAACCTGCTGACCAAGATCTCTATTCAGCTTATCCTCCAGCATCCGGGTTTATACTTGCGGAGTGTTTGGGAAGGTTGGCTGTGGTTCTGGAAGGCGCCGATCTATTGGTCTTCTGACGCTTTCACAAACCTGGCTCTCCGGGCCGCCCTAAGTGGCCTGGTCATCGTGGCGCGCGGTGGGATGGTCGTTGCAAATGCTGCCTTCATCCTCGGCTCGTTGGCGCTTGTCAGCAAGAAGGTGCGCCTAATCCTGAAAATGGACGCCTTTCTCTGGTTCGCCGCCAGCACTGTCTGGTTAACTTCCGTCATCCAAACTCTCCTCGATCACGGCGACAATCCGCGCTTTTCCGTCCCCACCCAGTCGCTGCTCATGTTTCTGGTGCTATGGTGGGGCCTACAAATCACCCGCCGCTTTGTAAAAAGAAAAGGTAATGGTATGCAAGTAAGTGATGTGGAGCGGGATGGCATCCCGCTTACCCTTGATTTGGCGGGATAACATCCCGCTCCACAAAGCACATCACTTAGTTTGTACCACCACCAAGGAAAAGATGAAAACTTTTTTGCGTGATTTGAGATGGATCCTCCCCGCCAGCCTGGGACTGGGCGCGCTGCTCTCCGCCCTGCCGTCTCGCACCGGCGTGCCGAGCGAAGCATTCGTTGTCCCGGTGTTCGCGGCACGAACGGTGGATGGCGGCGCCTGGTGGATCGGTTGGCTGGCTTACTCGTTCCTCCTGCTTTTGGGATTATCCATCCTGACCTCTCTCTGGCGCTGGAGCGGTGCAGGCCGGACCCTGGGCCTGATGCTGCTCCTGGCGCTTCTCCTGCGCCTCGGCCTGGGCATTGCCCTGACGTATATCCTGCCTGTTGCCGGCTACCCGACCGATGTCCAGCAGGCCGGTTACGTTTTCAAGGACGCCTTCAACCGCGATACGCAAGCCTGGGAACTGGCGCGCTCGACGCGTCCCATCTGGGCCGCTTTCGACAAATCCTACAGCACCGACCAATATGGCGGATTATTGGCAGTGAGCGCGCTGGCCTACCGGTACCTCAGCCCGGACGTTCACCGCCCCTGGCTGGTCATCTTGCTCTCCGCGCTGACCGCCGCCATCGGCGTTGCACTGACCTGGAAAGCAACGCGGCAGCTCTGGGGTGAGTCGTTGGCGATCCCCGCGGCGTGGATCATGACCCTATATCCAGAGAGTCTGCTGCTGGGCAGCTCGCAGATGCGCGAGCCGTTCCTAATCACATTCATTGCCATGATCTTCTGGGGAGTAGTAGACTGGCAGCTTAACCACAATCGCCGCGCCTGGCCCTGGCTGGCAGGCGGGCTGGCCGGATTGCTGCTATTTTCGCCGGGCGTGGCGATCTTTGCTATCCTCGTTCTGGCAGGCTGGATATGGCTAAGGGGAGAGCATCGGCGGCTCTCATGGCGCGTCATTTTGATCGGTGGGGGGGTGCTTTTGGTCGCCCTTCTCCTGCTTTGGGTGGGGCTGGCAATCGGTCCAATCTCTGGCAGGTCGCCGTTGGAAGCGTTGGTTAGTTGGCTGCAATATTCAGCTAAATGGGATACATATCTCTTGGAGAGAAGCTCTGGGATGGTACAATATATTTATGCTGATTTGCCAGAATCATTGCAGTTGCCCTTTTCGACCATTTACGGTTTGACTCAACCCGTACTCCCGGGCGTTATCTTCGAACCCGCCGCCTGGCCCTGGAAATCTATCAATATTATGCGCGCCCTGGGCTGGTATGCCTTTATACCATTCTTGGTGTTCAGTATAATTTCAACTAATAAGCACCCGAAGAAATTTGAACGCCGTGCCCTCATTCTGCTTTGGCTTGCCGTTTGGTTATGGATCATTGTGTCTTCTTTGCGCGCTGGAGGTGACCAATGGGATAATCCTCGTTATCGTTCCACTTTCCTGCTTCCACAGGCGCTCCTCTTTGCTCAAGCTTGGATATACTGGCAGAAGACCCGCTCCCCCTGGTTGGCGAGAATTCTAGCTATCGAAGGCGTATTTGTGTTGCTCTTTGGAGAATGGTACTTTGCACGTTATGTAGGCCCAATTTATTATCAGCTAGATTTCGGCATCCTTATAGGTTTGATTCTCTTTCTCGGTGGGATTATCCTGATCGGCGGTTGGCTTTGGGATTGGTACCGGTCTCGAAAAAGAGGCAAGGGTTTTTCGCGGCTGTCGAAAAAAGGATCATCGAATAATGGAACTGCATAATGTTAGGTTCTGGCGAGTAGTATTGGCAGGGACATCTGTCTTTTCGCTCATTGCCCTGATTCAGCTGCTTCGTATTATTCAGGCAATTGGTGCTGATCCTCTACATAGTAAGTGGACCATTCTATTGTTATTGGTTGCCCTCGGAGCGCTGATCGAGTTATCCTTGTTAGGATTCACATGGACGAAACGGGGCCAAGATTGGGTCCAAGTTTTGGAGAAACGAATTTCATCTTTTTCAAGAAGCAAGAAAGTAATGAAATTACTTTCGTTTGTTCTGGTCGCTCTATTTCCATACTTTATCTTGGCATCTCCCCTGCGAGGGATTCTTACCATTGCATCGAACAGATATCTGATCATCGGTGGTTGGCAGGGCACTTCCGTCGAAATGATTGATATGGTTGGCCGTACGTTTGTCCAGGGAGGCCCGAGAGAGGAGTTGGCCACCTGGGGCTTGCATTGGTGGCTTTTCTGGCTGTGCGGCCTCTTTGCCTCCCTGTGTCTCAGGGCTGGGAGGAGTGAATTCAAACCGAAATTGGCATTGCTGATAGCGCTACTAAGCCAGGCATTGATCTTTAAAGTCATATCTTATCTTTCTTCAATTTCGTCCTATCCTTTTGCGCTGAGTTGGGAGGAGAGCTATCGCATTTATTATGCTTCGCTCTTGGCAGCCAAAAGGCTTTATGGTTTGAGCTGGCCGCTTTCTCAGATTGATTTTACACTTAACCTCCTTAACGGAATTCCTTTTCTGGTAGGGAACCTTCCTATCTGGATACACCGGATGTGGTATGTGATCTTGCTGCTCTGCATTACGATACTGACCGCTTTTTCCTTATGCCGTCGTTTAGAAATTCGAGATCGGTTATCCCGATGGCTCTTTATCGGTTGGTGTATTCTATATATTCTTCAGATGGGGGGAATACATTATGAGGTCCTGATTATTGTCATCATCATTTTGTTTGGTTTCTCTATAAACCATCCTTGGAGATCCTTGGTCAGCATTGTGCTTGCTTCGATTTGGGCAGGCATGAGCCGCCTGAACTGGTATCCGGTCCCAGCAATGTTAGCAGTAGCTCTATTCTTCTTGGAGGAGCCGCTAAACAACTATCGTAATGCGATGCATTACTTGCTCAAACCTATCCTCTGGGGTGTCATTGGATTGATAACAGCGATATTCGGGGGCTTGCTAGTATCATACCTCACGGGAATCAATGATGTAGCAACACTGAAATCGTGGTTCACATCCCTGCTATGGTATCGCTTGCTTCCCAATCCTACCTATCCATTAGGGATTTTGCCAGCCATCACGCTTGTATCTTTGCCGCTATGGTGGATTTGCTTTAATCCTGCAAAAGGTCAGTGGCGCTCCCTTCGGATATTTTGGCTAACCGCGATGACCCTCACCCTGCTTGCTGGGGGAGTGATCGTAAGCATTAAAATCGGCGGCGGGAGTGATCTACATAATCTTGATGCCTACCTAATCCTATTAGTCATAGTCGCTGCATATATCTTTTTCAACCGATTCGAAATGGATACTGCAATCAGGATATACAAACCTGCTTGGCCTGTCGTCGCGCTTGCGGTGGTTATCCCTTTATGGTCTGCAATCCATACTGTGCAGCCCTATGTCCCGTTTGATCGCCTGGCAACAGACCGCTCCCTCCAAGCATTGAAAACCAAGGTCGAGCAGGCATCCGCCCAAGGTGAAATACTATTCACGCACCAACGCCAATTGCTTGCCTTTGGTTATATCCATATCCCTTTGGTATCGGAATACGAGGATGTTTTTCTTCTCGAAATGGCGTTGGAACAGAATCAGGCTTACCTTGATCAGTTTTACGTTGATCTCTCCAATCATCGTTTCCAATTGATCGTAGCGGAAAGCCAACCCGAGGGATTGAGAGGAAAATCCTTTCCCTTTGGAGAGGAAAACGACGTTTGGTTTACTGCTATCACACAGCCCTTGTTATGTGAATATGAGAGTGGGGGGACATTGCAGGATGACACTATTGGATTGTATGCGCCGCGCCCAACGCCAGGAAACTGTAATTTCAACATCCCATAGAAATACAGTGGACTTTCAATCCTGAATCTTTAGATAGAAGTGTTTGGGTTTCACATGAGCGTCAGCAGTATTGCGAGATTCTCGTTCAGCATCTTGCTGATCGTCTTCGGGATAACGAGCGGACTCATCCTGGCTGGCGGCTGGGCCTGGGATCACTGGCGGGCTTCCCGGCATCCTTGACGCGCGGCGAGGAGCGATTACAATCCAATCGTTGAAATTAGAGCAAACGGAGTGGACATGCCTACAGCATTGATTACCGGCGTCACTGGCCAGGATGGCTCCTATCTGGCCGAATTCTTGCTTGCCAAAGGCTACCGGGTCATCGGGATGGTGCGCCGTTCCAGCACGGTGACTTTCGAACGCATCCAG
>Ga0210023_1002661_pt1 | contig 11618 bp, 13 predicted proteins | sample CryGeymeta201524_FD_183987 | JGI IMG/M metagenome (GOLD analysis project Ga0210023, IMG submission 183987) | Groundwater microbial communities from Crystal Geyser aquifers in Utah, USA - Crystal Geyser metaG 2015-24 (SPAdes) (version 2) | ecosystem: Environmental > Aquatic > Deep subsurface >... | reverse complement strand
ATCTATGAATAAAAGAAAAAACATTCAAAAAGCAGTAGATTTTCAAGAGTACCTTGCCGAAAAGTTAAAAAATCCTAAATTCAGGAAATATTATGATGAATATGGTAAACAGTTAGAAATTGCTTACCAGATTTTACAGTTAAGAAAACAAAAAAGAATATCCCAATCAGAATTAGCAAAAAAGATAGGGACAAAGCAAAGTAATATTGCGAGAATGGAAGCCGGGGAACAAAATTTTAGCATTGATACACTTCAGAAAATTGCTCAGGTTTTTAACAAAGATTTAAAAGTCTCTTTTGGAAAATAACGAATTCGTGCAATATATTTAGCTATATCAAAAAACACCTGAAGAAAAATCAGGTGTTTGTTTGAAAAGAGTGGGGTTTCTTCTATTGATTATATCAAAAATTAGCAAATATTAAAAATTAATTAGAGAACGAAGTTCTGACTCTCTTTTTAAAATACTTTTAGTTATCAACCAGTTTTACAGTGTCGATGATTTAGCATTTAATAATTTCTCTAATTCTTTTAATCTTTGTTCCAAGGTTTTAATTTGATTTTTGATTCTTGTCATTTCTTGAAGAATTTGCTCCTGATTGGAAGGTACCAGAGTAGTAGAAGGTGTAGAAGTAGAAAGAACTGCTTTGCATACTCCATAGGTTGGCAAAGGAACAGCATTACCACTAGGCCCGGTTACTGTAGTGGGGGTAATTCCTGCAGGAGGTAAAACAAAAACGCATTTGCATTCGGTTCCTTCTTTAGGCATTACTTGAGCGCACATTCTATCTTTAAGAGTTGTTTTTAGAACACAATTCATTCCGCACCAGGTGCAATCAGTATCTGTTTGGCACTGTGTAATTGCAGGGATTGTTTTTGGAACAGGAATAAATCTGCCTGTAATTTTTACTTCCAGAGCAGTATAAACAGTGTAGTTGTTGCTAGGAAGAGTACCATAAGCTGTTCTAACATCTGTTAATACATTTACTTGGTCATTAACTTTCAAATCTTGAAAACTTCCTTCAGTGAAACCAGTGGTAGCTGAAGTTCTGAGGTAGAACTTAGTACCTTCTATCACTTGTAAAGTAATTGGCGTTTCTATTGCCCTGTTAAAAATTGCGCCAGTCAATTTTTGCAGCCAGTTAAGATTTTTTATTATAGAGAAACTACCGATATAGGGAGTATTGGTAGTAGTAAATTTTTGAACATCAGTAACTTTACCGCTAATAGTTGTAGTAGCCGCCCAGGCATTTAAGGCTAGAATTATTCCAAGGGCTATCCCCAAAATTAGATATTTTTTCATATTTTACATTTTCTATTTTAATTCATTCGACCTCTTATATTATTCTCCTTTTTGAATTAAGAGTCAAGATATGGTAAACTTAAGAAAAATATGGATATTTTAGAAGATTTAAAATACCGGGGTTTGATTCATCAAGCAACCAATTTAGAAGGTTTAAAGAAAAGACTGAAAAAAGGCAAGATAGTTTTATATTGCGGTTTTGACCCCACAGCTAAGAGTTTACATATTGGCAATCTTTTACATCTTATCACTCTTGAAAGATTTCAAATGGCTAATCATCAGCCGATAGTTTTGATTGGCGGTGGGACTGGATTGATTGGCGATCCGAGCGGCAAAAAAACAGAAAGGCCTCTTAATTCTTTAGCTACAGTGAAAGAATGGAAAAAAGAAATTGCTGAACAAGTAAAAAATATTTTTAGTTCTTCCAAAAATTCTGTGATTTTTCTTGATAATGATGGATGGTTAGGGAAAGTAAAAACCATTGATTTTTTAAGGGACATTGGCAAATATTTTACTGTTCCTTATATGCTGGCCAAAGAATCTATTAAAAACAGACTCGAAAGCGGAATTTCTTTTACTGAGTTCAGTTATCTGGTGCTTCAAGCTTTTGATTTTTATCATTTATTTAAAAATTATAACTGCGAATTACAAATTGGCGGCAGCGACCAATGGGGGAATATTACGGCTGGAGTGGAGCTGGTGAAAAAGAAATTAAATAAAGAAGTCTTTGGTTTATCTTCCCCTTTAGTCACTAAGTCAGATGGCGCTAAATTTGGAAAAACTGCTTCTGGCACTATCTGGCTTGACACTGAATTAACTAGCCCTTATCAATTTTATCAATTTTGGATAAAGACTGATGATACAGATGTTATTGCTTTTCTCAAGTATTTCACCTTTTTAACAAAAGAGAAGATAGAAAAATTAGCCATTGAAGTTAAACAAGAGCCTGAGAAAAGATTAGCTCAAAAAACTTTAGCTCTGGAAGTAACTAAATTAGTTCATGGTGAAAAAGCGGTTGAACAAGCAGAAAAAATTTCTCAAGCTTTATTTTATGGAAAAATTAAAAACCTTACTTTAAAAGAACTGGAAACAGCTTTTCAAGATGTGCCCTCTTTTACCTTGAAAAATATTACTAAAATTTCTTTAATAGATTTATTAGTAAAAGCCAGTATTTCTTCTTCTAAAAGACAGGCCAGAGAAGATATCCAGAATAAAATTATTAATATTAATGGCCAGATCTTTAATCAGATTGACCAGATTATTTTCCATTCTACTTGCTTTTATAAAAAATATCTGGTAATAAGAAAAGGAAAGAAAAATTATTATTTAGTTCGCTGGATAAATTAAAAAATTTATTATGCTCTGGAGATTCATCGGCGGAGCCGATACATCTCATAAAAAATTTGCCCTGATATTTTAAATTTATTTAAAATCAAATTTATTATGAAAAAAATCAACTGGACTTTTGTTATTATTGTTCTCATTATCGCTGCCTTTTTGATTGGTTATGGAAAAAATCTGGTCTCTCTTAAAAAAACAGATCAGAACTCAATTTGTGAAGGCAAAACTTTGCAAAATCAAGAAATAACAGAAATTCAGCCCCTGGGGGATGTTCAAGCCCCGGTTTTATTAGAAGTTTATTCTGATTATCAATGTCCGGCCTGCGCTTATTATTATACTAACAGCATCAAACAATTAATTAAAGATTACGTAGAGACTGATAAAATTAAATTGCTTTATGATGATCTGGCTTTTGAAGGTAATCGCTCGCAATGGGCTGCTGAAGCAGTTCATTGCGCTAATGATCAAGGTAAATTTTGGGAATATCATGATAAGATTATGACTGTAAGATATCAGAGTAATAGCACGGTGATTTATGATAAGGCTAATTTAATTAAAACAGCTCAAGAATTAGGCCTAGATGAATGTGAATTTACCCTATGTTTAGAATCTGGCAAATATACCAAATTAGTTAAAGACAATACAGAACAGGCGTTGAAGAAAATTACCGGAATGCCAACTACCTTTATCAATGGTCGAATGGTAGCTGATGATAAGGGTGAAAACTTGGGGGCCATGTCTTATGATAAGTTGAGTCTTAAAATTGAAGAGGCCTTAAATAATCTTAAATAAATTTATGCAGGTAAAAGTATATTCCACGCCATCTTGCCCCTGGTGCCAGGCAGCCAAAAATTTTTTAAAAGCCAATAACATTCCTTTTGAAGACATCGATGTCAGTCGGGATGAAAAAGCTGCGAATGAAATGATTTTAAAATCTGGCCAAATGGGGGTGCCAGTCATTGAAATAGATGGCAAAATTGTTATTGGTTTTAATAAACCATTATTAGAAGAATTTTTGGGATTAAAGAAAAATGCAGAATAAATTTAATTTAGTAGTTATTCTTGATAATATTCGCAGCACCTACAATGTAGGTGCTATTTTTAGAACCGCTGATGCCGCCGGTGTTTCAAATATTTATCTTTGCGGTATCACTCCCTCGCCACTCAATCCTAAAATTAGTAAAGTGGCTTTAGGCGCGGAAAAATTTCTTCCTTGGGAAAAAATAAAAAACACCTGGCGTTTGTTAGAACAACTGAAAAATGAAGGCTATTTTTTAATTAGCTTAGAGCAAGGGAAAAATGCAAAAGATATTTTTCAGATAAAAAAGGTACCATCTAAAAAAATCGGTCTGGTTTTAGGTCCAGAAATCAAAGGTCTCTCCTCTAAAATCTTAAAAAGAACTGACTGGCAACTGGAAATTCCTATGTCTGGCCAGAAAGAATCTTTAAATGTGGCCGTAGCCTTTGGAATAGCTGTTTATCAAATGAGAAATATATTGTATAATTAGAGGAATGAAGAAGAAAAATGTTTTTTATACTATTATTCTTGTATTAGCCTTGTTAGGAATGCTGTTATGGGGGCTTCCTTTGGGCATTTTTTCGCCTAAGCAATCAATTGCTCCCACTACTTCTTCTAGTGTAACTTTTCCTGAGAAAACTATGGAGAAAAAAATTTTAATGGTAGTGGCTTTTAAGGATTTTAAAGACGAAGAATACTTTGTTACTAAAGAAGTTTTAGAAAAAGCTGGTTATTTAATAGAAACTACTAGTAGTCAAAAAGGAATGGCCTTAGGAACTGAGGGTAATGAAGCTGTTATTATTCTTTTACCTAATGAAGTAAATCCTCAAAACTATGAAGGAATAGTTTTTATTGGCGGTTCAGGCATGGGAAAAGAATTAGAGAACCAAGAATTTCAAAAATTAGCTCAGGAGTTTGTTAAAAATGATAAAATCGTGACAGCTATTTGTGTTGCTCCTGGTCTTTTAGCTAAAGCCGGAGTTTTAGAAGGTAAAAAAGCTACTGTTTGGTCTTCAGCTTTGGATAAAAGTTTTATTCAAATTTTAAAAGCTAATGGCGCTATTTATACTGATAAGCCAGTAGTACAAGACGGTAAAATTATAACTGCTAATGGTCCCGACGCCGCTTCGCAATTTGGAGAAACAATTGTGAATCAGCTTAGCCTTTAAAAATTTTGAATTTTGAATTGTAATTTTGATTTTTGATTTTTAAATTTTAATTTTTAAATGTATGCGCATTGCGATTAATGGTTTTGGAAGAATAGGTCGAGCTTTTTTTCGCCTGGCTTTTAAAGAAGCCAATTTAGAAATAGTGGCTATTAATGATTTAGGTGATTTGGAAAATCTGGCCTATCTTTTAAAACACGATACAGTTTACGGTACTTATCAAAAAGATATTCAAACCCTGTTACCCAATAAATTAATTGTTGATAAACAAGAAATTGTTTTTCTTCAGGAAAAAGACCCAGCTAAATTACCCTGGAAAGATTTAAAAATCGAGGTGGTGATAGAAGCTACAGGAGCTTTTGAGGATTATAATAAAGCCAAAGCCCATCTTTCAGCCGGAGCAAAAAAGGTCATTATCACTGCTCCAGCTAAAGGTGAAGAAGGAAAAGAAGGCCAAATTGTTTTGTTAGGAGTCAATGAAGACGAAGCAAAGAATTTCGAAGTAATTTCTAATGGCTCTTGCACTACTAATGCGGTTAGTCCGGTTTTAAAAGTGTTAAATGAAAAAATAGGAATCAAAAAAGCTATCTTAAATACTGTTCATGCCTATACTGCTACTCAGAATTTAGTTGATAGTCCTACTAAAGGAAAAGACTATCTTCGAGGCAGAGCAGCAGCTCAAAATATTGTGCCTTCAACCACTGGTGCGGCGATTGCTGTTACTAAAGCTATTAAAGATTTGGAAAATAAGTTTGATGGTTTAGCCATTCGGGTGCCGGTAGTTTGTGGTTCCATTGCTGATCTTACTTTTATTTCTCAAAAGGAAACCACTCCAGAAGAAATCAACGAGATTCTAAGAAAAGCCAGCCAAGAAGACAAATGGGAAAATATTTTAGGCGTGAGCGAAGAGCCATTAGTTTCTTCCGATATTATTAAAGATTTGCGACCGGCAATAGTAGATTTAACCTTTACTAAAGTGGTAGATAAAGATTTAGTCAAAGTCTTGGTTTGGTATGATAACGAATGGGGTTATGCCTGGACTTTGGTGGAGCAATTAAAAAGATTAAAATGACAACGAAGTTGTCATCCTGAGGCGATAGCCGAAGGATCTCTGGACTTGTTCCAGATACATCATGTGTTTAAAATAATTATTTATGCTTTACTTAGGCGCTGATCATCGGGGTTATTACTTAAAAGAAAACATTAAAGAATTCTTAAATTCTAAAAAGATTAAATTTCAGGATTTGGGTAATTTTGTTTACGATAAAAATGATGATTATCCTGATTTTGCAAAGTTGGTTGCTAAAAAAATTTCTCAAAAACCGAAAGTTAATTTTGGGATTTTAATTTGCGGTTCTGGTCAAGGAGTTTGTATCGTAGCCAATAAATATTCGCAGGTGAGGGCAGCTTTATGTCTATCCAGCTGGATGGCTCAAAAAGCTCGCCAGGATGATGATATTAATGTTTTATGTTTAGCAGCTGATGTAACAGATCCTCAAACCGCCTTTAGGATTATTAAAACATTTTTAAAAACCGAGAATTCTCAAGATAAACGTTACCAAAGAAGGTTAAAGAAAATAACTCAAATAGAAAAACAACTCAAAAAGTAATCCGCCGGCTGGCGGACAAAAAATAAATTAATGTTCTTACCTTTTTTTTCTAAGTCTTTAAAGAAGGAGATTGTTCCAGTTATTAATGTGAAAACTGAACAAAAGTTCGAAGAACGACTGCACCAGCTGGCTAAATTTTCTGGCCTCTTTCAAATTGATGTTGCTGACGGTAAGTTTACTTCCTGGAAGAACTGGAATGAGCCTCAAGAATTAAAAACTATTAAAGGCATTCGCGATAAATTTGAATTGCATTTAATGGTCAAAAATCCTGAAATTGTTGTACCTCTTTGGTTGGAAACGAGACCCAAAAGAATAATTATTCATCAAGAAGTTTTAAGAAATTTTGATGCTGTTTCTAAAATGTGCCAAAGAGGCAGAGTAGAATTGGCTTTAGCTTTAAATCCCAGTACCCCTCTCGATGTTATTAGAGACTACCTGAAGAAAATTAATTTTATTGTTTTTTTAAGTGTTGCTCCTGGGCCTTCTGGCCAAAAATTTCAATGGTATGTTTTAGATAAAGTTCAAGATTTAAGGAAAAAATATCCGCAATTAAACATTGAAGTCGATGGCGGTATTAATGAAGAAACTTTGGCAGAGGTTTTAAAAGCAGGAGCTAATTATTTGGCTATCGGTTCAGCTATTTTTGAGAGTAAAAATCCTAAAGAAAAAATCTCAGCTTTTCAAAAAATGCTTTATGAAAACAAAGAAAATAGATAATCTAAAAAAATTAGAACAAGTATCTCAAGAAATTCGGGAAGAAATTATTAAAATGCTTCTGGAAGCCAAATCCGGTCATTGTGCTGGACCTTTGGGAGCAGTAGAGCAATATGTGGCGCTATATTTTGGCGGAATTTTAAAATATGACGCCCAAAATCCTGATTGGCCAGAAAGAGATAGGGTAGTGGTATCCAATGGCCATTATGCGCCTTTATTATACGCAGTTTTAGCTCAGGCTGGATATTTTAAAAAAGAAGAATTAAGAACTTTAAGAAAATTAAATTCTCGTTTACAAGGGCATCCCCACCGCTTATCTTTGCCTGGTATTGAAACTTCTTCCGGACCAGTAGGCGAGGGTTTAGCCCAGGCTGTTGGGATGGCAATTGGCTTGAAAATGGATGGCATAAAGTCTCAGGTTTATTGTTTAATGGGTGATGGCGAACATGATTGCGGTAATACTTGGGAGGCAGTTATGTTAGCAGGAAAACACCAATTAGATAATTTGACAGTTATCATTGATAGAAATAATATTCAGATAGATGGTTTTACGGAGAAAGTTATGCCCTTAGAGCCCTTAAAAGAAAAATACGAAGCTTTTAATTGGAAGGTTTTAGAAGTGGACGGGCATAATCTTGAAGAATTAATCAGGGCTTTAAATAAAACCAAGTCAATTTTTGTCAAACCAGTAGCGATTATTGCTCATACTATACCCGGCAAAGGAGTGAATTTTATGGAATGGGAATATGAGTGGCACGGTAAGGTTCCCAATTCTCAAGAAGCAGAAGAAGCCTTAAAACAATTAAGAACTCTGAAAGGTAAAATTGAATTAGAATAATATGCTTAATCCTGAATTAAAATTAAATTCAGAAATTTTTTCTCCGAAAGCCAAACGAAAATCTTCTCGCGATGGTTTTGGTGAAGGTTTAGTTTTAGCTGGAGAATTAAATAAAAATGTCGTGGCTTTATGCGCTGATGTGACTGAATCAATCAGAATGAATTTATTTAAAGATAGATTTCCAGAAAGATTCATTGAAATGGGAATAGCTGAACAAAATATGGCTGGGGTAGCTTCGGGTTTAGCAGCTACTGGAAAAATTCCAGTGATGGGTACTTATGCGGTTTTTTCTCCGGGCAGAAATTGGGAACAGATTAGAACCGCGATTTGCTACAATCAGCAGAAAGTCATTATTGTTGGTTCGCATGCTGGATTAAATGTTGGGCCTGATGGCGCGACTCACCAAGCTTTAGAAGATCTGGCTTTAACCAGAGTGTTGCCCCATTTAGCAGTCATAGTGCCAGCTGATGCTTTCGAAGCTAGAAAAGCTATTTTAAAAGCCCTTGATTATCCGACTTCAGTTTATCTTCGGTTAACCCGAGAAAAATCACCAATTTTAACTGTTGAAGAAACTTCTTTTGAAATTGGCAAATCTCAAGTTTTCTGGCTTCCTTCTGTCATTGCGAGCGAGCCCAAAGCCTTTAGCCGCGAGCGAAGCGTGGCGGGTGGCAATCTCATTACGATTTTTGCCTGCGGTTATTTAGTATTTGAGGCTTTAGAGGCAGCTCAAGAACTAGAGAAAGAAGGAATAGATATTACTGTCATTAATAATTCAGCGATAAAACCCTTAGATAAAGAATTAATTTTAGCATGGGCAAAAAAATCCAGAACCATTATCACTTTAGAAGAGCATCAAATTGCTGGCGGCATGGGATCGACCATAGCAGAATTTTTAAGTGAAAACTATCCCATTCCGATTCATTTTATGGGAATTAATGATACTTTTGGCGAATCAGGCGAGGCAGAAGAACTAATTCAAAAATATGGCCTTGGCAAGGAAGCAATAAAACAAACAGTAAAGAAAATAATAAAAACTTTATAACTTTTAACTTTAAATTTTGATTTTTGACTTTTGAATTTTGATTTTTTATTATGTTTGATATCATTACCATTGGTTCTGCCACTCGCGATGGATTTTTTCAAGGAATTGATTTTAAAACTTGTCAAGGTAAACAGTTTTTGACTGGAGAAGGAATTTGTTTGGACTTAGGTTCAAAAATCACTGTGCCAGAGGTGATTTTTACCACTGGCGGAAGCGCTTCTAATACTGCCACAACTTTTACTCGACAGGGGTTAAAAACTGCTGCAATTTTTCGGGTGGGAAAAGATGTTTCTGGAGAGACAATTTTAAGAGAATTAAAAGAAGAAAGCGTGAATATCAGTTTTTCTCAAATTGATTATGCTACACCCACAGCTTATTCAGTGATTTTTTTAATTAAAAGCGGTGAAAGAACAATTTTATCTTATAAAGGAGCAGCGGGAAAATTAACTCTTTGGGAAATTCCTCTTACTCAACTCAAAACTAAATGGTTACTCCTTGGTTCTTTAGGCAAAGAAAAAAATATTTTAAAAAATTTAATTTTGTGGGCGAAAGAGAAAAAAATCCATTTAGCGATTAATCCAGGATGGCGAGAAATAGAGTGGTTAAAGAAAAATAAAAAATGGCTGAATAATTTTGAGATTTTTGTGGTGAATCAAGAAGAAGCTGCTTATTTTACCGGGATTCCTTATCAAAAAGAGAGGGAAATTTTTCAAAAATTGGATAATTGGATTAAAGGAATTGTCGTCATGACTAAGAGTAAAAATGGAGTCAGCGTATCTAATGGAAAATATTTGTTTCGAGCAGGACCTTTTGATAAAAAAATCAGTCAAAAACCAAAAGATTTGACTGGAGCTGGCGATGCTTTTACTTCTGGCTTTATTTCAGTTTTTGTGAGGAAAAACAGATTTGACGAAAAAACTATTGAAGAAGCAATTAAAAATGGTTCTCTTAATGCCTTTTCTGTGATACAATATATCGGAGCCAAACAGGGAATTCTCACTTTAAAAGAAATAAAACGATTAATAACTAAAAAGTTTCCAATTAAAAAAATGAAACTATGACGAAGGATTATTTAAACCCTTTTTTAAAAAATAGCAAAGCTATGTTTTTGGCTTATGACCATGGTTTTGAGCATGGGCCAAAAGATTTAAGAGGGAAAAGCCTTGAGCCAGAATATATTTTAGATTTGGCAGTTAAAGGCGGCTACACTGGCATTATTTTACAAAAAGGAATCGCAGAAACATATTACACTAATACCAAATATCAAAGGCAAATTCCTTTGATTTTGAAAATGAACGGAAAAACCAATCTCAGGCCCCAAGAAGAACCATACTCAGCCATTAATTGCAGGGTGGAATATGCTAAGAAATTAGGCGCTCAAGCAGTGGGTTATACGATTTATTTAGGAAGTGAATGGGAAGGAAAAATGTTTGAAGATTTTGGCAGAATTCAAGAAGAAGCTCACCGATTAAATATGGCAGCTATTGCCTGGATTTATCCGAGAGGAAAAGCAATTAACAATGAATTTGGTCCAGAAATAATTAAATACGCAGCGCGGATTGGTTTAGAATTAGGAGCCGATTTAATAAAAATTAAATATCCTGGTTCAGAAGAAGCGATGAGGGAAGCAGTAAAATTAGCTGGTAAGACCAAAGTAGTTCTCTCCGGAGGACCTCAAATAAACGAAGAAGAATTTTTAGATGAAGTTAAAAAAATTATTAAGGCGGGAGCAATTGGCGTGGCAGTGGGCAGAAATGTCTGGCAAAGAGACAATGCTTTAGAAATTACAGAAAAAATAAAAAAGATTCTTTTTGAGGTATAGATAAAATTCAAATTTTAAGTTTTAAAATCAAGGCTGTAAACCGCCTTGATTTTAAATAATTTTTTCTGTAATATAAAAATATTACTTTTATGGGAAAATTCATTCTCAAAACACAAATCAGAGATGTTTTTGGCAAAAAGAATCAAGCTTTAAGAAAACAAGGCTTGATTCCTGGTATAGTTTATGGCAGGAAGACTAAACCCTTAGCCTTAAAAATTGATTTTAAAAATTTTCTGAATATTTACCAGCAAACCGGAGATACTGATTTAATTGATTTGGTTATTGAAGAAGGTGACAAAGAGCGAACAAAACAAGTTTTAGTTCAAGCCGTAGCCCGAGATTACGTTTCTAGTCAACCCTTGCACGTTGATTTTTACGAAGTGGAAATGGATAAGCCAGTGACTGCTCATATTCCTTTAATCTTTGTTAATGAAGCTCCAGCTACAAAAATGGGAGGAGTTTTGATTAAATCAATGGATGAAATAGAAATTGAGGCTTTGCCTAAGAATTTACCTCACTCTCTTGAAGTAGATATTTCTTCATTGGATGAATTTGATAAAACTCTTTACGTTCACGATATCAAACCACCGGCAGGAGTAAAATTTTTAGTGAAAGAAAATACACCAGTTATCACTGTTAGCGCTCCTATCACAGAAGAGGAATTAGAAGCTGAGTTAGGAAAAGCCAAGGCAGTTGAGGAAGTTGTAGTAGAAGGAGAGAAGAAGGAAGGCGAAGTGGAAGAAGAAGCTAAGGAAGTATTGGCCGAG
>Ga0210023_1002659_pt1 | contig 11619 bp, 10 predicted proteins | sample CryGeymeta201524_FD_183987 | JGI IMG/M metagenome (GOLD analysis project Ga0210023, IMG submission 183987) | Groundwater microbial communities from Crystal Geyser aquifers in Utah, USA - Crystal Geyser metaG 2015-24 (SPAdes) (version 2) | ecosystem: Environmental > Aquatic > Deep subsurface >... | reverse complement strand
GCAGCCTGGGCTGGCAAAACGCGGCGGGCAACGTGCTGGGCATTTACCTGCATGGTCTGTTTGAAGACCCTGCCGCCCTGCAAGCGCTGTTTGGCGCACGGCTGAACGGCCCAGTGCCGACGCTGGACGCGGTGTTTGAGCGCATGGCCGATTTTGTGGAAACCCATTTTGAGCCCGGCCTGCTCGATACCCTGGTGCGCTGAAACCAGACCTGTTGGCGCTGCTATGATCTTAAACTTCAGGTGTCCGCTGGCCATTGGCTGCGGGAGAATCGGGAAGACGGTGTAACTCCGTCGCGTGCCCAACGCTGTAAGGACGATGCCTCGCGCAAATGCCACTGGCTGCCAAGCCGGGAAGGTGCGTAAAGGCAGTGGACTCCAAGCCAGAAGACCGGCCTGATGTTTTTATGGGTGCTGCAAGGCCGGGCAGCGCCTCCATGATTCACGCACAGGGGACTGCCATGAATACCACACTTCCTGTCCTGACGGACAACTCTTCGCTTGCTCTGACTTCTGCACTGCAGCACAAAATCGATTTCAAAACCAAGCCTCTGGGCTCGCTGGGTCGACTTGAATCTTTGGCTTTAAAAATCGGTGAAATTCTGGATACCGATGCACCGGTGCTCCAGGACCCGCAAATGGTGGTCTTTGCCGGGGACCACGGCCTGGCACGGCGGGGTGTGTCGGCTTTTCCGCAGGACGTAAGCTGGCAGATGGTGGAAAACTTTTTGGCCGGTGGCGCCGCGGTTAGCGTGTTCTCGCGCTTGAACGGCATTGCGCTGACGGTGGTGGACTGCGGCGTCAACCACGACTTTCTGGCCGGCTTGCCTGCGGGCACGCAACGCCCCGGTTTGCGCGTCTGCAAAGTGGCCGGTGGCGAACACGGCACGGCCGATTCAAGCGTGCAAGCCGCCATGACTGCAGCGCAGTGTCAGCAGGCGATTCAAAACGGCATGGCTTTGGTCAAAACCTTGCCCGGCAACGCGCTGCTGCTGGGCGAAATGGGCATCGGCAATACATCCGCCGCGTCGCTGTTGTTGTCGCGCCTGGCTGGGTTGGACATTGAAGTCTGCACCGGTGCGGGCACTGGCCTGGATGCCCCGGCGGTGCAGCGCAAAACGGCCATTCTGCGTGAGGTGTTGGCGCTTCACGCTGATGCCAAGTCGCCGCTGGACGCGCTGGCGGCGCTGGGTGGGTTTGAGATTGCCACCATGGTGGGGGCGGTGCTGCAGGCCGCACATGAGCGCCGGGTGGTGGTGGTCGACGGCTTTATTGCCACCAGCGCCGTGCTGGTAGCGCACGCCCTGCAGCCGCTGGTGTTGCAGCGTTGTGTGTTTGCCCACCGCTCGGGCGAGCGCGGTCACGAGTTCATGTTGCAGTATTTGGGCGTGCAAGCCTTGCTGGATTTAGGCTTGCGCCTGGGCGAAGGCTCGGGCGCAGCGCTGGCCTGGCCGCTTCTGCAGGCGGCTTGCGCCATGCTGCGCGAGATGGCCAGCTTTGAGTCGGCCGGGGTGTCTGAGAAGGCAGTCGAGCAGACGCAGGCGGCCTGACATTGATCAAAACCTTCGGAAATCCCCCATTAAGCTCGATTACGCCACGGTAGACGCCCTGCGCCGCCAGCACCCGGCCTGGCGCTTGCTGGTGGCCGACCATGCGCCGCTGATTGCCAGTTTTTTGCAGCGCACCTTTGTCACGCCCAACGTACGCGTCATGGCGCAGTCAGCACTGGTCGAAGCGCTTGAAGACACCTTGTTTGGCTTGCGCGAACAGTTGGGCGAGCAGGCTTTCCCCAAAAGTGCCAACGATTACCTGAATGACTGGGCGGCCCTTGAGCGCGGCTGGTTGCGCAAGTTTTATCCGCCCGGCAGCGATGAGGTTCATTTTGACCTGACGCCCGCCACCGAGCGCGCCTTGAGCTGGTTGGCCAGCCTGACCGACCGCGCCTTTGTCGGCACCGAGTCGCGCTTGCTGATACTGTTTGACCTGCTGCAGCAAATGAAACAGGGCTCTGAGACCGACCCGCAGGCGCGCGTGGCCGAACTACACAAACGCCGCGATGCCATTGACGACGACATCGCCCGTGTGCTGGCCGGCCAAATGCCGATGTTGGATGACACCGCGCTGCGCGAGCGCTTCATGCACTTCACCGCGCTGGCGCGCGAGCTGCTGACCGATTTCCGCGAGGTGGAGCACAACTTTCGCGCCCTTGACCGCAGCGTGCGTGAGCGCATTGCGCTGTGGCAAGGGGCCAAGGGTGCGCTGCTGCAAGCTATTTTGGGCGAGCGCGATGCCATTGCTGATTCGGATCAGGGCAAGAGTTTTCGGGCTTTCTGGGACTTTTTGATGTCGCAATCGCGCCAGGAAGAGCTCACCCAGCTGCTCGAAGATGTGATGGTGCTGCCCCCGGTCGCGGGGCTGCAACCCGACCCGCGCTTGCGGCGCGTGCACTACGACTGGCTGGATGCGGGCGAACATGCACAGGCCACAGTGGCCTTGCTGTCGCAGCAGTTGCGTCGTTTTCTGGACGATCAGGCCTGGCTGGAAAACCGCCGCATCATGGACATCGTGCGCAGCATCGAGGCGCGTGCGCTGGCTGTGCGTGATACCGTGCCAGCGGGTGATTTCATGACCATCGATGAGCAAAGCCCCAGCGTCACGCTGCCGATGGAGCGCCCGCTCTACACGCCACCCGCCAAACTGGTGCTTAACAACCTGATGGTGCTCGCCGGCGAGGGCGACCTCGATACCTCGGCGCTGTTTGACCAGGTGCGCATTGACAAGGCGCTGCTGGCAGGCCAGGTGCGCCAAATGCTGCAGCAGCGCATACAAGTGACCTTGAGCGAGGTGCTGACCGAGCACCCGCTACAGCAAGGCCTGGGCGAGCTGGTGGCCTATTTGCAATTGGCCAGCGAATCCAAGCAAGCGGTGGTGGATGAGTCGGTGCTGGAGCTGGTGCAGTGGCCCACCGAGACCGGTACGCGCCAGGCTCGCCTGCCCAGAGTCATATTTGTAAGGTGATGATGGAAACCACAAACCCAATGACGGATGCGATGACAGACCTAACCCCAAGTCCGGGCGCAAACACTGACATGTTTGGTGCTCCCGAGCTCCCGATACCGCCAAAACCCAAACCGCCCAAGCCGATGCCCGAAGCCGCCCCCCGTAGCCCGGATGAAGCAAAGCGCAATCCGGGTTCCCCGAGCCCTGAAGAACCCAAACCCGCCCACGACCTCACCAGCGTGGTGGTGCCGCTGCTCAAAAGCGTGCTCTACCGCGCTGACGACCCAGCGCAGTGGGCAGCCCTGCTAGAGCTGCAGGCCCGGGTGCGCGACCATGTGGCGGTGCTGGCACTCGACCTGGTGCTGGACGAATCTGAGGGCTATGCCTTTTTAAAAGCCCGGCCCGACCCAGAGGACGAGTCCGCCCCCAAGCCCCCCCGGTTGGTGGCACGCCGCCCCTTGAGCTTTCAGCTCAGCCTGCTGCTGGCGCTGTTGCGCAAAAAGCTGGTCGAGTTCGATGCCAGCGGCGGCGACACGCGGCTCGTGCTGTCGCTCGAATCGGTGGTCGAGCTGGTGCGCGTGTTTTCGCCCGTCAGCAGCAACGAGGCGCGGCTGATGGACCAGGTGCAAACCCAACTCAACAAGCTCATCGAGTTGGGCTTTGTGCGCAAACTCAAAGCCACCAGCAGCCGCGCGGCCGCACCCGACTATGAGGTGCAACGTATATTGAAAGCCTTCGTCGATGCCCAATGGCTGTCCGATTTTGATGCGCGGCTGGCCACCTACCAGGCGCACTTGGCCAGTTCGGCACCCGACGCAGGCCAGGATGACTGACATGACCGATGAATTGATGCCCGGCGAACTCGACTTTGCCAGCCCGGACACCCTGGCAGGTTTCAGGTTGATGCGCCTGGAGGTGTTCAACTGGGGCACCTTTGACAAGCGCGTCTGGGTGTTTCGTCCAGACGGCAAAAACGCCTTGCTGACCGGCGACATCGGCTCAGGTAAATCGACGCTGGTCGATGCCGTGACCACGCTGCTGGTGCCCGCGCAGCGCATCGCTTACAACAAGGCCGCTGGTGCCGAGGCCAAAGAGCGCACGCTGCGCTCGTACGTGCTGGGTTATTACAAGTCGGAGCGCAACGAGGCCAGTGGCAGTGCCAAACCGGTGGCGCTGCGCGACACGCGCAGTTATTCGGTCATTTTGGGTGTGTTTCACAACGCCGGCTTTGACAAGACGGTCACGCTGGCGCAGGTGTTTTGGTGCCGCGAGGCCACCGGTCAACCGGAGCGCTTTTATGCCGTAGCCGAGACCGCTCTGAGCATTGCCGACGACTTTGGCCACTTTGGCAGCAGCATTGACCCGCTCAAGAAGCGCTTGCGCAAAACCGGTGTCGCACTGTTTGACAGCTTTCCGCCCTACAGCGCGCAGTCGCGCCGCTTGCTGGGTGGTTTGAGCGAACAGGCTTTGGAGCTGTTTTTGCAAACTGTGTCGATGAAGTCAGTGGGTAACCTAACCGACTTTGTGCGCCAACACATGTTGGAGCCGTTTGACGTGGCGCCCCGTGTGGCCGCGTTGATCGCCCACTTTGACGACCTCAACCGCGCCCACGCCGCCGTGCTCAAGGCCAAACAACAGCTTGAACTGCTCACGCCCCTGGTAGCAGACTGCGACCGCCATGCGGCGCTGCTGGCCGCAGCCGACGAGCTGCGCGCCTGCCGCGACGGGCTGCGTGATTACTTTAGCCGCCTCAAACTCGGGCTGATTGCGCTGCGCCTGACCAACCTCAATGACGAGTTGCGCCGTGAAACCGTCAAAGTGGACCAGCTTGAGGAGCAACGCGAACAGCAGCGTTTGCAAGAGCGCGAGCTGCGTCAGGCGCTGGCCACCAGCGGTGGCGACCGGTTGGCTGCGTTGGGCCGCGAGATCACCCAGCGCCAGCAAGAGGTGAGCCGCCGCCGCGCCACCGCAGCCCGCTACGACGAACTGCGCTTGGCACTCGACTTGCCGCCGGTCGCCAGCAGCGACGACCTGCTGGCGCGCCAGAACAGTTGCGCCGAGCTGATAGCCACTGAGACCACGCGTGCCGACGCCGCACAAAACCAGATCACCGAGCGCAGTGTGGCGCTCACCCAAGGCCGCCAGGCGCATGGCCTGCTGGTGGACGAAATCACCAGCCTGCGGGCGCGGCGCAGCAACATCGATGCCCAATCGATTCGCATGCGCGCCGAGCTGTGTGCCGCCCTCGGTCTGGATGAAGACACGATGCCGTTTGCCGGTGAGCTGATCGAGGTGCGCGAGGACGAGCGCGACTGGGAGGGCGCAGCAGAGCGCATGCTGCACAACTTTGGCCTCTCCTTGCTGGTGCCCGATGCGGTGTATGCGCAAGTAGCGCAGTGGGTGGATAAAACCCACCTCAAAGGTCGCTTGGTTTACTTCAGGGTGCGCGCAGATGTGCGTGCCCAGGCGGCCACCTTGCATCCCGATTCGCTGGTGCGCAAACTCGTCGTCAAGCCCGACTCGGTGTTTTATGCCTGGCTGGATCGCGAGCTGTGCCAGCGCTTTGACGTGGCCTGCTGCGCCACTCAAGAGCAGTTTCGCCGCGAGCTGCGCGCCATCACCCGCGCTGGCCAAATTAAATCCGGCGGCGAGCGTCACGAAAAAGACGACCGCCATCGCCTGGACGACCGCAGCCGCTATGTGCTGGGCTGGAGCAATGCGGCCAAACTGGCTGCCCTTGATGCCAAGCGCCGGGTGCTGGAGGCCGAGCTGGCGCAAACCGGCAGCCAGATCACGCTAGCCCAGCAGCAGTTGGCGCAGTGCCAAAGCCGCTTGGCCCTGCTTGCCAAGCTGGTGGAATACGGCGACTACAGCGCGCTCGACTGGGCCACACCCGCAGCCATTGCCGCCGTGCTGGACGAAGAACGCCGCCAACTGGAGTCTGCTTCCGACGTCTTGCAAACCCTGGCTGCGCAGCTCAAGGCACTGGAAGCCGCGCAACTGCAAACCGAGCATCAAAGCCGTGAGCAGCGCGACAAACGTGCCAAAACCGAGCAAAAAATCACCGACGTCAGCAAGCTGCAAACCGACACCCAAGCGCTATTGACCGCTCCCTCGCCACAAGCCGAGCAGGGGGAAGCGCCCCCAGCCAGCAGTCAACGCTTGGACCAGTTGCGCAGCCAGATTCTGGGCACCCAAACCCTCACACTGGAGTCTTGCGACAACCGCCAGCAGGACATGCGCGAGGCACTGCAAACCATGATGGATGCCGAGGAGCGTAAGGCGCGCCATCTGGTCGAAAAAATTGTTGATGCGATGCGCAATTTTCGGCACCGTTTTCCGCTCGCCACCCAGGACACCGATGCCTCAGTGGCTGCCGCCGGTGAGTTTCGCGCCCTGCTCAAGCAGCTCGCGGTGGATGACTTGCCGCGCTTTGAAGCCAAGTTCAAGGAGCTGTTGAACCAAAACACCATCAACCAGGTGGCGCAGTTCAGCGCGCAGCTCAACAAAGAGCGCGAAACCATCAAGGAACGGCTGGCGCTGATCAACCAGTCGCTCACGCAAATTGACTACAACGCCGGGCGCTTCATCGAGCTGCAAGCCCAGGTGACCCCCGACCCGGAGGTGCGCGACTTTCAAACCGACCTGCGCCATTGCCTGGACAACGCCATCTCAGGCAGCGCCGCCAGCGATGACGGCCAATACTCCGAGGCCAAGTTTTTGCAGGTCAAAGCCATCATTGAACGCCTGCGCGGCCGCGAAGGCCAGACCGAGCAAGACCGCCGCTGGGCTGCCCGGGTGACCGATGTGCGCAACTGGTTTGTCTTTGCCGCCAGCGAGCGCTGGCGCGAAGACAACCGCGAGCATGAGCATTACTCTGACTCGGGTGGCAAATCCGGCGGCCAAAAAGAAAAATTGGCGTACACCATTTTGGCTGCCAGCCTGGCCTACCAGTTTGGCCTGGTGCGCGGCGAGGTGCGCTCGCGGGCGTTCAGGTTTGTGGTGATCGACGAAGCCTTTGGCCGCGGCTCGGACGAATCCGCGCAGTTTGGCCTGAAACTGTTTGCCGAGCTCAATCTGCAACTGCTGATCGTCACGCCGCTGCAAAAAATCCACATCATCGAACCCTTTGTGGCGAGTGTCGGTTTTGTCCACAACGACGAAGGGCGCGACTCGAAGTTGCGCAATTTGACGATTGAGGAATACCGGACGCAAAAAAATGCCTTGCAGTCGGCGGCATTGGCGGCCGCTTCGCAAGACCCCGCAACATGACTTGGACCCGCCCCGCCGACCTGCGCACGCAGGTGCAAAAGCTGTGGGACAAGGGCGATTTGCTGCGCGCGCTGATTGACCCCACAAGTTGGCAACCCAGGCGGCTGCGGCTGGTGGTGCCCGATAGCAATGAACTCAGCGCGCAGCTTGACGCAGTGCGCGCCTGGTTGCCTGAGCTACAGGCGGTGCCACAGGTGCGTTTGGTGTGGCGCGACTTCACGCACCGGCTGCTGGGCAGTAGCAGCCTGCCTGCCGAATGCTGGCTTGATTCGCTGCCCAATGCGCTGGCCCTGATCGGCAAGACCCGCGAGGCGAGGCGGTTCGATGCGCTATTGCAGACCACACGCGCTTATGACGCGAACCTGTTCGCGTGTGTGTTGCCGTGGTTGCAACGGCGCCCACTGGCCACGCTTGCTTTGGCTGAAGAGTGGCCGCGCTTGCTGTCGGTGCTGAGTTGGCTACAGGAGCATCCGCGGCCTGGCATATACCTGCGCCAGGTGGATTTGCCAGGTGTTGACAGCAAATTCATCGAGTCGCAGCGCGGTGTCTTGACCGAGCTGCTTGACCTCTGCCTGCCACTGCACGCCATTGACGCCAGCGCCACGGGTGCGACACAGTTTTGCCGCCGTTATGGCTTCAAGGACAAGCCGCTGCGCATTCGCCTGCGCGTGCTCGACCGTTCGCTGGCGTTACCGGCGTTGGGGTCAGACCAGGACATCACGCTCACCCAGACCGACTTTGCCCAGTTGGCGCTGCCGGTGCAGCGTGTCTTCATCACAGAGAACGAGGTCAACTTTCTCGCCTTTCCCCATGTGCCCGGCAGCCTGGTGATTTTTGGCGCGGGCTACGGGTTTGACGTGCTGACGCAGGCCCGTTGGCTGCGTGAATGTGCCGTGCATTATTGGGGTGACCTTGATACCCACGGTTTTGCCATTCTGGACCAGTTGCGCGCCCACTTGCCGCATACGCAGTCGCTGCTGATGGACCGCGCCACCTTGTTGGCGCATCGCATGCAATGGGGCGTGGAGCCGCAACCGTTGCTACGTGATTTGCCGCGCCTCACAACCGATGAATCTTTGGTTTTTAACGACCTGCGCGACAACCGCCTGCAAGCCAATGTGCGGCTGGAGCAGGAGCGCATCGGCTTTGGCTGCTTGCAGCGGGCGCTGGCTGCATTGCCAACCATGGCAAACTCGGCCACAAATTGACTGCTTTCCTGATCAACCAGCTCCCTTCCCCAAATCAATCATCTCACTGACCATGAACTCAAGAAAACCTGATCCGTATCAGCCATGCCCTTGCGGTAGCGGACGCAAATACAAATTTTGCTGCCATGCCACAGGTCTGGCTGTCGTTAAGGAACATCCTCAGACGCTGATCAAAAATTCGCTTGACTACCCTGTGACGCAGTGCTTTGTGAATCGCAACTGGCAAGAGCAAGGCCTAGCCACTGTTTTTGTGATTCGCCAATTGCCCAATTCGAAATACATTGCCGGGGTCTATCTGGTGGACGTGTATTGCCTTGGTGTCAAAGACGCTTTTTGCAACGCCAATTTGGCGTCTTTGGAAATTCAAAAAATGCAGGCCAGTTCAAGGCTGCCCATGGTTGAAATCGATTATGAAGACGCACGCAGCCTGGTTTTGGGTGGCCTTGACTACGCTAAACAACATGGCTTTGAACCGCACGAAGATTGGCATGATGCGTGTTACGTGATTGACCCGGAGCGCGCTTTTGTTCCCAAATTTAGCTTTGGCAGCGGTGGTGCGCCGCTGTATGTTCAAGGCCCGTTTGATGATGTAGAGGCTAATACTCAAAAGGCAAAAGGGATGAATCAAAAATGCTTCTCGCCGACCTCCTCAAAGACAGTGCCTACAAGCTCACGCAATTCAAGCCTGCACAAATTGCCGCGCCCATGGGCGTGTGGAGCAATGGCGAGCAAATATCGTTCTACCACCGCAAAGACCCCAACTACTTTGAAGATATACCTGGGATTCCATCAGCGCACGAAAAGTTGTCAGATATCTTGTCTGAACGTTGGACGATTGACGACTTGGTGCGACTGGACAAACTGGTTATCGAGAGAAAGTCGCTCAAAGACCTGATTCTGGAAATGGAAGGTGGCTGTGGTCAACTCCAAACACGTGCAGCGCGGACAGGTCAACATGGGCGATGCCGGCTTTGCCAACCTGCCCGACAAAACCAATGCCGTCATCATTCAGCAAGGTGACGTGTTGATGACCGGAACGGGCGTGGGCACCATTGGCCGCGCTGCACCTTGTTTGCATCCTGAAAAAGCGCTGCCAGATAACCATGTCACGGTGCTCAGAACCGATGCTATGAGCCCGATTTGCTTGGCCTTGTATCTCAATTCCATCGCTGGGCAATATCAGGTCGACCAACATTTCAAAGGCTCATCAGGCCAAATTGAGTTGTATCCCGCTGACATTGCCAACTTTTGGTGTCCCGAGCTGGATCAGTCCACACAACAAAAAATCGACAAACTGGCGCAGCAAAGCCTCACCCTCAAAGCCCAAAGCACCCGTCTGCTTGAAGCCGCCAAACGCGCGGTAGAAATCGCCATCGAGCAAGACGAAGCGGCAGGCATGGCCTATCTGGCGCGGAAAGGAGCTTTGCCATGAGTGCTACCACTGCCAAAAAAATCATCATCATCGCTGGCCCCAACGGCGCAGGCAGAACCACCTTCGCCCGTGAGTTTTTGCCCACTGAAGAGCAGTGCCTTCAATTCGTCAACGCCGACCTGATTGCCGCTGGCCTGTCACCCTTTGCCCCTGAAGCCGCCGCCATTCAGGCCGGGCGACTGATGTTGTTGCAAATTGCAGACCATCTGAAGCATGGCCGCAGCTTTGCCCTGGAAACCACCTTGTCCAGCTTGAGCTACGCTCGCCAAATTCCACAATGGCGCGCGGCAGGCTACGCGGTAGCGCTGCACTTTTTAGCTTTGCCAGATGCAGACATGGCCATGGCACGGGTGGCGCAGCGGGTGCGCCAAGGTGGGCACGACATACCTGCTCTGGTGATTCGCCGTCGCTTTGCCGCCGGGCTTGTCAACTTGCCGCGTTACTGTGCCTTGGTGGATGTGTGGGATGTGTATGACAACAGCGGCCCCCAACCTTTACTGTTGAACGAAGGAGCTATGTAATGCCAGCAACTGATTCAAAAGACGCACCTATTTTTGCCACCCGCAGCCAAGTCACCGCCGCACTGCAACGCGCCGCTGAGCGGGCGCGCTTGATTGCCGAACAAACTGGCACCCAACTGGTGGTTGTGCCGGCGCCCAAGGCGACACCCAAAAAGGAGAAGTCAACATGATCGGCTGGATGAATTGCAAGATGTTTGGCATTTCCGAACAACTGCCACAGTTGGCTACCCGTACAAAGTCGCCCACGATCTCTGTTTTTCCTGTGGGAGCCTGACCCATGCGTCTTTTCCACTTCATTGAAATCGAAAACTTCAAGCGCTTTGGTGACAAGCAGCGTATTGAACTGGATCACCCCGCCGTGCTGATTGGCCCCAACAATTGCGGCAAAACCAGCGCCATTCAGGCGCTGGCGCTGTGGTCGCAGGCGCTGCAAACCTGGTATGACCTGCGCAAGGATTCATCGGCCAAAGAGCGCACGGCCGCACCGTTGAACCGCTTAAGCATTGTGGCGGTGCCGGTGCAGCGCATTCGCTTCTTTTGGCACAACACGGTGGTGCGCGCAAAGCGCGAGGACATCTGGGTCACGATCACGGTCGGGGTTGAGTTTGAAGGAAAAATTCATCCTATTCCCATGCGGTTTAGCAACCGGGGTGATGAAGTGGTGTACTGCAAGCCTGGCGATGCGGTGTTGGCGAACCCAGCGCTGCTGGCCTATGCCGCCAGTTTGCGGGTTGAATTGCTCTACCCCATGTCAGGCCTGGAAACTGAAGAGGCCGTATTGCAGCCGGGGCGCATCGACGTGTTGCTGGGGCAGGGGCAAACGGCGCAGGTGTTGCGCAATTTGTGTCTGATGGTGGCCAAAAATTCACCGACTGATTGGACACGGGTGGTTCAATTGATGCACAGGCTCTTTAACGTGACGCTTGATACACCGCAAGAAACCAGCCGCGGCGCGATCGAGTTGCACTACACCCAGCCGGGCGTGCGTGATGCGCTGGATTTGGCATCCAGTGGGCGGGGCTTTCAGCAAATGTTGCTGATCTTCGCCTACTTGTACGCCCACAAGCGCAGCGTGCTGCTGGTGGATGAGCCCGACGCCCACCTGGAGATATTGCGCCAGAAGCAGGTCTATGTGCTGTTGCGTGACATTGCGGCAGAAAACCAGTCGCAGGTGGTCATGGTGACGC
>Ga0210023_1002630_pt1 | contig 11704 bp, 11 predicted proteins | sample CryGeymeta201524_FD_183987 | JGI IMG/M metagenome (GOLD analysis project Ga0210023, IMG submission 183987) | Groundwater microbial communities from Crystal Geyser aquifers in Utah, USA - Crystal Geyser metaG 2015-24 (SPAdes) (version 2) | ecosystem: Environmental > Aquatic > Deep subsurface >... | reverse complement strand
TTTTAAAAAATTAAACCTTAAGGCAATATATGAATAAACTCAACGTTGTCAAATTCGGTTTTTCCGGCAATGTTTTCGGCAGTCTTGATAAAGATATTGTCTCCAACCTTGAAATCAGAAATTTTTATTTCGGTTTGTTTTGGAGTAAAAGTGGCTTCTTTGGGAGGATTCTTGGGGTCAAAAGGAAATTCTATTTTAATTAGTTTGGTGGCATCTGACAAAACAACTTTGATTTCTTTTTCTTCGCCAGCTGGTTTTACCATCAAGAAATTATTTTCAACGTCAACGCTGGAAACTAGAGCTGATAAGCTAAATACTTCTTTAACCTCTTCCTCTTTTGGAGTAATCCCTTCACCAGGAGGAATTTTTGTTTTCTGACTCAGAGCCCAGCCCAAAATCCCACCAAAGATTAAAATGATAATCACCGCTAAAATTATAATTTGATTCTTTTTCATAAAAATAAATTAATATAAAATTTGTCCTTCGACCTTTAATTATTTTATGCCTTTGTTTTTATCACTTCATCGATCAGGCAAGCGAGACACAGACGAGCGCAGCATAGGAGATGAGGTGATTACACTTTAGTCTTAATCACCTCATCGATAATTCCGTATTCTTTGGCTTCCTCAGCTGACAAATAAAAATCCCGGTCAGTATCTTTTTCCACTTTTTCTAAGGGCTGACCAGTGTGGTTAGCCAAAATTCTATTTACTTTATCTTTCAATTTGATAATCTGTTTTGCGGCAATCTCAACTTCAACTGCCTCTCCACTTACTCCCGAAACTGCCACCTGATGAAGTAAAATCTGAGCATTGGGCAAAGAATATCTTTTCCCCTTAGTCCCAGCTGCTAATAAAACTGCTGCTCCGGAAGCGGCTGAGCCAATACAAACTGTTGAAATCGGGCATTTTATATATTGCATTGTATCATAAATAGCCAGGGCTGAGGTCAAAACTCCACCGGGAGAGTTTATATAAAGCTGAATATCCTTATTGGGATCTCGGCTAGCCAAAAAGAGAAGCTGGGCAATAACTGAATTGGCTACCGGATCAATAATCGGACCACCGAGAAAAATAATTCTTTCTTTTAAAAGCCTGGAGTAAATATCATAAGCCCTCTCTCCATATTGAGATTTTTCTATTACCGTTGGAATGAGATTCATCATATGAAATTATTATACCAAAAATCCGACAATTAATAAAGCAACAATGTTAAGTACCTTGATCATTGGGTTGATGGCAGGCCCTGCAGTATCCTTACAGGGATCCCCGACGGTATCGCCAGTGACCGCTGCTTGATGAGCTGAACTACCCTTTCCGCCAAGATTTCCTTCTTCAATCCATTTCTTGGCATTATCCCAGGCTGCTCCGCCAGAAGTCATTTGAATAGCAATAAATAAGCCAACAATTATACTACCGATCAAAACCCCTCCCAAAACTACGGGTCCCAAAATAAAACCAACCAGAATTGGAGTCAAAACCGGCAGCAAGGCAGGTATGAGCATTTCTTTTAGGGCAGATTTAGTAACGATATCAACGCATTTCCCATATTCTGGTTTTGCCTCACCTGTCATTAACCCCTCAATCTCTTTAAATTGTCTTCTTACCTCCTCAACCACTTTTGAAGCTGCCCTTCCTACCGCCTCCATAGATAGGGCAGCAAAATAATAAGCGACAATGCCGCCAATAAATAAACCAACTAAAACCTTTGGGTCTCCAAGAAAAAATTGGACTTTCGCTCCCAACTTTTCCAATTCCTGAGTATAGGCAGAAAATAAAACCAAAGCGGCCAACCCGGCTGACGAAATCGCAAAGCCCTTGGTGGTGGCTTTGGTGGTATTGCCCACGGCATCTAAGGTGTCGGTGACTTTTCGATTTTCTTCGGGCAACCCAGCCATCTCTGAAATTCCCGAGGCGTTATCAGTGATTGGACCGTAAGAATCTAGGGCAATAATTAGACCGGTCAGAGAAAGCATTGAGACAGCACAAATTGCCAACCCATAAAGGCCGCCCAGCCAGAAACTAATTAAAATCCCAATTGAAATTAAAATCACCGGCAGAATGGTTGACTTCATACCGCAAGCTAAACCGGCAATGATATTTGTGGCATGGCCTGACTGGGAAGCTCGGGCAATCGATCTCACCGGCGAATGTTTTTTAGAAGTGAAAAAATCAGTAATTAAAAAAATAAAAAAAGCTATTAAAAGACCAACCAGGGCTGGTAAATAAAGGTTGACTAAGGGAAGACGAAAATCTTTAGCCGCCTGAAAGATTATCGGGAAAAAACCAATTGCCGATAAAATTCCGGCTGCAATTAACCCTTTAAAAAGGGTGAAAAATAGGTCTTCTTTTTTTAGCCTAACAAAGAAGGTAGCAATAATTGAGGCTAAAATAGCAAGGGAAGCCAAAATTAAGGGTAAAAGTACTGCCGGCAGAAAATCGGGGAACAAAAGACTTCCCAAAACCATGGCCGCCACAATTGTCACCACATAGGTTTCAAAAAGGTCAGCGGCCATACCGGCGCAATCTCCGACATTATCGCCAACCTGGTCGGCAATGACTGCCGGATTCCTTGGGTCATCTTCGGGAATTCCTTTTTCAATTTTTCCAACTAAATCAGCCCCCACATCAGCGGCCTTGGTATAAATTCCTCCACCCAATCTGGCAAAAACCGAAATCAGGGAACCGCCAAAACCTAAAGCAATCAGGGCTGACACCTCCTGGGTGAGAAAATAAAAACCGGAAACAGCCAATAACCCTAAACCTGTCACTAAAAATCCGGTAACCGAACCTCCTTTAAAAGCTAGATTAAAGGCTTCTCTTAATCCCTTTTTGGCTGCTTCAGCTACTTTCAAGTTGGCCTGGGTAGAAACCATCATCCCCACAAAACCGGCCAGAGCTGAAAATAGGGCTCCAATCAAAAAACCTAGGCCAGTTTTAAAACCAAAAGCGAACCAAAGAATAAAAAATAAAAAAGCGGCAACCAGACCAACTGTTTTGTATTGCCTTTTCAAAAAGGCGATTGCTCCTTCTCTGATGGCCAAAGAAACCTCAATCTGCTTCCCGGAACCTGAAGGAGCTTTTCTTACTTCTCTAATTAAAAAATAGGCAAAAACTAAAGAAAAGAGTGAAGCAATGATTGGAAAAAACAATGTACTCATTTAGGTGAGCGTTAGCGAAGACGAAAGAGCTTTCGCTCTTTCTCACTCCCCCTAACGGGGTCGTGTGTGAAGATGAACGAAGTTCATCGCCTTTTATTTGTTTTTTTAGTTTCTGGTTTTTCTTCCTCAACCTCCTCCTCTTTTTCGGCGCCGGGAGCTCTGACATCAATTTTCCAGCCAGTCAGTTTGGCGGCTAATCTAACATTCTGACCCTCTTTACCAATAGCTAAAGATAACTGGTCTTCGGGAGTAATCGCCATGGCCTTATTTTTTGGCATGATTTTTACTTCCAAGACCTTGGCCGGGGATAAGGAATTAGCAATATATTTTTCTGGTTCTTCAGAATATTCAATAATATCAATTTTCTCCCCTCCCAATTCATTAATGACCGCCATCACCCGGGTTCCTCTTTGTCCGATCATTGCCCCAATCGGATCAATTTCTTTTATGGTTGAGGCAACGGCAATTTTCGACCTCGATCCTGCCTCTCGGGCAATTGATTTAATCACCACTGAACCTGCCGCAGCCTCGGGAACTTCTAATTCAAAAAGTTTGGTAACCAGTTTTGGATAAGCCCGGGATAAAAAAACTACCGGCCCCTTAGGAGTCTCTTCAATCTTTAGAACAAAAACTTTTAGCCTCTGACCGGGCCGATAAAATTCTCCCGGGACTTGCTCTTCCTTGGGAAGTATTCCTGAGGTTTTACCAATATCTAAAAAAACATTTCTGCCTTCGATTCGCTGGACAATGCCAGAAAGAATCTCCCCTTCTTTTGATTTATACTCTTGGAAAATACTCTCCCTTTCTGCTTCTCTAATTTTTTGGATAATTACCTGTTTAGCAGTCTGGGCAGCAATCCGGCCATAATCCTTTTGAGGTTCTAAATCAATTTCTAATTCCTCGCCGACTTTAATTTTCGGTTTGAGCTTTTTGGCCTCTCCGAGCATTATGTGTTTTTCTGGATTAAATCGAACTTTTTCCTTGCCTTCTTCTAGTTCCTCTGTCAAAGAAGACTTCGTCTTCTTTTCCACCTTCGCTTTCATTTCTGAAAGCTCGGTCTCAGAGTAAATCATCTTTTCATCAAGAACCTGCTTTACCTGCCAAAAGCGAACCCGGCCTGTTTCTGGCGAGAGTTTAGCTTTAATAACTTGCCCCTTTTCTCCGTAATCCTTTTTATAGGCAGCAGCGATAGCCGCCTCGATACTCTCCAAAACTTTCTCTGGAGAAACTCCTTTTTCTTCAGCAATTTGGGCAACGGCCGAAGCAAAACTTTTTAAGTCTATGTTTTTACCTTCTTGGGAAGAAATGGGATCCATATTTTAGAAAAAGTGTCCGCTTCCAACGGACTATTTATAGCTTATCAAAATTTTATTTTTTCGTCAAGCGTTTAATTATTCTCTTTATTCTTAAATCAAAGCGGGGAATATCATCGTCAAAAATTAGACGATTTCTAATGAGCTCTTTTTTCTCTAAAGAAAGTTCCTTAATTGGGCTCAATCTTTTAATAAAAATTGGTAAAAGCGAGATTAAGGGCAAAAGTCCAATGGTTTCAACTTCGCCAAAATAGGCCGTCAGGATGATGGCGCAAAGTAAAAAGAAAATGGTGCCAATGGAAGCATTCCAAATGAGGGCTAATAAAATCAAAGGAATCAAAGAATACCCTAAAATTCCGGGAGACAAAGCCAAAAGGGCGCCAATAAAAGTTCCAATCCCTCTCCCCCCAGCAAACTTTAAAAAGATGCTCCAATTATGGCCGGTGACTGCTGCTACTCCACAAAGAGCTTGAGTTTGGATTGGTAAGCCAAATTTTTGAGCTAACCAAACTGCTAAAAAGCCCTTTCCGACATCACCAATTCCGGTTAAAAATCCCTGCCATTTGCCAACACTTTTAAAAACATTTGAGCCCGAGGTTTTTCTCCAACCAATTTCTAAAATATTTTTGCCAGTCGAAAAATGAGTAATTAGATAACCGAAAGGAATAGAGCCCAAAAGATAACCCAAAATTATATAAAAAATAGAATAGAGCATATGTTTAAGATATGTTTAAGGTTGAACCTTAAACAGAGAGGCAGCCGGCAAGTAAAGTTCCCGGCCCTGAATTTGCTCCAATAATCGGAGGAGCTAAAGAAGTAAAAAGAACTTCTGCCCCTAGTTCTTTTTCTACTTTTTCTTTTAATTTGTAGGCTAAATCAATATTATCTGTATAATTTATTCCTAAGCGAATTTTTTGCTTTTTTGCCTCGTGTTTTAACTGGTGAAAAAGGGCTTCGAGGATATCTCTAGTCCAAAAATTAAAACCAGTTAAACCAACTTTTCCCTTTTTTATTCCAATCATTGGCTGAACCCCCAAACTTTTTAAAATCCCAAAAGCTTTTCCTTGCCAGTGAGACATTCTGCCGATTTTTTCTACCCAATAGGTTGTTTCCAGAAAGCCAAAAAGTTTAGCTTTTTCTCTAAGATTTCCGAGGGTTTTGACAATTTCCTCTAAGTTTTTCCCTTCTCGAATTAGTTCTCCAGCTCTTAATGCTAAAAGTCCTTCCGGAGCTGAAGCCAGTAAGGAATCAAAAATTTCAATTTTTGAGGGATCGGGCATTAATTCCTTCGCCTGTCGAGCTGAACTGTAAGTAGCAGATAATTTAGAACTTAAAGTAACAACTAACACTTTTTCAAAATTCTCAAGAAGTTTTTTATAAGCTTTTAAATAATCACCAGGAGAAGGAGCTGAGGTTTTGGGATGAGCCTTGGTTTCTTTCATCAATTGATAGAGATTTTTTTCTGGAAATTTTTCCCATTCGGGAAAATATAGCTTCATTTTAACGACTTCGATTTGAAATTCCGCCAATATCTTCTCAGGCAAAGAGCAAATGTCATCAACAACTAAACCAATTTTTTGTTTATTATTTTCCATTTTGAATTTTGAATTTACAATGGTATATTTCCGTGCTTTCTGGCAACTTTGCCTTCTCTTTTATTCGAAAGCGACTCCAAACATTTAATTAAAATACTTCTGGTATCTTTTGGATGAATTACCATATCAATCTGTCCCAATTTTGCTGCCTGCCAGGGATTAAGAAAAATTTCTCTTAATTGGGCAATTTTTTCTTTTTCCAGTCTTTTTGGATCTTTGCTTTCGGCAATTTCTTTTTTATAAATAATTTTTACCGCTTGTTCTGGACCCATAACCGCAATTTGTGCCGAAGGCCAGGCAATAACTTTGTCATAACCTAACTGGCGGGAAGCAAGAGCAATGTAAGCTCCTCCAAAAGCCTTTCTTAAAATTAAACTAATTTTTGGAACAGTAGCTTCGGCAAAGGCATATAAAACTTTTGCTCCGTGACGAATAATTCCCCGATGTTCCTGGTCACTTCCGGGTAAATATCCCGGGGTATCAACCAGATTTATTAAAGGAATATTAAAGCAATCACAAAATCTAACAAATCGGCTGACCTTATCTGAGGAATCAATATCTAAGGTGCCAGCCATCAATTTTGTTTGATTAGCTACAATTCCAACTACCTGACCAGAGAGCCTAGCTAATCCAATAATAACATTGGTAGCAAAACCAGCCTGGACTTCAAAAAAAGAATTTTTATCAAAAATCTCCTCAATCACTTCTCGCATCTCATAACCCTTTTCTTCCTCCTTTGGAATGATTTCCAGAAGTTTTAAATTTTCTTCTCTTTCAAAAAATTCGGCAAATAGGCCTTTTTGCCGCGGAGGGTCTCCGAGATTGTTTTGGGGCAAGAAGGAAAGGAGTTTTTTCACTCCCGAGAAACAATCTTGTTCTGATTTAAAAACAAAATGGGCGCAGCCCGATTTTAGACTATGAACAGCCGTTCCCCCTAATTCATCAAAAGAAATTTTTTCTCCGGTAACCGATTTAATTACTTCCGGTCCCGTAATATACATCTGAGAAATTCCCTCAACCATAAAAACAAAATCGGATAGCCCCGGAGAATAGGAAGCCCCGCCAGCCGAGGGACCAGCAATCACCGTGATTTGAGGCACAACTCCCGAAGATTTAATCATCGCCCGGAAAATAGCGGCATAACCATCTAAGCTTGATATTCCTTCCTGGATTCTCGCTCCCCCTGAATCAATTATTCCAATACAGGGACAGCCAGTTTTTTGAGCGAGTTCAATAACTTTAACAATTTTCTGACCGTGAAGCTCTCCCAGAGAGCCTCCCATCTTTGAAAAGTCCTGGCTATAAAGATAAACCGGACGGCCATTTATCTTTCCCCATCCGGTGATGACAGCGTCGCCAGGAATTTTCTTTTGGTCCAATCCAAAAATATCAAAACGGCTTTCAACAAAAGGGTCTAATTCGATGAAACTCTCGGGGTCCAAAAGCAACTCAATCCTTTCTCTGGCCGTCAGTTTTCCTTTCTGATGTTGTCTTTCAGCGAATTCCGGTTTTTCCAGCTCCCCCCTTTTTGCCGCTAATTTTTCAATTTCCTTTTTGAAGTTCATACAAATTATTCGCTAATTGTAGCCAATTGTTGTTTTATTCCTTCGACAATTTGTTTTAAAATCTTTTCATTGTTTACCTCTCTTCCTAATTCTATTTTAAGCGATGTGGCTTCATCTTCCAACTCTTTGGGAAATTTATCAATGTTAGTATTTAATCCAATGCCTATTACCGATGATTTTACCTCTTTACCAATAATATTTTCGGTTAAAATTCCACAAATTTTCTTGCCCCGTAGCGAGCTTGCTCTGGTGCTAGGTTTTTCATTTAATAAAACATCATTCGGTAATTTAATTAAAGGTTCTAAATTAAAATTATCTTTAATTACTTTTGCAGAAATCCAGGCGGCTAAAATAGTTAAGGTTTGCAAATCTTCAATCTTGCTTTTTGGTAAAATAATTGAAAAATAAAGACCACCTTGAGGAGAAAACCAGGGAACTTTTTCTTTGCCGTAGCCAGCAGTTTGTTTTTCAGCGACCACAACCAGCCAGGGCTTAGCTTCTTTGCTTGATAATTCCTTAGCTTTTTGATTTGTAGATTTGAGCTGAGAAAAATATTTAATTTCCATATAGTTATTTTAAAACTATTAAAACATCACCAATATTTACCGATTGGTTTTCTTTAACCCTAATCTCCTTGACCAGGCCATTGTTTTCTGAAATTATTTCATTTTCCATTTTCATTGCCGATAAAATCAGAACTTTTTGATCACTTTTGACAAATTCTCCTTCTTTAACAAAAATTTTTGAAACGACACCGGTAACTGGAGCCTTAATTTCTTTTTTAGAAAAATTTCTTTTTGGGAGGGAAGTTTTAGCAATTGAAGTTTTTTCTTCCTCCTCTCTTCCAAAGGAGAATTCTTTTCCCCCAACTTTAATTTTAATTTTTCCCTCCTCCTCAGAAATTTCAATATCGTAAGGTTTGCCTTTTATATTTATTCTTAATCGCATAGTTATTCAAGCATTTTTAACCTTTCGGACATTACCCAATTGGAAGGGGTTTCTTTCTCTGCCGGAATTTTTTCTGATTTTTTTACGGCTTGATAAATTTGGAAAACAATCTCGGCAATTTCTTTTTCTTCCATTTCTCTAATTTTTGGAATTCTTTTTCCAGGAGGCTGAGGCAATATTTTTTCCAATATTCTGCTTCTTTCAATAAAATCAGTAGTAAAATTCCCTGCCAAAAAATCCTTATTTTCTAAAAGAGCTTTAAAAAAGGGAATGGTGGTTGGCACCCCAAAAATCTCCATTTCTTCCAGGGCTCGTTTTAATTTCGAGATCGCTTCTTCCCTGGTTTTATCTAAGGAAATTACTTTTGCCAAGAGAGAATCGAAATAAGGATAAATTTCCTGGCCTTCGTGCAAAAAAGTGTGTAAAAAAATTCCCTGGCCTCCGGGAGAAAGATATTTTTCGATTTTGCCGGAAACGGGTTGAAAATTTTTTTGAGGATCTTCAGAATTTATCCTGGCTTCAATTGCCCAGCCCGAAAAAGTAATGTCCGACTGAGAAAAAGGAATTTTCTCACCCTGAGCAATTTTTATTTGTTGCTCAACAATATCAATACCAGTTATTGCTTCTGTTACCGGATGCTCAACCTGAAGTCGGGGATTAACCTCCAAAAAATAAAAATTTTTATCATTATCAACCAGAAATTCAACCGTGGCTACTCCCCGATATCTTAATTCCTGACCAAATTTGACTGCCAGGTTCCCCATCTCTTCTCTTTTTTTCTCGTCTAAAAAAGGAGAGGGAGCCTCTTCGAGCAATTTTTGAAATCTTCTTTGAATTGTGCATTCTCTTTCTCCTAAATGTAAAAATTTTTCTCCATCTCCTAAAATTTGAAATTCGATGTGCCTGGCTTCGGGTAGATATTTTTCAAGGAAAAAATCAGTATCTTGAAAGGCAAGACCCATTTGCCTCTGGATTCCCAAAGAAATTGAAAAAATTTGCCCAAAACTAATTTCCCCATTAATTATTCTGATGCCAATCCCTCCTCCTCCCCGCCTGGCTTTTAGCACAAATGGCGGTCTAATTTTCGAAGCCCATTTAAAAAGGTCATCCTTTGTTTTAATTGAGCTATCACTGGCTAACAAAGTGGGGATGCCAACCTTTTGGGCAATTCTTTTTGCCTCAATTTTATCTTCTAATTTCCTTAAGGTTTTGAAATGAGGCCCGATGAATCTAAAATTTTGCTTTTGACAAAATTTGGCAAATCGCCAATTTTCAGCCAGAAATCCATAGCCAGGATGAATGGCATCTGCCCGGGCTTTTTTGGCAATTTCAATAATCCTTCTTTGGTCTAAATAACCCTGGACCCCTTCCTTTTCTAAAGGGTAATATTCGTCGGCTAAATTCGTTTCTAAAAAATTCTGCTCCTGGCCCGCTTGAGGGCAGAGGGCTACCGTTTTAATTCCCATTTCTTTACAGGTCCGAATTACTCGCAGAGCAATCTCCCCTCTATTTGCAATTAAGATTTTTTTAATCATCGAGATAAATTAAAAATTTATTGACCGAGCTTCCGCAAGAAGCGAAGGTGAAGAAGAGAATAAAATTCTCTTCGCCTAAAATTGGGCAAAGATATTTTCTCCAAAAATATCTTTTTCAAATGTTTCAATTTTGAAACATTTAAATGAATTGAAAATTCATTGATTATCCATAAGATTTCCCTGAGAGATTGACAATTTCTCTCATTATTTTATCAGTAATTTCTCTTAAATTTTGGCAGTTTTCGCTTTTTCTAAAATACATGGGTTGACCAATATTGAGACGGACTGGGATGGCAGGGGGTTTATTATTTTTGTATATTAAACCAAGGGGAATTACCGGGGCTCCACTTTTAACAGCTAACTCAGCCACTCCGGTTTTTCCCGGTAGGAGTTCCTTTTTTATATTTCTTTTTCCTTCTGGATAAATAATAATTATTCCGCCTTTTCTTAAAACTTCGAGGGCAATATCTAAAACTTTCCTTTTATCTTCCGCTTTTCGATTAATAGGAATGGTCTCAGTTAACCAGTAAAACCAACCCCATTGGAGAACCTGCCATTTACTCTCCAATTTACCAATAAAATGGACTTTCTCTAACTTATCTTTTATTGGAAAGGGGACAAAAAAATGGTCGAAATAACTTTGGTGATTTGGGGCTAAGATAAAATTAGTGTTTTGAGGAACATTATCTTTGCCTTTAACTTCTTCAATAAAGAATCTTTTGAGTATTGGGCTAAGTAAGTTTCTGGCAAGAATGGAAAATGCCCTTTTCATAATAGTTAAGAAAGTTTTTCCACTTCTTTCATAATCTCTTCAATTATTTCCTGGCAACTCTTAATCTCCCGAATGCCTCCGGCGCAAAGTCCGCAAAGCAGGGGAGTTTTCTCAATGTTGCCGGCGGCCACCTTTGAACCGGCAAACCTGTCAGCATTTACTTCTTCAGGAAAAGGATTTTTTTCCTCAAGCTCCTTAATTTTTTTCGCCAATTCATTTTCAATTACCCGGACTGGATGACCAGTAAACCTAGCGACGACCGTGATGTTTTCATCAGTGGCTTGAAGAACAGCTTTTTTATAATTTTCATGAACCTGGCATTCTTTGCTGGCTAAAAATCTTGTTCCCATTTGGACGCCATCCGCCCCAAGTAAAAAGGCAGCGGCAGCTGTTTTCCCATTATAGATTCCGCCAGCAGCAATCAAAGGAATTCCTTTCAAAAGAGCTTTAACCTGGGGAATTAAGCAAAAAGTGGTATTTTCTCCGATGTGGCCGCCGGATTCTAATCCCTCAACCACCACCGCATCAGCTCCGTTGTCTTCCATTTTTTTAGCTAATCTGACTAACCCAACAACCGGAATAACCTTAATTCCTGCTGCCTGGAGATAGGGGAAAACAGACAGGGGATTTCCGCCGCCAGTAAAAACCACCGACACCCGCTCTTTAATAATTACTTTTATTAATTCGGGAGCTCCGGGATTTTGCATTAAAATATTGATGCCAAAGGGTTTATCAGTTAAACTTCTGGTTCTTTTAATTTCTTCCTCAAGCCAAGCAGGAGAGAAAAAACCAGAGCCAATTATTCCCAGTCCGCCG